>Ga0209486_10000430_pt1 | contig 18869 bp, 14 predicted proteins | sample NCCompost_FD_187518 | JGI IMG/M metagenome (GOLD analysis project Ga0209486, IMG submission 187518) | Agricultural soil microbial communities from Utah to study Nitrogen management - NC Compost (SPAdes) (version 2) | ecosystem: Environmental > Terrestrial > Soil > Agricultural land | place...
AAGCAAAGATCGAAAGCAGATGCCGCTCGGCGTTGTAGTCATGCAGCAGGTAATTCCAAGCCTGGTAATAAAGCGCGGCGATGTCTGCGAGCGACGCTGGCCGGAACTCCGGATGCAACGCGAGAAACCCGACGATCTCCGGCGTGTCGAGATAACTGACGACGCCCTGGCTTCGGCCCCAGTTGTAACCGTAACCGTCATCGGAAACGAGGTCCCACCACAAACGCATCTGCGCAATCAGCGATGGCCGCACGCGATCGAGAATGTCTTTGCGGCCGGACATCTCCGCGGCTTCCCAAATGTAGCGAGCGTACTCGTTCGAATAACGATCGTAACGACCGGTCGGCGGCGAATCGTCTGCGTAAATTACTCCGTTGCTGAACTGAATCGCAGCGCGATCGAGTAACTTGTCAAGAAACCCGCGATCGGTCGAGATGCCGAGCTCGTAGTTGATGCTCGCGATGCGTGCAGCGACTCCGAGATAATTCTCCGGCAGGTTGATTACCTTGTTCGTCTTCGGATCGTAAAACCGCTCCGGATTGAGCAATGCCAGCCACAATTTCTGTTCTTCAGGCGACAAGCTCTGCCAAAGCGGATTTGTTTTCAGGTCACGACCGAAGTGACGCAACGCCAGCGCCGCGTACATTTGCGAGAACGCTTTGCTGCCCGCACGCGATTCGATCAAACCGATCTGGCCCACCCATTTGGCGAGATCGCGTCCTGCGAGTTCGCGCTTGCCCGTCGTGTCGGCATACGCGGCCAGCGAACGCATGAACGTTCCCCAGGAAAACTCGCCCGTCGTCGGCACACTTAACACTCGTTCCGGCGGCGGATTGAGCGTGCTGATCGCGCTGAGATGCGCGGCGAGCTCACGCCCGAGAAAATCGTTCACCTCGTCACGCAGCGCAGCCGTCTTGATCGTGTTCGCATGCGCTGTCGCCACGAACAGCAGAACAACGATCAAAGATAATTTGATTGCCTCTCTCAAAACGTTAGTTTTAGGCCAAATTGAATATTCCTCGGCGGTCCTGACGTGGAGATCGTACCAAACGCCGCACTGCTGAGATTGCTCTCGAGGTCGCGGAAGTTGGTGCGATTGAACGCGTTAAAGATATCAGCCTGGAACTGCAACTTGAACTTCTCTGTCAACGCAAACCGCCGTCGCAACGAGAAATCCCACGTCTGCGCGCCCGGTCCTTGCATCGTACCCACGCCGCAAGTGCCACGTCGCGTGTCGGGTGCGGCCGCGAACGCGGCGCGGTTGCCCCAATTGTTTGGACCACGCTCGCCGTTCGGGAAAAGTGCGTCAGGACTGATGCAATCAGCGCGACGGTTGCCGAAGATCGAGTTTCCGGTCGCCGTGACCGTCAGATACGGACCTGACTGGAAACGCGTGATACCGCTAACTTCATAACCGTCGAGAATCGCCCTCACAAAGCCTTGTGTCCGGCTAAACATTTTTACCGTGTAAGTGTAAGTCACCGCAAACACGTGACGGCGATCGAATGTCGCTGGTCCATAATTGAATTTCTTGTTGAACGGATCTTCAGGGTTGTCGTTGAAACCACTCGCATCCGTAAGAACCTTGGACCACGTGTAGGACGTCGTCATCAGCAAATCGCCTTTGCGCTTCGCCGCATAGAGCTGCATGCCGTGATAGTTTGACGTCGAGTCGCTCATTCGCATTCTGATCGCTGTGAACCCCTTGAAAGGTCGCAAGGCGTTCGCGTTAAGGTTTGGCCCTGGAGGAGCATTGAGGCGGATCTGTTCGAACGTCGGTTGATTGATGTCGGGCTGACGAATCAGGTGACGGCCTAGATTGCCCACGTATGATGCTTCCGCAAAGATCCCCCGCGGCAACTCGCGTTGAATACCGATGCTGTAACTCATCGTGTAAGGCGTGTCGAGATCCGGATTGACCGCGTTGATCTGTGCCCACGGCGCGAGCGTCGTTGAACCACCCGTGATGTTGCTCAGGTTCGCGTTCTGAAACTGCGCGCTCGTAGCGTATGGCGGATTGCTCAACGAGGGGAAGATCAAGTTTCCTTCGATGCGGTCGTAGTACATGCCGAAGCCGCCGCGAATGGAAGTCTTGTTGTCGTCAAAAGGAGAATAAGCAAAGCCGACACGCGGCATGAAGTAATGATGTCCTTCGTAGAGTCCGCGCGGCGCACCCACCGGAACGGCCAGCACCTGTGCACTGTCACCGCCGGGAACGCGACCGAGCTCTTCCGGAGGCACGCCGTTTCCAGCGCGGACGAGACCATTGAAACGATTGCCGCCTTTCGTCGGATCAATGTTTCCATTCGCCAGGATTGTTACTGCCTGGGCGGGGTTATACAGCGAAGGATCGAAGTTCGCCAGGTTGTTAGCCTGAGTGTAGATCGGCTGTCCAAACTGCCAGCGCAAACCGAGTTCGAGACTCAGCTTCCGGCCCACCTTCCAACTGTCGGCTACGAACGCTTCCGATTGCGTGAAGCGGAAGAAGCCCATTGGATCGAGCGCCTGCTCGCTGTAAGTACGGAAGTTGCCGAGCAGCGCATCGGCAAAAGAGTTGTTCGTCGTGCGAGTGTTTCCGCCTGTGTTGAAATCGACCTGGCCGGCGTAGGTTGTGCGCGCGTTTTGATCGATGCGATTCCGCGTGATCGACATTCCGGTCTTCAGAGTGTGATTGCCTTTCACCCATGTGATCGTGTCGCTCACATTGATGTCAGTGGTCGGCGAAAGCAGCGAACGCGCGGCACCGAAGAAACTGGCAAAGCCGGTAATCGTCGTGTCAGGGATCGAGTTCTCAAACCTGCCGCCGCCCGTAAAGAGCTGTTGAAACTCGAAACCGTAAGTCTCGCGTTTCCATAGTTCGCCGTCGGGCGGAATACGTTGGGCCACCCACGCACCGGTCATCTTTGCTTCGTTGATGAACGTAGGAGTCACGAGCCACGTGTGTGAAAGTTGAATCGACGTGCCTGGACGCAGACGGAGACTGGGAATCGTCGGCAGTTGTGTGTTGATAAAGGTGCCAAACGGATCGATCAACTCATTCTTGTCTTTGATGTAACGCCCGTAGAGCGTGTGTTTATCGTTGATCTTATAGTCAATGCGCAGCAGGTCTTCGCGATAATCCAACGGATTCGGCTGCTGGAACGTGACGTTGTTGCCGACTGGATTGTTGATGAACGCAGTCGAGAGACCGATGGCGTTTCGAAATACGTTGGCGATTGCACGCCCGTCAGGCGTGATTCGATTCGTCGGAATAATGTTTCGCAATGCGACGTTTGTCCCACCGAAACATCCGGCACGATTCGCAGTTGTGCACGGCGACGCGCTGTTCGGATCGCGCAGCAGACCATCGTCGTTGGTGCCCACGATTCCGTCAGCCCCCCGCAGACGGAAAGAGAAGTCACCATTCAACTCAGCCAGCGTCGGCACGGTGCGACGTTGTGCCGCCGAAAGACGCCGAATGTATTTCCACTCCTGGCCGCCGAAGAAAAACAGCTTGTTTTTGAAGATTGGGCCACCGAAGCTGTAGCCGAAATTGTTGAAGCGCAACGTGGGACGAATCGGAGCGAAGAAGGAGCGCGCGTCCAGTTTGTCGTTTCGTATGAACTCAAACGCGCTGCCGTGAAAGTCGTTGCCGCCACTGCGCGTCACCAGACTGACTTGCCCGCCGGAGTTGCGCCCGTACTCGGCAGAGAAATTCGAAGTCTGGATTTTGACTTCCTGGATGTAGTCGATGCCGAGGTTGTTGATTTGGCTTGCATTGCTGCCAGACTGGAGATTGAAACCGCCGTCTATGGTGACGTTGTTTGTCTGACCGCGATTGCCGTTGATCGATTGGTTGCCTGTGGCGAGACTCGTCGTCAACTCAAGCTGATCGTCATTCAGCAGCGCGACGCCCGGAACGAGCGACAGGAGTTGAATGTAGTTGCGACCGTTGAGCGCAAGATTCTGGACCTGTTGCTGATCGATGACGCGCGCGACTTCGCCGGACGTGGTGTTGACCGTTTCGCCGGCGATGCTCGTTATCTCGACGGTTTCCGAAACTTCGCCGACTTCCAGTTTCAGATCGACGGTTAGTCGCGCGTCGGCGGTAACGTTCTTGCCGGAGACGAGCGCTTTCTTGTAACCCTTCGCTTCGGCTTCGACGGTGTACGTGCCGGCAGGTAGGTTGGTAACGGTGTAGAAACCGCTGTCGTCGCTCGTCGCAGTGCGTTCCGAGTTGTTTGCAGTGTTAATCACTTTGATTGAGGCGTTGGGAACGCCCGCGCCATTCGCGTCCTGCACCGTTCCGGAAATGCGTCCGACGACAGTTTGTCCATGAGCGCCTTGACCGGCGACGATGGTCAGCATCAGTACGCAGCAAAGCTGCAAAGTCCACAAAAGCGGGCGCCGGGGTTCTCTTGTGCGTCGCATCGATCAGACCTCCAAATATTGAGTTTTGTTTTTTGAAAAAACTGATCGCGTGCGGACAACTCTCACGCGACCATCGGAGCCGCAAACGCAGGCGCGGCGACCAGGGCCACGGCGCCGCGCAGGCGCGGATGCTCTTCGGCGGGCACAATGTGAATCTCTGTTGCGCCGCCAAAGTCAGTCAAAGTTCTCTCGCGCAGGGCACTGCGCACGATTGGTTCGATCAAATTCCAGGCGGTCGTTATTTCGCCGCCGATGTAGATCCGTGCCGGATCGACAGAGTTGACGATCGACGCGAGACCGAGTCCGAGATAACGTGCGGTTGAATTCACCGCTGCCAATGCTTTCGCGTCACCCGCACGCGCGCGGGCGATCAAATCCTCGACGGTGAAAGTCGCTTCTTCGGCTTCTCGCGGCCGGCCGTCGGACAGATCGCGTCCGAAGTAACGCGAGAGAGTGGCAAGGTTCGAAATGTAAGCTTCCCAACAGCCCGTCGCACCGCACGAGCAGCGTGGTCCATCGATGCTCAACGGCACGTGACCAAACTCGCCTGCCGTGTTATGACGCCCGCGCATCACTTCGCCATTCACAACGACGCCCACGCCAACGCCGTCAGAGATACTCACGAAGACGGAGTTTCCCGAAGCGACCACGTCGCTGCGCGTGGCCCATAGTTGGGCCAGGGCACATGCTTTACCGGAGTTTTCGATGTGGACCGGAATTCCAAGTGCGGCAGCGAGTGGGTCGCGCAAGTTAACGTCGCGCCACGCGAGTGTCGGCGCATGAAGCACGCGACCCAACGCCGGATCGACCATGCCGGGGACAACCACGCCCACACCTTCACACGCGCTGAGCTCGCTGAAGTCAGCGAGCACCTGCTTGATGCGGCGCGCGAGCTCTTTCGTCAACACGTCGATCTCTTTGCTGGTTTGAAAACTGTTGACGACGCCCAACTGCTTGCCCATCAGATCGGTGAGCAGGATGTAAGTGCGAGAAGCCCGAATGTCGACGCCAACGACGCATCGTTGACGCGAGTCGATGTATAGGAAAGTGGGCCGGCGTCCGCGGCCGACGGCTTCGCCGACAGCGCCTTCGAAGATCAGCGATTCGCCGAGAAGTTCGCTTACGAGCAGGCTGGCGACCCCGCGACGTACGCTCATGAGTCGGGCGAGATCGGCGCGGGAGATTGGCTGGTGAGCGCGAATCAGGTTCAGGGCAATTTGCCGGTTGATTTCGCGGCTGGTACCGCGGCGGGCGACCTTAAAATCGTGTGGATTGATCTTTCGCATCCGAAATGTACCTAATTAAGACTTATTAGGGAAACCTCGAAGAAAAGTAGAGTTTCCCGAGCAAAAATAGTTGAACAGTGGATAAGACGGAATTTGTCTAAACGCGGAACATATACTCCTGTGCCGCCAAGGCTGTCAAGAGTTTTATTGTTTTACCATGCCTTTGCGCCTTTGCGCCTTTGCGGGAAACAAGTATGGAAACGGCGCGAAGAATGACATCTCCCGCAAAGGCGCAAAGGCGCCAAGAAAAGATCCTCCTAAGGTTTTACCGCGCCACAGGAGCGGCGAATGACCAGTTCGGGTGGGATGGTTATCTTGCGCGATTTGGCCGACTTGGCGTTGCTCCCGATCAGCTCCAACAGCAGTTCGGCCGCCGCCTGACCCATCGCCCCCGTCGACCACGAAACCGTCGTGATCGGCACGCGCAGCATGTCGCCATAATGAATGTTTCCCGCGCCGACGATGGCAACGTCATTCGGTACGTCGAGGCCGGCGTCGTTCAAAGCTTCAATGGCGCCAATCGCCGCGGGATCGTTCGCGGCGAAGATCGCGGTCGGCAGATTTCCATTTGCGATCCAGCGTTTCATCGCCACGCGGCCATCAGACTCCGTGAAGCCGCAGTCATGGACCAGCGACTTATCCACACGAAGCCGCGCTTTCGACATCGCTCGTTTGTAACCTTCGTGACGTCCTTGTGAAGTTGAAGCACTTGTACCGCGAAGGTGACCAATCTTTTTATGGCCCAACTTGATCAGATGCTCCGTGGCTAACACTCCCACCTGCACATCGTCGGTGGTGACAGCCGGACAACTGAGCCCGTCCAGCAAGCGATCGATCAAAACGATCTTGCCGCCTTCGTTGATCAACTTGCGATACGACTTCGCCTCATTCGCCGTCAGCGCTGACGCGACAATCAGTCCGTCAGTTCTGGTCCATAACGCTTCAATCTCGTCCAACTCCTTGCGTGCTTCTTCATCGGTGCTGCAAATCAGGTTTTGATAACCCGCGGGACGTGCGTGCGATTCCACACCGCGACAGATCTCGGCGAAGTATGAGTGCATGAGATCAGGAACAACGATGCCGATGAGATATGAGTGTTTCGAAGTGAGCGCGCGCGCAAACTGGTTTGGGCGGTAATTCATTTTCCGCGCCGCGGCGAGGACGCGTGCGCGAGTCTCAGCATTGATCTCCGGATGATTATTGATTGCGCGCGAGACCGTCATCTTCGAAACGTTCAGTGCGCGCGCGATGTCTCCCAGGGTTGTCGGCATGACAGGGGCAAGCTACTTGCTGCGTTTCAGACTGGCTTTGATCGCCGCTTTCGCCAGCGGAACCATCACGGCGTAGCCTTGAGCGTTTGGGTGGAGGCCGTCGTTACTCAGTTCGTCTTTCAGGAAACCCTTGTCGTCGACCATAGCAGAGAAGTAGTCGAGATAAGTGTGATGATTGATCCGCGCAAACTCCTGCATCCACTTGTTGAGGGCGAGGATCTTTTCTGGTGGGCGACGGACTGTTTGAACCAACGGTTTAGCATCCCGAATTTCGTAATCGCTAACCGGCATGACTGAGGCGAACACGACACGAATGCGGTTCGCGCTCGCGAGTTCAGCCATCGATTTGAGATTGTCCTGAATGGCTTCGAGGGTCGTTGGACCAGTGTTGCCGGCGATGTCGTTTGTGCCGGCGAGGATCACGACAACTCTCGGTTTGAGCTCAATCACGTCGCGGCGAAAGCGAATGAGCATCTGCGGCGTCGTTTGCCCGCTGATACCGCGATTGATGTAGGGCTTGCCGGGAAAGAAGCCACCGTTTGCGGGATTGTCCCACGAGTCGGTGATCGAATCGCCCATGAAGACGACGCGCTGCTCGTTCTTCGCGGGTTGCGCAGTAGTCTTATTGTCTTTGTCGTAACGGGCGAGGTTGGACCAGTCGTTCTTACAATCCGTGACCTGAGCGTGGGCCACGGTTAAGAACAAAAGAGAACAAGCAATCAACTTAAGCATAGTTTTCAGCTCCGAGAACGCCAGCGATCGACCGCGACAGCGACAACGATGATCATGCCGATGATGATCTCCTGCACGTAGTTGGGCCAACCGACCTGCTGGCAGCCGTTGCGCAGAAACGCCATGATCAGCGCACCGATCATCGATCCGAGAATGCTTCCCTCGCCGCCGTTCAAACTTCCGCCGCCGATGACCACCGCCGCGATGATGTCCAACTCCGAACCGGCGGCCACCGTAGGATCACCTTGTCGTAAACGCGACATCTGCATCACGCCAGCGAGACCGAAAAGCAATCCCGCCAGACCGTAGATCCAAATCTTCAAACGATCCGTCGCAATGCCACACGCACGCGCGGCAGCCTCATTCGAGCCGAGCGCAAATACGCGACGTCCAAACACCGTCTGGCGCAAGACGATCGCCGCTAACACTGCGAGCACGATCGTGATCCAAACTCCCGGCGCGACCAGCAGCCACGACGGATTCGGAAACATCACCAGCAACTCATTCAACCAGGTCGCCGGCATATTCACGGTTTGTTGATTGGCCAGCCACTTGGCGACGCCACGTCCGATACCCAGCATCCCGAGCGTCGCGATGAAAGGCACGACCTTCAAGCGCGTGATCACCAGGCCGTTCACAACACCGATGAGTCCGCCGACCAAAATTCCCGTGGCAAGCGCAACGGAAGGCGACATGCCCGCGTTAATTCCGAGTGCCGTCACCACGCCCGTCAACGCGATCGTCGAACCTACCGCAAGATCGATACCGCCGCTGATGATGATCAACGTCATACCGATCGCACCGATCGCAACGATCACGGTTTGCGAAAGAACGATGCGCAGGTTGTTTGGTGAAAGAAATCGTGCGGGGCTATCCATCAGGAGCGTGAAGATGCCGATGACCAGCAGCAGACCGAGAGCGGGTCCAATACGGTTCAGCCAGTTTTGCAGAACGCCGGCCGTCAGGAACCCGCGGTTTTGTTTTACTTCAGCAACCATTGGAATTATTTTCCGCAAAGGCGCAAAGACGCAAAGGTAGGATTCTCCGTTTTGGTTCTATAAACCCACTTCGTCCCGCTTGTTTTCTTTGCGCCTTTCCGCGTTTGCGGGAACCTACTTCAAATACTGATCTAACGGTGGACGCAACAGCGTCTGCACTTCCGGCGACTGCATGTTCTCTTTCGTCACCAGCATCACGCCGGTATCGATCTTCTTCTCAACTGTGCGTCCAAGAAGATTGTCGACCATCGTCTTCACACCGAGGTAACCCATATTGAACGGGTTCTGGACCACGATGCCGTGCAACTGTCCTGCGTTAAGCGCATCGATGAACCTCTGGCTGACGTCGAAGCCGACGAACGAAACCTTACCTGCCTTCCCGATGTCTTCGAGTGCCAGCAACATCCCCGCCGTCGACGATTCATTCGGAGTGAAGATCCCCTGCACTTGATCGCCAAACCGGTTCAGCAGGTTTTCTGACGCACGTTTCGCTGTATCGCGTGTCGCCCCAGCGTATTGATCGGTGGAAACGAGCTCAATTTCAGGAAACTTCTGTTTTATGGTTTCAATAAAACCCGTTTCCCGTTCGGTCGTGCTCGCGGACCCTTCCGCATAGCGCAACACAAGCACCTTGCCTTTGCCGCCGAGCAGTTGGCCCATCCGATCCGCAGCGAGCGATCCGCCTTTCCGATTATCGGTGGCGACGAAGCTCACAAACTCATCAGACTGCAACCCCGAGTCGATGATCACCGTTGGCACACCAGCGCGTCGCGCATCGGCAACCGGCCGGACCAGTGCACGATCATCGAGTGGCGCCAGTACGATGCCGCTCACCCCTTGCGCCGCAAAACCTTCGACGACCTGGATCTGTTGTTCGCGATCGTCTTCGCGCAGCGGTCCTTTCCAAATCACTTCAATGTCAGTGCCCTGGGCCTTCAGTTCCTCCGCCGCTTTATTGCTGCCGGCGTGAATGCTTTTCCAGAATTCGTGCGTCGTCCCTTTCGGAATGACGGCGATCGTGAGTTTCTTTTTGTCGTTCGCTGCTGTGCAACCGATCAGGAACGCGCACACCACGACTGGGAACAGGAATCTATGCATCTTTTTCCTCGACGACTGGATTGTTGATACCACCAACAACTTCGATATTGACTTCCATCTCGTCACCCGGCTTCAAGAACACCGGCGGGTTTCGCGCAAAGCCGACGCCGGAAGGCGTGCCGGTTGCGATCACATCGCCGGGTTCGAGCGTAATGGTCTCGGATAGAAACTCAATCAACCTCGCGATGCCGAAAATCATCTGGTCAGTATTTGAGTCCTGCATGGTTTGACCATTCAGCGTCAGCTTGATCCAAAGTTTCTGTGGATCGGGGACCACATCGGTGGTCACGATAGTTTGGCCCATCGGCGCAAATGTGTCGCATGATTTTCCGCGTTGCCACTGTCCGTCGGCGAATTGAAAATCGCGCGCGCTGACGTCGTTGAAGGCCGTGTAGCCGAGAACATAATCGTACGCGCGTGTAGCAGGTACGTTTTTTGCGCGACGGCCAATCACCACCGCCAGCTCTGCTTCGTAGTCGACCTGTTTGCTCGTGGCTGGCAGCACGACGGGTTCGCCCGGCGCGATCACCGCACTCGAAAACTTCGAGAACACAACGGGCTTTTCCGGAATCGCCATTTTGCTTTCAGCAGCGTGGTCCCTGTAGTTCAGGCCGATACAGATTAGTTTTCCCGGACGAGGAACGGGAGCAAACCAGTAAGCGTCGCTCGCCGGAACCAGCCAACCTTTCTTGTTTGCGGTTGCGAGTGCAACTTCGTCGCGCACGAGTGCTTCGGCAGTCGCGCGAGCTGCTTGGAACCACTCGGCATCCATGTCGAACCACGCGAGTGGATTGGTAGGACGAGCGGCGACATCAAAGAGTTTTTCGCAATCGAGACGATAGCCGGTGTCGCGATCGCCGCGCTTCAAAAGAATGCCCAGTCGTGGTTTGCGCCAGTCGGATTCTTCGGTTGCAAACGAGATGATGTTCATCGTGAGTTAGCGTGTTAGCGCCGGGCCGTCGTTGACGATGATGTAAAGCTCTTGCGGGCCGTGCACACCGATCGCCAGCGTTAATTCAATGTCGGCCGTACGCGATGGTCCAGTGATGAATGTCACCGCGGGACTGATGTTTCCGTCCTGATGAATAAAAGCAAGCGCCTCGCCGAGCGTTTGAAAGATCGTCGACGCATCGACGATGGCGATGTGAACCGGAGGCACGAGCGAAACGAGTCGATTACGCTCGCGTGACGAGTCGAGTACAAGTGTGCCCGTTTCCGCGATCGCTGCCTGCGCCGTCGTAATACCGACATCGATATCAAATATGTTGTCCCTGCTTGGCTCAATCCCCAGTCGATTCAGAAGTGGGGCATCCGAAATCGCGATTCGGCCTCCAAAGTTCTTTAAGACTCCTGTTAGCTCTTCCTCAGTTTGTACAACAACACAGTGACCATCAACAGCTTCGACACTTTCTTTGAACACGTCTACAACTGACGTCGCGCGGAGCGTTGGCGGCGTTGGTTCCGGCAAAAACACGGATTGAACCAGCTCAGCCGGCGGGCTCGCTGCCAGGTGCGATCGAATCGAACCCAAAATCACTTCTCTGCTACTCATGCGACAACTTCGTCTTCCACAGGCTACGAAAACTCTGCTGCTCAATGGGACGTAAATCGCGTTCCCTGGTCCATGCCGGCGCAAGCGGCATGACTTTCTGGATCAGTCGTCCCGCCAGCGAACTTAGGTTGTATAACGCGGGACTCACCATCACTTTCGCCCATAACTTAAAAGCTATCCGTTCGGTCGCATTCCGTTTACTTCCATTGCTCGTGATCTCACTTCGCAGATGCAACAACAACTGTGGAATGTCGATCTTCACTGGACAAACTTCGCGACAGGCGCCACACAAACTCGACGCGTACGGAAGCTGCGCCGTCTTTTCGAAACCGATCAATTGCGGCGTGATCACCGCGCCGATGGGGCCGGGATAGACGGATCCATACGCATGACCACCAATCTGCTGATAAACCGGACAAGCATTCAGGCACGCACCGCACCGGATGCACGCGAGCGACTGGCGCGTTACAGGATGGGCCAGCATTCGCGAACGTCCGTTGTCGAGAATGACGATGTGCAACTCATCGGGTCCTTCGTCATCCACGTTGCGCTTAGTGCCGGTGATGAACGATTGATACGTCGTTAATCTTTGTCCCGTACCCGACCGCGGCAGCAGTTTCAAAAACAGATCGAGATCGGCCAAACGCGGGATCACTTTCTCGATTCCCATCACTGCGACGTGAATGCGCGGCACACTGGTTGTCAGGCGAATGTTGCCCTCGTTCTCGACGATCACGATCGTGCCGGTCTGCGCAATACCGAAATTCACACCGCTGACGCCCATGTCGGCGGCGGCGAAACGATCGCGCAGCGTCGCTCGTGCGGTCCGGGTTAACTGGGCCACGTCATCGGTCGGAGGCATACCCAACGTCGACGTAAACAGTTCCGCAACCTGTCGTTTTGTTTTGTGGATCGCCGGCGCGATGATGTGTGACGGCGTCTCGTGCGCGAGTTGAATGATGTACTCGCCGAGGTCTGTTTCGACCACCTGCAAACCCGCCGCTTCCAACGCATCGTTGAGGTGCGTTTCTTCGGTCGTCATGCTCTTGCTCTTGACGATCGTTCGCGCGTTGCGGTCGCGCGCGAGTTTGCAGATGATCGCATTTGCTTCAGTCCCATCGTTGGCCCAATGGACCACGGCGCCGCGCTTCTCGGCGTTGGCGACGAACGTCTCGAGATAGCGATCGAGGTGCAACAGCACTTCGTCTTTCACCGCGCGCGCGTGGGTACGCAGTTCTTCCCAATTGTTCAGGCTTCTCGCAGCTTCGAGCCTTCGTTTGCCAAATAGCGACGTCGCGTGGCGCAGGGCGCCGCGGAGTTGCACGTCCGCGAGGGCGGCTTTCGCGTTTTTATCGAACGTTTCGCTGCTCAGCTGATTCATAGAGATTGAGAAGCCAACAGTTCAGCCAAATGCATCACGCGCACCTTCGATCGATTGCGTGAAAGCCGGCCGCCGATCTGCATCAAACAACTCGCGTCGCCCGACACGACCGCGTGGACGCCTGAACGCTCAATCGCTTCTATTTTCTGATCGAGGATCGCCACCGAGATCTCCGGATACTTGACGGAAAAAGTCCCGCCAAAACCGCAACACGCCTCGGCATTTTCGAGTTCCACAAGCTCTACTCCACGCACGTTGCGAATCAACGTTCGCGGCTCGTTCTTCAGATTCAGATCACGCAAACCGTGACATGCGTCATGCCACGTCAACTTTCCTGACCAGCTCGCGCCAACATCGGCGATCTTCAAAACGCGAACAAGAAACGCGCTCAGTTCGTGCGTCCGCGTGGCCATCGCTCTCGCGCGCGGCTCCCATTCTTTATCGCCGGCAAACAATTCGGGATAGTGATGGACCATCGCGGTGCACGATCCTGAAGGGCTGACGATCGCGTCCGCCTTGCTCTCTTCGAAGATGCGGATGAAGCGTTGGGCCACCTGTCGTGCCTCGTCACGATAACCGGTGTTGAATGCTGGTTGACCGCAGCACGTTTGCCGATTGTCAAACTCAACGTCACACCCAACGCGCCGCAACACCGCCACGGTACCGGCGCCAACGCTGGTCCACATTTGATCGACCAGGCACGTGACGAAGAGGGAAACTTTCATCGCATTGGTTCTTGGTTCTTTGTTCTTCGTACTTTGTACTTCGTTTCGCTTTCAGTTCGCCGTTGACCTAAACGAACAAAGTACAAAGAACCAAGCACAAAGCTCATAGAAGCGTTACAACCCCTTTCACGTAGTCACCGGAATGCATGTCGATTGACAACGCGGTCTGTACGTCATGAAGTGATCCATATTCGTGTGTGATCAATGCCGCCGCGTCGATCTTTTGCTGTTCAATCAGGTTCAAAGCGCGTGCGTAAACGCTCGGGCGTCCATCCGCTTCAAAACCGCCCGATGCTCCGACGCTGCTGACGAGCACTGGCTCGCGAAACAGAATGTTGTTGAGCACGCTCAGATCAGTGCCCGCGTGTCCATGACCGTACAGCAACACGGTGGCCTGTTTACAGATCAGACCCGGTATTGCGTTGAACACCTCGCCCGACCCTGACGCTTCGATCAAATACTCGACGCCTTTTCCTCCGGTGTGCTCGCGAACCACCTCCACCAGATTGCAAACGGCAGGATCGATCACGTCGTCCGCGCCCAGCCGCTTCGCCAGCTCTCGCTTGCGCACGTTGGGATCGCTTACGAAGAGCGCGCCCTCGTAACGCAACACCTTTCGCAAATACTGAGTGAACAACAATCCCGCAGGTCCGGCGCCGCATATTAACACGCTGCGAACGCGGCGCTCCGGTGTTTCCACATTGATCGCGTAGCGCACATGCGCCCTCGCAACAAAATCTGACGAGTGAACCACACATCCAAGCGGTTCGACCAACGCCGCAACCGATGCTTTTACCGGCGCGCTGATTCGCAGAGCATTCACCGCCGGCACCGCGATGAAATCCGCCAGCCCGCCCGGAAGTCCGGTGATGCCATGCTCGCGATAAAACTCACATTGGTGAGAATTGTCAGTACCACAGTATTCGCACAACATATCGCGCCGCCGGCTAACGCAGTTCAGTCCCTGATCGACGACGACACGATCGCCGGCTCGTAGATCCTCAACCGCACTCCCGACCTCCTCCACGACACCCGTGATCTCGTGGCCGAGGATCTGCGGTTGCAATGCGAGTGGAATCTGTTGGCCGTAATCGTTGGTATTGTAGTTTGCGTAACCGGCGAAGATGTGGGAGTCAGTGCCGCAGAGTCCAACGGCGGCCACGCGGACAAGCACTTCATACGGCGAGACGATCGGACGAGGCACATCGCGCACTTCGATCCGGCCTACGTCGCACAAGACACTCGCTTTCATAGAACCGTTCATGTGTCTAGATCCGTGGTGTCCAGTACGTCCGCGTCGCGCAAAGCAGCAAAGCGGTCCATCGTCTCGCGCATGCCTGTCTCGAGCGGTGTCGAGGGTAAGTCACCGATGAGTTTTCTAATGGCCGCGTCGTCCAGCGCCGGCGCGATCGGAATAGGTGGACCACCGAACGTGATCAAGGAAGCATTAATAATTTCATTAATGAGATCTGTGATCCGTTTTACTGTCACCGTCTCGCCGTGCAGGTTGAAGACTTGCGCACCATCCAGAGTCTTCTCGGCACACGCAATAAAAGCTGCCGCTGTATCGGCGACGTACTGGAAATCGGTCGCGCCGCCAAAGCGAATGTGAAATGGACGTCCAAGAACTGCTGACTTCATCGCCTTAGTCGGATCGCTCGTCAAACCCGAGTCGCGATTTACGCCGTAAACAGTCAACGGCCGCAGACCGACGCTGCTCAGTCCGTGATCGAGATAATAGATCCGTGCGTTTCCTTCGTTCGCCCGTTTGAAGACGCCGTAGTGAGTTGAGGGTTCACACGCGGCTGTTTCGTCGAGCACTGCGTCGTCGTCGTTCAATCCGTAAACAGCCGCGGAACTTGCGTAGACCACATTCTTGACGCCGAGCGTGCGTGCCGCTTCAAACACGTTCAGCGTTCCGACGACATTCACGAGAGCGCCGCCAACCGGATCAGCTTTGCAAACCGGAACCTGCAACCCGGCGAGATGGATCACTCTGGTTGCGTTCGACTGGTCCAGTGCGCGCTGCACCGCGGGACTGTCGGTGATGTCACCCAAAATGAAGCGCACGATTGCGAGCTGATCCGGGTCCATGATCGCGCGGAGACGGCGGGGATCGTCGCTGCGATCGAAAACAACCGCGCTGTCACCTCGCTCGACGAGCGATTTGACGATCCACGATCCGATACAACCGTGCGCTCCGGTGATGAAGTACGTTTCAGCCATTTCTTAGGGCAGAGAGCCGAGACGGTAGAAGTTTCGCGCGTTCTCCGCGAATATTAAGTCGTAGTGCCTGTCGCTGATGATTTGCTGGAACGATTCCAAAACGCGCGCGTATGAAGCGGCCAGCAAACACACGGGGTGATCGCTTCCGAAGATCAAACGCCGCGGACCAAACAACTCCAACGCATACTCGACGTATGGACGCAAATCGTCAGTGGTCCACGAATTCCAATTTGCTTCCGTAACCAACCCGGATAGTTTGCAGTACATGTTGGGGTACTCGGCCAGTGGCCCGAATTCCCGTGCCCATTCATTGAATCCGTGTTTCGCGATCGGTGGTTTAGCGAGGTGATCGATTACTAAACGCAGATCCGGGCACTTTTCAGCAACGGCTCTGGCGTGTGGTAAGTGTCGTGTATGGACCAGCAGATCGTATGACAGACCATACGTCGCTAGTCTCTGCAGGCCCGCGATCACAGCAGGTTCGACCAACCAATCATCCGCCGGTTCACTTTCAACCAGATGCCGAACGCCTTTGAACTTCGGATGCGCGGTCAATTCATCCAACTGCTCATCGACATCAGGGCTCTTCAAATCAACCCAACCCACTACACCTGCAATAAAACTATTTTCATCCGCCAGGCTCAGCAGCCAACGCGACTCGGCAACACTATTGCTCGCCTGAACAACTACGATCTGATCGATTCCACTCGGCGGCTCCGACGGCAGATAATCGCGATAAAGCACCCCGAGATCGCTCGTCATCCATGGATAGTCGAACTTCCCAACCTGCCAAAAGTGTTGATGCGCGTCGATCATTTGTACTTGGTTCTTTGTGTTTTGCACTTTGAGTCTCCTACAAAGAACCAAGCACTAAGCACAACGCTCATCGTCGTTACGCTGTTACGTCCCTCGGTTTTTCAGCGCGCTTGACTTCGTGACTCTGTCGCGGCTCGCCATCACATTCGAGTTCGAAGGTCGTCACCAATTCGGGCGCACGTTTCGGCAGACCAGTGATGCGAATGCGAAAGTCGTCCTGGACAAACCTTACCGCCGCGTTACTCCCGTACATCCTCACTCCTCTGACTTTGTTCAGCAAGTTTGCGATCACCACCGTCTCTCCCGGCCAGTAGAAAACATGTGCGTACAACGTGTTTCCCTTGCGCGTGTAAGACACGTAATTCCCACGACGCGGCTGGCAATTATCCGAGAGACGAATCGTGTCGCCGTGCTTCGCCATCCATTCGCCCACCGTAGACATGATCTGCGCGGACTGCAACGGGATCGAACCGTCCTCGGTTGGACCAATGTTCAGCAAGTAGTTGCCACCGTCACGCGCGCAGGTGATGAGGTTGCGAATCACGGTGGTCGGAGCCTTCCAGTTGCGATCGTTGATGTGATACCCCCAACTATCGTTCAGCGTCATGCACGATTCCCACGGCCGGTTGGCCGACGCTTCGATGCGCTGCTCGGGAGTGTCGAAGTCCTCCGGTATGCGCGAACGGTTGTTGATGATGACGTCCGGCTGAAGTTTTCGCACCATCGTATTCATCTTCACCGACTCCCAACCCTGCGCATCGAGTGGCCACGGCACGTCATACCAGAGAATGTCGATCGTGCCATAGTTGGTCATCAGTTCGCGCACCTGACCGTGAATGTAGTCTACGAAACGGCGCCGCGCGGCTTCGTCTTTCGCGCATCGCGCGCCATCCGGGTGATGCCAGTCCATCAACGAGTAATAAAACCCGACACGAAGACCTTCCGCGCGCGCTGCCTCGACGTACTCCTTTACGAGATCGCGACCTGGACCATGTTTGGTCGCGCAGTAGTTAGTAAGCTTCGTATCAAAATTGCAGAAGCCTTCGTGATGCTTGGTAGTCATGACCATGTACTTCATACCGGTGCGTTTCGCGAGCTGGGCCCAGGCGCGCGCACAATTCGGTTTCGGCTTGAAGTTCGCGGCGAGAGGTTCGTACTCGGCAGCGGGAATGCCTTCGTTCTCCATCACCCACTCGTGACGGCCGAGGGTGCTGTAGAGCCCCCAGTGGATGAACATGCCAAACTTCGCTTCGTGCCACCATTTCATCCGACGCTTTCGATCCTCAACGGTCGATGTGGTCGGCGCGCCCGTGTCGGCGGGGCGGGCCTCCTGGGCCGCAACCATATCGAGCTTCGACGCGGTCGCGAGAGTTCCTGCGGCAGCACCCATCAGGGCCAGATAGTTTCGCCTGTTCATGACTTGGAGTTCTCCTGACTAGATTTGGTTTTGGAGCGTTTTTCCTTAGGTTGTTAACGGTAACGGAGTTTATGCAGGGTTGGTTCGACTGTCAAGGAAATCCGTGTTAATAAAGATCGAATTCGCCTCGTAGTCGTATGTCTTCGGAGGACGAGCCGACCATTACGCGAAACGTGCCGGGTTCGACGACGAACTTCATGTTTCGGTCCCAGAGGGCGAGGTCGGAGGGCTTCAGGGTGAAGGTGATGGTGCGTTTTTCCTGGGGACCGAGGGTGACGCGGGCGAAGCCGCGCAGGTTCTTTTCGTAAGTAGTGACGCTGCTGACGAGATCGCGCACGTAGAGTTGGACCACTTCCGTGCCTGCGCGCGTGCCGGTGTTTTGAATGTCGACGTTGATTGTGACTTCGCCAGTCGTAGTTTGTTTCAGAGGAGTGATTTTCAGATTGCTGTACGCGAACGTCGTATAGCTGAGGCCGTGGCCGAAGTAGTAGAGTGCGCCGTTAACCCGCGACTTCTCACCTTCCCATTGCGCGTTCGGCTTGGTGGGGAAGTTGAATGGGATTTGACCCGCCGTCTTCGGAAACGTGACGGTGAGTTTGCCGCTCGGGTTGTAATCACCAAATAACACCTCCGCGATCGCTGTGCCACCTTGCGCGCCGGGAAACCATCCTTCCACGATCGCGGGCACGAATTTGTTCACCCAGTTGATGCTCAGCGGGCGACCATTAAGTAAAACCACGACCACTGGTTTGCCCACCGCATGAACGGCTTTCACAAGATCGAGTTGACGACCAGGAAGATCCAGACTGGTGCGGCTCAAGCTCTCCCCGACCGTGCGCCGCGAGTCACCCAGCACAATCACTACGACCTCAGATCGTTTCGCAGCCTCGACGGCAGCGGCGATGCCGGCTTGCTCCGCAGCGGACGGTGGCTCCGGTAAAACTTCAGATTCGGGCC
>Ga0209486_10000431_pt1 | contig 18866 bp, 19 predicted proteins | sample NCCompost_FD_187518 | JGI IMG/M metagenome (GOLD analysis project Ga0209486, IMG submission 187518) | Agricultural soil microbial communities from Utah to study Nitrogen management - NC Compost (SPAdes) (version 2) | ecosystem: Environmental > Terrestrial > Soil > Agricultural land | place...
CCTCATCCTGCGGGGTCGTTGCCAGATACTCCTCGGCCAGCCGGATGGCAGCGGAGTGCATGCCCTGCTTGAATCGGACGCCGGCCATCTCCCGCACCACCAGCGGTTCGCCGGGGCAGCTCCGGCCTGCTTCCTCCAGCAATTGGACCGCCTCGGTCAGCCGTCTCTCCTGCGCCGCGTCTACCGCGCGGTCGAGCCAGGGGCGACAGGGGAGCGAATCGATCGGTGCCTGCTCCGTAATCCCGGCAGCCACTTTGGGAGGAGGCGTCGCAAGTGGCCGAACCACCATCGCCCAGCGGTCCGCCCCGGTCCAGCGGGTCAGGAAGCGGGCTTCCTCCATCGTGATGAAGGGGGCGCTGGCCGGGTCATGGAAGGTGACCTTTCCCTCGCGCCAGCCTATCACCACCACGTAGTGATAGCGGTTGGGCGACACCTGAATCAGCGCGACCACTGGCTCGCCGGCGTCGAGATGCTGCCGCACCAGCTCCGGCGTGCCGCGGTGGACCCGGGTGTCCCATCCCCGTGCCCGTGCCGCGGAGTCGAGCTCAGTGGTGAGAATGCCGCCCTGCTCCGGCCGGACCAGGCCGGCAAAGTCCTGGGCGAATACTCCCCGGCGCCCCCACCACCGTTCGACCATGGCCAGCGCCGCTCCCCCGCACAACAGAACCGATTGGGCGAGGTAGGGCACCTCGAGGAACGGAGCGGCGGGGATTGCATCCGGATGCGGCGACTGGGCCAGTGCCGGAGCACTGCCCAGTCTCGTGGAAAGCAAGCATCCTGCTACGGCCAGCCGAGCGATGGCACGCACCGGTTGGTGAGCTCGATCGGTGTTAATCGACCAGAAGTATGAGGATCAGAAGGCCGATGATGATGGCAGTGGTGCTGATGACGATCGTATTGGCTCCGCCGGCCAGGGGGCGGTCGCCGACGACGGTCTGCTGGGCGATCTGGTCCAGGGACGCCTGGTCGAGGCCAGCCACTCCGGCCGACAGATCGGTGGTGCTGACGCCCATGCGATCGGCCACCTTCTGCACCTCCGGCAGCGCGAGGAAGTCGCGGACCGCTTGGCGCGTTCCTGCCGGCCGGATCGTGACCGCGGCTTCGAGCTCCGCCGTGGTGACGGCGCTGCGGCCCTGGGCGTGGAGGGGAGCGGTCAGGCCGAGGGCGGCGGCGGCAAGCAACAGCGACAGGGTGCGGCGATTCGACATACAGTCTCCTGGAGGAGGTGGCGGGCCTTCAATTCATCAGCTTGAGCATGCTTCGGGTGGTTCCTCTGGCGCTGCGGAGCCGCTGACCCAGACGCCGCGACATCAGGGACAGGTCGCCTGGTGGAACGGCCTCGTTCGCCTCGATTTGGTCGACATCGACATCTACAGGCCCCTGGGCGAGCGACGAGGGGGCATAGACATCGTCCGGGTAATCGGTCATGGGACGCAATGTCACCGGCATGAAGGGCTTCGCCAATCGCTCAAAGGGTTGAGCGCTTCTCAACCCTTTGACCATGGAGCTGGGCGAACAGGGTGGCAGTGAGCTCCGCAGGCAGGACGCTTCGCCCCTGCCTTACGGCGCGGATGGTGCCGAGAAACCGCTCCCTCGTCGCGTTGGCCATGACGAATCCGGAAACGCCGGCCCGGACAAAACCGACCACGTCTCCCTGACGGGAATCGAGTCCCAGGACGATCACCATCGAGTGCCGGGAAGTTTCCCGCACCTGCCGGAAGGCCTCTTTGGCCTCCGCCGGGACGGCCAGGATCTCGAGCCCGGGCCAGGTGCGGATCAGGGCGTCGACGCCGGGAGGGGCCGGCACATGGTCATCGAGCAGAACCAGCGTGATGCGGGTGATCACCAGTCAATGTTCGCGGTTGACGGGGAGCCGGACAATCCATCGGAAGGACCACTTGAAACCCCCTCGGAAGAGGGGCGGCGAGGGAATGCTACGATTCCGGGAGCTTCTTCTTGCCTCCTGAGCCGTGGGTAAAGGCCACCACCTCGAGCCGGCTCCTGAGGGCCAGCTTTTCCAGCACGTTGTGCACGTGGCTCTTGACCGTGTGTACCGCGATGTGCAGCCGGACCGCGATTTCCTTGTTGCTGAGTCCCTCGCTCAGCAGGTCGATGACCTGGCGCTCCCGATTGGTCAGCCGCACCGCCTCCAGGGTACGAGCCCTGCTCTCCACCGGAAGGTTTCTGGCGATCTGGGCGAAGAGGGTGTTGGTCAGCGCCGCCGGCAGCACCTCACCGCCTCCGGCCACGGCGCGAATGGTGGCGAAGAAATCGTCGAACGAGGCGTCCTTCATGATGAAGCCCGACGCGCCGGCCCGCACGAAGTCGGCCACGTCTTCCTGGATGGGCAGGAGGCCCATGACGATCACCCGCGCCGCGGGAACCTCCTCATGGACCGTCGCGGTCAGGCTCACGCTGTCGTGATCCTCGAGCCCGAAATCCAGCAGGACGATGTCGGGTTCGGCCTCCCGGACCTTCTTGAGGGCCTCCTCCACATCCGCGAACGCCGCCAGCACCTTGAACCCGGGCTGGGTGTGAATCAGCGCCGCGATGCCCTCGCGAAGCAGCCGGTTGTCGTCGATGAGTATCAGGGAGATGGACGCGGGTCCCGGGCCGGCTCGAGCTGTCCGCTTCTTCGCCGGCGTGCTCCGCTTTGCAGGTGTCACCGGGAGCCTTGGCGCGGGGGAATTGTCGCTATTGGTATCCTGGAAGGATATACTGCAGCGTTACACACCGCCAGACTCGATCCCAGAGCCAATGCGGTTCAGGTAAAGGCATTTCATGGTACGACTGCGGGTCCACGAGATCATGAAGTCCCGGCACATCACCGCGTACGCCCTCTGCAAGGGCACCACCCTGAGTTATCCCAGCGCCTACCGGCTCTCCCGCACCGGCGGCGCCTTCGGCCGCCTCCACGCCGAGACGCTCGACGAGCTCTGCCGGTTCTTCCGGCTCCAGCCCGGCGCGCTGCTCAAGTGGGTTCCCTAGCAGGTCACACGTCGCACAAGGCAACCGCTTCCCGGAGCGAAGTCATCGGATCCCGGGTGGGCACGAACTCGTGGGCCAGGTAGCCGGTGAACCCCCGGTCGGCGATGGACCGGCAGACGGTGCGCCAGTTGAGCTCCTGGGTATCGTCCAGCTCGTTCCGTCCCGGCACTCCCCCGGTGTGGAAGTGCGCGATGTGCGGGAAATAATCTCGGATGGTGCGGATCACGTCGCCTTCCATGATCTGCATGTGGTAGATGTCGTAGAGCAGCTTGACCCGCGCCGAGCCGACCCCCTCGACGACCTTGACCCCGAAGGGGGTGCGGTCCCCCATGTAGTCCTTGTGGTCCACCTTGCTGTTGAGCAGCTCGACACAGACGGTGACCCCGTGCCGCTCCGCCGAGGCGGCCACCCGCCGGAGCCCGGCAATGCACTGGGCGGCCCCCTCTTCGTCGCTCCGTCCCTTCCGGTTGCCGAACATGGCGATCAGGTTGGGCACCCCGGCCGCCGCGGCGAGCGGCAGGGTCCGTTCCAGCTCCTCCACCAGCATGTCGTGCTTGGCCGGATCGTTGAACCCGCTGGAGAGGAAATCCCCTCCCCGCCGCTTCGAAGGATAGCCCATGGAGCAGACCAGCCCGGCCTCCCGGACCACCGGCCATTCTTCCGGTTGCAGCAGGTCGATCGCCGGCAGGCCGATCTGCTTGCAGCCTCTGGCGAACTCGGCCAGCGGAATCTTGTTATAGGGCCAGTAGGACACCGATTGCTTCAGGCGGCCGGCGGGAAGGACGGTACGGTTGCTGGACGGTAGGACGGTAGGTGCTTGCTGCCCATTGCCCATTGCCGATTGCCTCGTGCCTACAACTACAAACCCCGCCATTGTCGAAACCGCTTCTCGCCGATTCATCAGAACCTCAGGTTCTTGAGGTAGTCGTAACCCGTCCGGGCGCTGTCGAAGGGCGACCCCGGCGTCACGTCCTGCTCGTAGAAGAAGTGTTTCGCGCCGGCCTGGCCGGCCCGCCGCAAGATCCGCTTGAAATCGATGACCCCTTTGCCGAGATCGGCAAATCCCCTGGCAGGCTCCGGGGTCATGTCCTTCAGGTGGAGCAGCGGGAAGCGGCCCGGGTACCTGGCGAAGTAGTCGAGCGGATCTTTCCCGCCCTTGGTAATCCAGTACAGATCCATTTCGAGCTGGACCAGGGTGGGGTCGGTCTCGGCGAGCAGCACGTCGTATCCGATCGTCCCCTCGATCGGCGTGAATTCGAAATCATGGTTGTGGTAGGCGAACTGAATCTTGCGGGACCGGCTGGCTTCTCCGGCCTTGTTGAACAGCGCCGCCACCCGCTTCCAGTCGTCCAGCGTCCTTCGTTCGGCGGGGCCAATGAAGGCCACCACCACGTAGCGCTGTCCCACCGCCGCCGCGTCATCCAGGGTGCGGTCCCAGTCGGTCCGGATCGCCTGAAACGGAACATGGCCCGACGGCGCGGTCAGGCCGTGACGATCGAGCATCGCCCGGAGCGAGGCGCCGGATCCCTCTGGAAATCCCGCAAATTCGACTTCCCGGAAGCCGATCTCCGCGACCCGGGCCAGGGTCCCCTCGACATCGCGCTGAAGATCCCGGCGCACGGTGTAGAGCTGGATGCCGATGCGGCTTAACTGAGCCTTCAGCCACCAGCCTTCAGCCTTCAGTCGGCTGGTCCCCAACCCCCAGGCCCCAACTCCCAGCCCCTTCAACAACTCTCTTCGCTTCACAACTCGTTCCTCTTCATCGCTTCCACCGCCAGCGCGGCCGCCCGGGCGGTGAGCGCCATGTAGGTGATCGAGGGATTCTGGCAGGCGGAGCTCGCCATGCAGGCTCCGTCGGTCACGAACACGTTCTTCGCGTCCCAGACCTGGTTCTGTCCGTTGAGCACCGAGGTCTTCGGATCCCGTCCCATGCGCGCGGTCCCCATCTCGTGAATGCAGTGGCCGGGCGGATTGTTGGAATCGTGGGTGCGGATATTGGTCGCGCCCGCGGCATCGAGCATTTCCGCGGCGGTGACCTGCATGTCCTTGAGCAGGGCCCGCTCGTTGGGACCCCAGGTGCATTGCACCTTGAGGGCGGGAATCCCCCACTTGTCCTTGAGCGTTGGGTGCAGCTCGATCAGGTTGTCTTCCCGCGGGAGGCATTCCGCCCAGCCGCTGATCGAGAAATTCCAGGGTCCCAGCCCCCGCCGGAGCAGCGCCTCCTTGAACTCCTTGCCGAATCCGTTCCTCGGCCTGGGCAATCCTCCCCGTCCTCCGCCCCCCTGAAAACCGTACCCCCGCAGGAAATCGGGGTGCTTGTCCTTCACGTTCCGGAACCGCGCGATGTAGATCCCGTTGGGACGCCGCCCGTAGCTGGTCTGATCTTCCATGCCGGGAATGGTGCCGCCGGCGCCGGCGCCGTAGGCGTGATCCATCAGGTTCCGGCCCAGCTGCCCCGAGGAATTGCCGAGGCCGGCCGAGTACCGCGGGGTCTTCGAGTTGAGCAGCAGCCGGGCCGACTCCATGGTCGAAGCGCAGAGGAAGATGATCCGCGCCTGGAATTCCAGCGGCTGCATCGTGGCCGCGTCGATCACCCGCACCCCGGTGGCGCGGTCCCGCGACTCATCGTAGATGACGCTCTCGACCACGCTGTTGGGCCGGAGGGTCAGCCGTCCGGTGCGCCGGGCGGCGGGCAGGGTGGATCCGATGCTGGTGAAGTACGAATGGGTGATGCAGCCCCGCTCGCAGGGACCGCAGTAGTGACAGGCGGCGCGGCCATTGTGATTCCGGGTGAGGATGGCCACCCGGCCGATGGTGAGCCGCCGCTCGCCGCCCCACTTCGCCTGGACCTTGTCCCGCACCAGCCGCTCCGCGCAGCGCAGCTCCATGGGGGGGAGAAACTGCCCGTCGGGAAGCTGGGCCAGGCCCTCGGGCTGCCCGCTCACCCCGATGAAGCGCTCGACGTGGTCGTACCAGGGGGCGATGTCGGCGTAGCGGATCGGCCAGTCCACCCCGACGCCCTCGCGGACGTTGGCTTCGAAGTCGAGATCGCTCCAGCGGTACACCTGGCGTCCCCACATGATCGAGCGCCCGCCCACCTGCCGGCCGCGGAACCAGGCGAACGGCTTGTCGGGATCGTTCTCGTAGGGATTCTCCCGGTCGTTGACGAAGAACTTGGAGCCCCACTCGTCGCAGGCGTAGCAGTTCTTCTGAATCGGCTGGTCGCGCTCCAGCGCCTGGCGGTCGCCCCGCCCCCGAAACCGGACTTCCCAGGGCTGGATGTGCTCCACGTAATCGCGTCCGGGATCGATGTCGCGCCCGGCCTCGAGCACCAGGGTCCTGAGGCCCCGCTCGCACAGCTCCTTGGCCGCCCAGCCTCCGCTGATGCCGCTGCCCACCACGATGGCGTCAAACGTCGAGGTCCCTCGCTGCGCTCGGGACATCAGCCGCCTCCCACCGGGACGCAGCCGTCGAACCGCCCCGGAATGATCGGGGTGGTTCGCTGCATTTCCGCGACCGGTCTCGAGGTGAGATAGCCGAAGATGATGCTGCTCTTGAGCGACCCGTAGGCTGCTTCCGGCGTCCCGGGCGAACCGGGCGCCGCATCGACCTGGGTGAGCCAGGATGCCCGGCCGGCCGCATCGAGCTCGGCGAAAGACTTGCCGCGGGCTTCCCGGCAGCGGGCGTCCCAGCTGTCGAGCCCCGCGAGCAATTGGGTGCGCTCCGGATCGGGATACCACTCGGCGAAGAGCAGGTCCACGAATGCCGGCACGCCGACTTCGACGGCACCCGGGGTATCGGTCTTGGGAAGGATGGTGTCTGCCAGGGCGGTGACCAGCGCCATCTGCGCCGGGGTCAGCGCCTTTCCGGCGGCCTGGGTCCCGGCCCGCTCATGAAGTCCCGCTCCCACGCGCCAGCGCTCCGCGGCCGAGAGTGGCGAGAGCAGCGGTGAGAGCGCGGTCGCGCCGATGAGCGTGAGTGCTTCGCGTCGCTGCATGGCGAGGTCCCGGAGGGTTGTTCCCGAAGGTAGGGGCCACTCCCGGCCGCGTCCAGTCGGGCGTATTCTCTACCATGAGTCGAGCCGCGTCTCCGATCGCCGAGCTTCTCGGGGTCAGCAAGTCATTCGGCTCGGCCCCGGCGGTACAGGAAGTCTCCTTCGCGATCGCGCGGGGCGAATTCTTTTCCCTGCTGGGTCCCTCCGGCTGCGGCAAGACCACTACGCTCAGACTGCTGGCCGGGCTCGAAACTCCCGATGCCGGGGATATCCGGCTCGGAGGCGCTTCCGCACTTCTCCTCCGTCCCTACGAGCGAAGACTGGGCATGGTGTTCCAGAATTACGCCCTGTTTCCCCATCTCACGGTGGAACGGAACGTGGGGTTCGGTCTGGAGCGCCGGCGGGTGCCCGCAGCCGAGGCCGCGCGGCGAGTGGCCGAGGCGCTGACCCTGGTGCGGCTCGATCCCGGCGAATTCGGACCTCGCCGTCCGGCGCAGCTTTCCGGCGGCCAGCGCCAGCGGGTGGCGCTGGCCCGGGCGCTGGTGCTGGAGCCGGAGTTGCTCCTGCTCGACGAGCCGCTCGGGGCCATTGACGAAAAGCTCCGCCGCGACATGCAGCTCGAGCTTCGCCAGCTTCACCGGACGCTGGGAGTGACCTTCGTCTACGTCACCCACGACCAGGACGAAGCGCTCACCATGTCGGACCGGATCGCGGTGATGGATGGCGGCCGGATCGCCCAGCTGGGAACCCCCGCGGAGATCTACGAGCGTCCCCGCACCGAATTCGTCGCCACGTTCATCGGGGAGTCCAACCTCTTCCCCGGCGAGGGGGCCCGGCAGGTTTCGGTGCGCCCGGAGCGAATGAGCATTGCCCCGGAGGGCGGGACCCTTCCCGCTGGACACACGGCACGAGCCGGCACGGTAGAGGAAGTGATTTACCAGGGAGAGATGCTCCGGGTGCTGGTGCGCATCGCTCCGGCGCATCGCTGCACGGTCGCGCTCCGGAACGACGGCTCGCTGCCCCGGCCGCTGCCCTGGTCCAGCGGCGCTCCGGTTCAGGTGGGGTGGGATCCCGCCGACGCCAGGCTCCTCGAGGCAGGGTGAGCCTCCGCCGGCGCATCCTCGCCGCGTTTGCCCGGCGCCCGGCACTCGGCGCCTGGGGGCTGCTGCTACCGGGCGGTGCCTGGCTCCTGGTGTTCTTCGCGCTCCCCATGATGCTGATGCTGGGGGTGAGCCTGATGCCGCGAGGGACCTATGGCGGCGTCGAGCCCGGCTTCACCCTGGAGCACTATCGTCGGTTCCTGGACCCGGTCTACCTGCAGGTGCTCTGGCGGACCGTGCTCTGGGCCGCGATCACCACCGCCATCTGTCTGCTGGTGGGCTATCCGCTGGCCTGGGCCATCGCGGCCAGCCGGAAGCACCGCGCCTTCCTGCTCTTCCTGGTGGTGCTGCCGTTCTGGACCAGCTTCCTGGTCCGCACCTTCGCCATGATCTTCCTGCTCCGGGACACCGGGCTGATCAACTCGGTGCTGCTCGGCCTGGGCATGATCGAGGAGCCGGTGGCGCTGCTGTATACCCCCTTCGCGGTGCTGACCGGCCTGGTATACGGTTTCCTGCCCCTCATGGTGCTGCCGATCTATGCCTCGCTCGAGAAGCTCGACCCCGCCATGCTGGAGGCCGCCGAGATGCTGGGGGCCCGGCCGGTGGCGAGGTTCGTCCGGGTGGCGCTGCCGCTCTCGCTGCCGGGGGTGATCGCCGGGATGATCCTGGTGTTCGTTCCCTCGATGGGGTCCTTCCTCACCGCCGATCTTCTGGGCGGGGCCAAACAGGTGATGATCGGCAACCTGGTACAGAACCAGTTCACCTCGGCCCGGAACTGGCCCTTCGGCGCGGCGGCGTCGTTCGCGGTGATGGCGGTGGTGCTGGTGGCGGTCTGGCTCTCGCTCCGGATCCGGGACCGCAAGAGCCTGGAAACCGGGCGATGAGACCGGCGCCCCGGTGGGTCCTGCTGATTGCGGGTGCGGGTTATGTCTTCCTGCACCTTCCGGTGCTGGTCCTGGTGGTCTTCAGCTTCAATGCCTCGCGCTACTCGGTGAGCTGGACCGGGTTCACCCTCGACTGGTACCGGGCCCTCGCCGGCCGGGCCGACCTCTGGCGCGGCCTCAAGGCCAGCCTGATCGTCGGCACCCTCTCCACGGTGGCAGCGGCCGGTCTCGGGACCCTGATCGCGCTGGGCCTCGCCCGGGGGCGGTTCCGGGGGCGCCGGGGCATCGAGGGCCTGCTCACCCTGCCGCTGGTGACCCCCGAGGTGGTTACGGGCATCTCCCTCCTCCTGCTCTTCGTGCTGGTCGGGATACCGCTGGGCCTCACCACCATCACCATCGCCCACATCGCCTTCAACATCGCGTTCGTCGCGGTGGTGGTGCGGGCCCGGCTCGCCGGCATGGACCGGAGCCTGGAAGAAGCGGCGCTCACCCTGGGGGCCGACGAGCTGACCGCCTTCCGCACCGTGACGCTGCCGGCGCTCTGGCCCGGGATCGCGGCCGGGGCGCTGCTGGCGTTCATCATGTCGTTCGACGACTATGTGATCACCTCCCTGGTCGCCGGCCCGGGATCCTCCACCCTGCCGGTGGTGGTGTATGGAATGGCCCGGCGCAACGTGGAGCCGACCATCAATGCGATCAGTACCGTCATCCTGCTGGGCACTTCGGTCCTGATCTATCTGGCGGACCGGGTCGTTGCGAGGGCCGAAGGCCTGAAGCAACCCGGCCGGATCGCTTCGGGCCTGCGGCCCTCGCGATGACTAGCCGGCGGGAGTTTCTCGCCACGACAGCCGCGCTGGTGGCCGCCTCGTGCCGGAGCCGGAGCGACGCCCCTCCGGCCGGGAGCGTTGAGCTGGGGCCGCTCGAGTCCCGGCTCAACATCTACAACTGGTCGGACTACATCTCGCCCGACGTGATCCCCGGTTTCGAGCGGGAATTCGGGGTGCGGGTGGTCTACGACACCTTCGAGAGCAGCGAGGAGCTGCTGGCCCGGCTCCAGGCGGGGGCTTCGGGGTACGACCTGGTGGTTCCCACCACCTACGGTGCTTCGGCACTGATCGAGACCGGGCTGCTCGCCCCGCTTTCGTCCCGCTATCTCACCAACCTGGGCAACATCGCGCCGGTCTTCCGGGGACTGCCCCACGATCCGGAGAACCGCTTTACCGTGCCCTGGCAGTGGGGGATGACCGGGATCGCCTGGCGGACCGATCGCATCGCCGACGCGCCGCAGAGCTGGAGCGTTTTTCTCGATACGACGTGGGCGGGCAAGATGACCATGCTGGACGACCTTCGCGACGTGCTGGGCGCCTTCCTCCGCTACCGGGGCCGGTCGGCCAACTCGGTGGACCCGGCCGAGCTGGCCCAGGCGGGCCGGGACGCCGCCGCCGCCCGGAAGAATCTCAAGGCCTACCTCTCGGCGCCGGTGAAGGGACAGCTGATCGCAGGGGACGTCTGGCTGGCACAGCTCTGGGACGGAGACGCGGCCCAGGCGAAGAAGGAGCAGCCGGCGATCGCCTGGGTGCTGCCGGAGGAGGGAAGCACGCTGTGGATCGATTCGCTGGTCATTCCGGCGACCGCGCCGCACCCGCGCGCGGCCCACGCGTTCATCGATTACACCCTCCGCCCGGAGATCGCCGCGAAGATCTCCACGGTCACCGGCTACGGCAGCCCCAACCAGGCTGCCATGCCGCTGATCCCAAACCCGGTGCCCTATCCGGCCGAAAACGACCTCGCCCGGCTCGAGATCCAGAAAGATCTCGGCCGGGCGAGCGCACTGTGGGACGACGTCTGGACTCGAGTCAAAAGCGGGTGAGAGGTGAGAGGTGAGAGGTGAGAAGGAGCTGTGCTTCCCTCTCACGTCTCACGTCTCACGTCTTACATCTTGTGTACCGCAAACCCATCGATGTGCACATCCAGGTTGTGATTCACCCGGATCCCGACCAGCCCGCCGACGGCGCCGTTGGGCGCATCGATCTGGGCGACCTCTTTGCCGTTGATCTTGAAGGTCAGCTTCTTGCTGGCCGCGTCGCCGCTGATCTCCAGCGTGTTCTTGGCTTTGCCGGTCGAGTCCTCCTTGACCACCGCCTCGCTGGCCAGCCAGCCGTTGCGGTTGCCGCCGGTGGTCAGATTGGTGGATCCCGCGCCCTGGGCCCCGCCCTGGCGGATCGAGAACATCCCGTCGCCCCGGACGATCAGGTAGACGTAGGATGCCGTCGCCCCATGGATATCCTTGCCGGCGACGAAGATCCCGAAGGCTTCCGGATGGGTCGGCTTTTTCGTCTGGGTGAAGGTGGCGATGGTGTGGAAAGATCCCGGCACGGCGTCGGTCTCCCGCCAGAAGATGCCGGAGGGCCCGGTGGTCACGTGCAATCCCGGACCCATGGGGCCGAACTTCAGGTTCTTGAGCGAGTCGGTGGTCCGGTCCAGCCGCACGGACCAGCCGGCCGGGAGCGTTCCAGTGCCTGCGACGTTCTTGTCCGGGTCGGAGGCCGGCCGCTGGGCGGCAAGCGGCAGGGCGAGCAGGGTGGTCAGCGACAGCAGGGACACAGTGCGCATACAGTACCTCGGTCGAGAGTTAAGGGCTTCGGTCTGGGCTCCCCGGGTTGCGGGGCTGCCGCAGGGACGGGTAAAATACCGCTTCACGACTGGGGGAGCCTATGGAGACGTTTGGAGTCGTCTTTGCCACACTGGGCGCCGGGATGATCCTGTTCGCACTGACCTTCGTCACCCTCCTGGTCGGCGCGCTGGTGAACGGGATGGTGGTTCTCATGTCCGGGCCCCTGATCGACAAGCTGGTCGCCCGGAAACGCTAACCTTCCCTGGGGGGATCGGTCACCTCTTCCTCCGCCTCACCCATACTCGCCGACCGCAGCGCCCCCTCGAAATTGATTTTCAGGCTGCCCAGCCCCTCCCGGAGGCCCCTGATTTTCACCTGGTGGCCCCCCCGGCGCCGGGCCATCATCCCCATGATTCCCATGGTTTCGGTGAGGGCCGTTAACCCTACGGCATTGGTGGCCGCTTTGGATTCGTCCAGCAGCCGGGTGAGCCGGCGGACCACCGTTTCATCGGCCCGCAAACCGGCGATTTCCTCGATCAGCCGGTGCATCAGCTGGAACCGGGCAGGAAGGGTCTCCAGGACGCCCAATTGGGCCTTCTGGCGGGGGGTCAGCTTGTCGCTCATGGGGCCTCGCGGTAAGTCTCAACGGGCGGGCAAGTGGGGGCGTACCTCTGAGATGGCGCCCCGGTCCGTTCCCGGCGTCCTTTTCCCCTGTCGAGGCCAGTTCGGCGCATGAAACTCTCCGATATCTCGATCCAGCGGCCGGTGTTTGCCAGCATGGTCAGCGGCGCGCTGGTGCTGTTCGGCGTGCTGGGATACACCCAGCTCTCGGTCCGCGAGTTTCCCGACGTAGATCCTCCGGTGGTGTCCGTGTCGGTCTCCCTTCGCGGGGCCAACCCGGCGGTGATGGAATCGGCGGTGACCGACGTGCTGGAGGAGCAGCTCGCCTCGCTCGAGGGGCTCCGCACCATGACCAGCAACAGCTCGGAGCAGTCCTCCCGGATCAACCTCGAATTTAATCTGAGCCGCCCCATCGAAGATGCGGCCCAGGATGTCCGCGACATCGTGTCCCGGGTCCGGGGGCGCCTCCCCCAGGAAATCGACGAGCCGGTGGTGAGCAAGCAGGACGCCGATGCCCGGCCAATCATCTTCGTGGGTCTGGAATCGAGCCAGCACGACCTGCTCCAGCTCTCCGAGATTGCCGACCGGATCCTGAAGCCTGCGCTGCAGACAGTCCCCGGGGTCGCCAACGCCGACGTCCGGGGAGACCGGCGCTACGCGATGCGGGTGTGGCTCTCGGTGAGCGCCCTGTCGGCGCACAACCTGACCGTTCAGGACGTGGCGCGGGCCATCCAGGCCCGCAACGTGGAAATCCCGGCCGGCCGGATCGAATCGGACCGCCGGGAGTTCTCGGTGCGGTCCCTGGGCGAGCTCAAGACCCCCCAGGAGTTCGCCGCCATGGTGGTGGCCTCCAGCAATGGGCAGGTCGTCAAGCTGGGGGACATCGCCAAGGTCGAGCTGGGCCCCGAGGACGAGCGCAGCATCTTCCGGTTCAACGGGCGGCCCGCGGTGGGGTTGTCGGTGGTCCGGCAGTCCAAGTCGAATCTGGTCGAGGTGGCCGATGCGGTGCGCAACGCCATCCCCGACCTCCAGGCCGCGCTCCCGCCCGGGGTGACCGCGAGCCTGGGCTACGACCAGTCCATCTACGTGAAGCGCTCGATCAAGGAAGCCGAAGAGACCCTGATTCTCGCAGCCGGGCTGGTGGTGCTGATCATCTTCCTGTTCCTGCGGAACGTCCGGGCCACCATCATTCCGGGGCTCGCCATCCCGGCGTCCATCGTGGCCACCTTCGCGGTGATGAACGCCCTCAACTTCTCGATCAACAACCTGACTCTGCTGGCGCTGACCCTCGCGATCGGCATCGTGGTGGACGACGCCATCATCGTCCTGGAGAACGCCTTCCGGCACCAGGAGGAGCTGGGCGAATCGCCCGAGGTCGCCGCGGTGGAGGGAACCCGGGAGATCGCCTTCGCGGTGATCGCGACCACGATTTCGCTGGTCGCGGTCTTCACCCCGCTGGCGTTCCTCAAGGGGAGCACCGGACGGCTCTTCAATGAATTCGGGATCGCGGTGGCCGCCGCGGTCGCGATCTCCGGGTTCGTGGCGCTGACTCTGACCCCGATGCTCTGCGCCAAGATCCTCCGGGTGCCGAAGCGGCACGGCGCGATCTACGAGACCCTGGAGCAGAGCTTCAAGTTCACCGCCACGACCTACGAGAGGGCCCTCGGCTTTGCCCTCCGGCACCGGCTGATCGTGCTGGGGACCTCGGCGGCGCTGGTGGCCGTGGCGGTCGCGGTGTTTCTCGGTCTCAAGCGCGAATTCGTGCCGCCCGAGGATCGGGGCCAGATCCAGATCCAGATCACCGCGCCCGAGGGCTCGACCCTCGCGTTCACCGACGAGTACCAGCGGCAGGTGGAACGGATTCTGTCGGATATTCCGGAAATCTCGAACTACACCAGCACGGTGGGCGGCGGATTCGGCGGCGGCGGCGGGCGGGTGAACGGGGGCCAGATTTTCGTCCGGTTCACCGACTGGTCGGAGCGCGACCGCTCGGTGCAGGACATCATCGAAGAGCTCCGTCCCAAGCTCTCCCAGATCTCCGGGGTCCAGGCCTTCGCCAACAACCCGCCGGCCTTCGGCGGCTTCGGTTCGCCGGTCCGCTTCATCATCCGGAATCCGAATTTCGATTCGCTGTTCGTGGGGGTCGAAGCGATGCTCAAGCGGGCCCGCCAGGTGCGGGGGCTCACCAACGTGGATACCGACCTCCGGGTCAACAAGCCGGAGCTCGCGGTGTCCTACGAGCGCGACCGCGCCGAAGACCTCGGCGTCCCGGTCCGTGACGTCGCCAGCACCATGCAGGCGATGCTGGGCGGGCAGCGGGTCAGCACCTTCACCCGCAATAACAAGCTCTACTACGTCATGGTGCAGCTGTCGCCCGAGGAGCGGGCCACCCCCACCGACATGAGCGGCCTCTCGGTCCGGGGGCGGGACGGGGAGCTGATCAAGCTGGAGCAGCTCGCCTCGGTCAAGGAAGGGGTCGGTCCCCGCCAGCTCAACCACTACATGCGGGTCCGCTCCGCCGACGTCTCGGCCGGGCTCGCGGCCGGCTTCACCCTGGGCGAAGCGCTCGATTCGCTCAACGCCATCGCGGCCGAAGTGCTTCCCACCGGCTCGACCATCGCGCTGGGCGGCGAGCTCCGGGAGCTGAGCGAGAGCGGAACCTCGCTCTACTTCGCGTTCCTGCTGGCCCTGGTAGTCGTCTTCATGGTGCTGGCATCCCAGTTCGAGTCGCTGGTGCACCCCTTCACCGTGCTGATGGCGGTGCCCCTGGCGGTCACCGGGGCAATTTTTACCCTGTGGATCGCGGGCTCGAGCATCAACCTCTACAGCCAGATCGGCATGATCCTCCTGATCGGCTTGGTCACCAAGAATTCCATTCTGCTGGTGGAGTACACCAACCAGCTGCGGGAACGCGGCATGGATACCCTGGCGGCGCTGCTGGAATCGGGACGGATCCGGCTCCGGCCGATTCTGATGACCTCGGTTGCCACCACGATGGGGGCGATCCCGATCGCCTTGGGCCTTGGCGCCGGGTCCATGAGCCGCCGCCCCCTGGGTTACGCCATCGTCGGCGGGGTGCTGTTCTCGACGGCGCTGACCCTGTTCCTGGTTCCGGTGGTGTACTCGCTCATGGAAGGAGCGCGGGTTCGGGTCGGCGCGCGCCGACGCGGGAGCGCCGCGTCGGGCCGTCCGGTGCACGCGGAATGATCGCGATTGCCCTGGTGTGGGCGGCCGGCGTCCTTCCACCGGCCGGAACGGCCGCGTCCGCCGATACCCTGCCTCGGGTCACGCTCAGCGAAGCGCTCCAGCGCGCGGCCCGGCTGGACCCGAACTACGTCCAGGCCATCGGGGCGGTGGACAATGCGGCCTGGGCGCGACGGGCCGCGATGAGCGCGATGATCCTGCCGTCCATCAGTGTCGGCTCCGATTACACCTCGTTCTCCACCAGCCAGTTCAACGTCGGGACCGGCTCGCCGGCCCGGACCAGCGCCACCGCCCGGATCGATGCCCGGTTCGAGCTGTTCGCCGGAGGGCGCAAGTTCGCCACCCTGAGCCAGGCGGGAGCCGACCTGGAGAGCGCCCGGGCCACCGAGGAACAGCAGCGCTTCCTCTCCGCGCTCGACACCGAGGCCGATTTCTATTCCGTGCTCAGCAACCACGAGCTGGTGGATGTCTCCCGGGACCGGGTCCGCCGGGCCGAGGAGCAGCTGGTGGTGGCCCGGGCCCGGGTGATGAGCGGCGCCGCGGTGCAGACCGATTCGCTCCAGATTCTGCTCGAGCTGAACCGGGCCCGGGTGGGGCTGTTGCAGGATGAGGCCCGGCTCCGGGTGGCCCGGCTCGCGCTGGGCCGCCGGGTCGGCACTCCGGGCGGGGTGGACGCGGTGCCGCTGGATTCCGCCCGCGCACCCGACCTGCCGCTCACCCTGGTGGAAGCCATGACCCAGGCGGTGGAGCAGGGGCCGGAGTACCGCGCGGCGCGGGCCGGCGAGCGGGCCGCCGAGGCCGCGGTCCGGGCCCGACGGGGGAGCTACCTCCCCTCGGTGTTTCTGAGCGCGAACGAGACCACCTTCGGCGACAATTTCTATCCGGTCGGCCTGACCCGCCGTACCCTGACGGTGAGCCTGAGCTATCCGCTCTGGGACAACGGCAACCGGGAGCTCAACTACGCGCGGGCCAGGAATGCCCGGGAGCTGGCCCGGGCGGTGCGGGCGGACCTGGAGCGAGCCGCCGAAGTGGACGTCACCGCGGCCTGGGAGGCCTACCAGACCGCCCGGGCGACCAGCGATTTCTCGGAGCAGGCCCTGATCGTGGCCCGGGAGGTGTTCCGGGTCCAGGAGTCGCGTTACCGCGCCGGGGCCAGCACCATTCTCGACCTGCTCGACGCGCAATCCGGTCTGACCCAGGCGCAGGCCGATCTGGTCCAGGCACGCTACGCGGCCCGCCTTGCCCTTGCCGGGCTCGAGGCGATTCTGGGCCGCAGACTCTTCAGCGACAAGGATCCTCTGTGAGGAGACTGGGTGCAGTTCGCTTCGCCGCACTGGTGATGTTACTCGGCGCCTGCGGAGGCTCCTCCGAAACTCCGCCGGCCGGAGCCGCCGGCAATGCCGGAGGCGGGGCTCGGCCCGGCGGGCGGGGCCAGAGCGGCCCGGTCCCGGTGGAAGTGGTGCTGGTGCGGTCCGACACCGTGGTGGATGCGATCACCGCGACCGGACAGATCGAGCCGCTCCAGTCCATCGAGCTCCGACCGGAAGTGGACGGCCGCCTGGTCCAGATCATGGTCCGCGAAGGCGCGCTGGTGAGTCAGGGAACTCCGCTCTTCAAGGTGGACGACGGTGAGCTCAAGGCCCAGGTGGACCGGGCCCAGGCCGATCGCGACCTCGCCCAGCAGGCACTGACCCGGACCCGGGCCCTGCTGGCCGACAAGGCGGCGGCGCCCGCGGACGTGGAGCGGGCCGAGGCGCAGATGCGAAGCACCCAGGCGGGGCTCGATCTGCTCCAGCTCCGGCTCGATCGCACGGTGGTCCGGGCGCCGTTCACCGGCGTGGCCGGCCAGCGGCTGGCCAGCCTGGGCGACTACGTCAACAACTCCACCCGGCTCATCACCCTCCAGACGGTGCATCCGCAGCGCGCCGCCTTTCAGGTGCCGGAGCGATACGCCGACCAGCTCAAGGTGGGCCAGCGGGTGCTCTTCCGGGTGGCCGCGCTGCCGGGGCGGGACTTCACCGGCACAGTGGATTTCGTCGATCCCCGGGTTCAGCTGCCCAGCCGGTCCATCACCATCAAAGCGGTGGTGCCCAATCCCCGGCGCGAGCTGGCGTCGGGGATGTTCATCGAAGCCCGGCTCCAGACCGCCACCCGGCCTTCCGCACTGGTCATCCCGGAGGACGCCGTCAGCCCCTTCGCCGGGGCGATGTACGTGTGGGTCATCAACGCTGCCAAGGCGGAGCGGCGGGAAGTGGTTCTGGGGGTCCGGACCCCCGGATACGTGGAGGTCCAGCGGGGTCTGACCCTGGGCGAACAGGTGGTGGTGGGCGGTACCGACCGGCTCCAGCCCGGGGCCGAAGTCCGGACTACGGTGGTGGACCGGGATCCCACCCGGCCGGTGACCGACCGGGCCGCGGCCGGCCGGGACAGCGTCCGGGACACCACGCAAACTCCTTCGCGATAAGCTAAAATTGCGTTGTCTTATACTAAAACGGAGGTGTTTAGACCTAGCCGGTTGACTTTTTAGCTTAAATCGATAAGGTTCCGCGTCCCGACAGGTCTCACCCCCGTCCCGCGGAGCCGCTGATGCCCGACAGCCTGAGAGACTTCCTGGAAATTCCTTATGACCAGCTCGAGGAGATGAACCTCGAGGCCAAGGCCGAACGGCTGGCCCGGGCCAATCCCGACAAGCTCCGGGAGCGCCGGATGAAGTATCTGACCGACGAGAAGCGGATCAAGGCGGTGACGGTCTGCTTTGCCGACCTCGAAGGCCGGCTCCACATGCTGGACTACGACAAGAAGTTCCTGCTCAAGTCGGCCGACAATCTCACCTTCGACGGCTCCTCGATCCGGGGCTTCTCCCAGCAGGCCGAATCGGATCTCCGCCTGGCGATCGACTGGCCGGCCACCTACTGGCTGCCGGCCGACGTCTTCGGCCCCGGCAAGGTCCTGGTTTTCGCCGACGTGCTGGAGAAGGACGGCTCACCGTACGTGGCCGACATGCGGGCCAAGCTCAAGAGCTATCTCGACCGGCTCCATCAGAAAGAGGGCTATACCTGCAACGCCGCCAACGAGATCGAGGGATTCCTGTTCAAGGGGCGGGACGCCGAGCGGCGCTACTACGAGACCGGCGGCTTCGAGTTCCCCAGCACCGGCGGGTACTACCACTCGCTGCCGGGTGACGCGCTGCGGCTGTTCATCGATACCGCGGCCGAAGTGCAGCGGGCCATGGGATTCGCCAACGAGAAGGACCACCCCGAAGTGGCGCCGTCCCAGTTCGAGATGAACTACTCCTACACCGAGGCCAGCGTCGCCGCCGACCAGGTGCTGCTCTACAAGCTGATCTGCCGCCAGGTCGCGGCCCGGTTCGACATGACCGCGAGCTTCCTCCCCAAGCCGGTCACCGGGGTCAACGGCAGCGGGATGCACACCAACCTCTCGGTGAGCCAGCGGGGCAAGAA
>Ga0209486_10000432_pt1 | contig 18833 bp, 14 predicted proteins | sample NCCompost_FD_187518 | JGI IMG/M metagenome (GOLD analysis project Ga0209486, IMG submission 187518) | Agricultural soil microbial communities from Utah to study Nitrogen management - NC Compost (SPAdes) (version 2) | ecosystem: Environmental > Terrestrial > Soil > Agricultural land | place...
CGCAGTCGATCGGCCCTCGTGACAGCATGGTCGTCACGACTTTCGTCCAGTTCGGGATCATCGGGGCGACGATCTATCTGCTTGCGATGGTCGCGCTGCTGCTGCGTTTCTTCGGCTACTACCGCGAGGCCGTCACTGGCGAGGCGCTGGCGCTCGCATGCCTCGGGATCGGGGCCCTTTGCGTGGCATTGTTGGGGACGTACACCGCGGGCCCGATCGGAATCTACGTCTGGATGTCCGCGGGGCTCGCCACGGTGCGCGTCCGCGCCCGGATGCTCGCGACAGGCGACGCCCGGGCCGGATCGCGCCGGTCCACGATGGTCGCGCTTCGCCCAGCCGTTGCCGCCGGCGGCGTCGAGCCGGCGGGCACCAGGGGAACGACATGATTGCCACCACGCCGCGCGGCACGATCGGCAAGACATGGAAAACCCGACTCTACGACGCCTACGTCTCGAGCGGGCAGGCGGCGTCCCGGCCACCGGTCCTGACCGATCGCGATCGCTCGCCGGCGGCGGTATTCGCACCGTTTGCGCCGCAGACCCGCCACTTCATCGCCGCCTACGTGCCGTCCGACCGCGACGCCCGCATCGTCGACCTCGGCTGCGGCGACGGCCTGCTGCTGCACTTCCTCCTCGAGGCTGGCTATCGGCACGTGTCCGGCGTCGACGTCTCGAGCGAGCAGATCGCTCGTGCGCACGCCCTGGGCCTCTTCGAGGCCGAGCGCGGCGCCGTCGACACGTTTCTCGCCAACGCCGGGGACCAGGCGCTCGACGTCGTGCTGTTGATCGACGTGCTCGAACACTTGACCCGTGAGGAGCTCTTCGCCGTGCTCGATCACGTCGCGCGGGTGCTGCGTCCGGGCGGCGTGTGCATCGCCCATGTGCCCAATGCGGAAGGGCTCTACGGCATGCGCATCCGATACGGCGACCTTACCCACGAGCAGGCGTTCACAGCCAGATCGATGTCGCAGGCGTTTGCGACCGTCGGCTTCCAGTCGATCGCCGCGTTCGAGGATCGGCCGGTCGTGCACGGCGTGCGCAGCCTGGTGCGGCGTGCGCTATGGGAAGCGGGCACGCTCCCGCATCGCGTGCTGCTGGCCGCCGAAACCGGCACGTGGGGCTCGATCCTCTCGCAGAACCTGGTGGTGAGGGCGGTCAGATGAACGTCGAAGCAGCAGCGCCCCTTGGCGTCCCCGCGACGACGCGACCGGCCGACATCGACACGATTCAGGTCGGGAGCGAGTGGATCTCCGAGGCCTCGGGCGGGCTCAACCGCTATTACTCGGAGCTCCTTCAGGAGCTGCCGAAGCTTGGCATCGGCGTACGCGGACTGGTGGTCGGATCGGAACGGGTGGCGACCGAAACGGGAGGCGCGGTGCGTTCCTTCGCCCCCCTGGGCTCCAGCCTGCCCACGCGGCTCACGGGAGTGCGGGCTTCGGTGCGCCGCGCGTTCGCGGAATGCCCCGACGCTCTCCTCGTCTCGCACTTTCCCCTGTATGCCGCGCCCTGCCTCGACCTGCAACGCGGCCGCCCGCTGGTCGTCCACTTCCAGGGACCTTGGTCGGCGGAAAGCGGGATCGAGGGCGACGGACTCCTGGCCAGGCGCGCGAAGCACTGGACCGAATCACGGGTCTACAAGCGCGCCGCGCGACTGATCGTCCTGTCGCGCGCGTTCGCGCGCCTGCTCGAAGAGCACTACGACGTGCCGGCGGAACGGATCCGTGTCATTCCCGGCGCCGTCAACACCCGCCGGTTCCTGCCGACCCGCTCGCGGGGCGACGCCCGCCGTGCGCTCGGCTGGCCCACCGACCGGCCGATCGTGCTGGTCGTGCGGCGCCTGGTGCGGCGCATGGGCCTCGAGAACCTGCTCGCGGCCGTCCGCCTCGCCAAGGTCTCCGTGCCCGATGTGCTGGTGATGATTGCCGGGGCCGGGCCGCTGAGCGACGAGCTGAAGCAGCGGGCCCAAACCGAAGGGCTGGCGTCGAACGTGCGATTTACCGGCTTCCTGCCGGAGGATGATCTGCCGTGTGCCTACCGGGCCGCCGACCTGTCGGTGGTGCCATCGGTCGCACTCGAGGGCTTCGGCCTGATCGTCGCGGAGTCGCTGGCCGCCGGCACGCCCGCCCTCGTGACCAACGTTGGCGGCCTGCCCGAGACGATCGAACACCTGGCGCCGCAATGCATCGTGCACGAGTGCGGCGTCAGGCCACTCGCGGCCATGCTCGTGGACGCGCTGCGAGGCACGCTGCCGCTGCCGCCGCTCGCCGAATGCATACGGCACGCGCAGGCTCATTTCGACTGGTCGGTGGTCACGGGCCGGGTACGTGACACATACCTGGAGGCCGTCTCGTGAGATCGCGGGTGCTGTTCCTCGATCACGTCGGCGTCATCGGCGGCGCCGAGCTGGCCATGCTCGACGTCGCACGCGCCTACCGCGACACCTCCACAGTAGTGCTCTTTGCCGACGGGCCGTTCCGCGATCGGCTCGCCAGCCAGGGGATTCGGGTTCAGGTGCTTCAGGGCAGCCGCGCCCTGCACGCCGTTCGGCGTGAAACGCGCTTGCCATCGCTCGGCGCGGTGCGGGGGCTGGCGTCGCTGGTGCAGCGACTGGTGCCCATCGCACGCCAGTACGACTGCCTGCACGCCAATACCCAGAAGGCGTTCGTCACTGCCTGCGCCGCGGGCATGCTGGCGCGGCGTCCGGTGATCTGGGAGCTGCACGACCTGCTGGCGACCGACCGCTTCAGTCGTGCCCACATTCGCCTCGACGTCGCGCTGGCGAACTATTGCACCGTGCGGGTGATTGCCAACTCGCGCGCCTCGGCCGCCGCGTTCGTCGAGGAGGGTGGCCGGCCGGAGCTGGTGCGCGTCGTCCACAACGGCATCGCCGCGGCGCCTTTCGACGCGGTGACCGACGAGGAGATTGCCGAGGCCCGGCGCGACCTCGACGTGGGTGACGCGCCGCTCGTCGGCGTCTTCAGCCGGCTGGGGGAGGGGAAAGGTCAGGACGTGGCGCTCGATGCTCTCGCGCACGTGCCGCGTGCGCACCTGCTGTTGGTCGGCGACGCGCTCTTCGGCGAAGACGCCTATAAAGCATCGCTGCGCGCGCAGGCCGCGCGCCTCGGCCTGACCGACCGCGTGCACTTCCTCGGGTTCCGCAGCGACGTCCCGCGGCTGATGCGCACCGTGGACATCGTGGCGCTCACGTCGTCGGTCCCGGAGCCGTTCGGCCGCGTCGTCGTCGAAGGGATGCTCGCCCGCCGGCCGGTCATCGCGACCGGCGTCGGAGGCGTGCCCGAGATCGTGAGCGATGGCACCGGCGTGCTCGTACCGCCCGGTGACGCTCGAGCCCTGGCCTCGGCACTCACCAGGCTGCTGTCCGACCCGGTGTTCGCCGGCGAGGTCGCATGCAAGGGCCGCCTGCGTGCCACCACCCACTTTACCGTCGAGGCGATGGTGGATCGCAAGATCTCGCACATCGAAGCCGCCATTCGAAAGCAGGCCGCCTTGAGTCCGGGGCTCGCTTCTTAATGCACGTTCCGAAGGTTCTGCACGCTGCGTGTCCGTCGCGGTGACCCGAACTGCAGCACCGTGAGCGCGTCGTTGATTGTGAGGCTGATGTTCGCTTGGCCGGCCCCGGTCGTGTCCTCGAGTACGTTGCCGTCCTCGAGCCAGCGGTACGACCGTGCGAGCGGTAACGCCGCCGGCGCTGAAATGCGCACCGTCTGTGGCGGCACGGCAACCATCTGCCGGGTGCCGGGATCGAAACCGGCGGCCTCGATCCATACGGCCAGCAGCATGCTGCCGTCGCGCTTCTGGAACGCCATCTGCCGCACGTTGCCGTCCCCGCCTTCCAGGGTGTACGTGAACGATCGCGCAGGCACTGCCGCGCCCCGATCCGAGAATACGCGAATGAGGCTGGCCACCGCCCGGAAGGCGGGCTTCGACGAGCCGTCCGCGCGAATCAGTCCGAAGCCGCTGCGCGCCGCGACGCCCGGGGTGGGATCGTCGATCAGTTCGTAGATGTAGGTGCGCTGAACGCCCTTCCGGAACTGTTCGAGCAGGAGCCGGGGCATGTAGCGGCCGACGATCGCCGCCGGCGCCGAATCCCCTATCGCGAGGTCGTCGTAGTACCCGGTTTCGGTTGCAACGATCGGCTTGCCCGGAGCGTAGCGCTTGGCGAACGCGAGGTTCCAGTCGATGCTGCCGTAGCCGCCGTCGCCCCAGCCCGGCGTGCCGGGATGGCGGCCTGCCATGTAGTAGTGCAGGTTCGCCACATCGTAGTAGACGCTGACGTTGCCGAGCGCGGCGAAGGCGGCGGCCGACATCGACAACGCGGGACCGTACAGGCGGAACTTCGACAGACGCGGGTCTTCTCTGAGAGCGTGCAGCTGCGCCAGCGACTGCCGCAGGAGCGACGGCCACGCCGCGACGCCGCTGAGGTCGTATTCGTTCGTTGCTTCGTACGCCTCGAACGAACGGCTCATCCGCGACGGGTAGGTGCGAAGCGTTTCTTCGGGCACGCTGGGAGCGGCGACGGTGAACAGGCCCTTGATGCCCATTGCGCCGAGCGCGTTGTGGCGATCGTAGTACGCCTGCCAGGTGGTGCCGGTGTCGTACAACCCGTCGCGCAGGTACCGCACGCCCAACTCAGCGAACTTGGCACGAACGAGCTCGAAGTCGGTATACAGCGTCCCGGCATAGTGCATGTGCACGTTGACGCCGACGCTGTCCGCCAATCGATCCGCGAATGCGGGTGTTGACACCTCAGCCCTGGGCAAGGACTCGACTACGCAGACGAGAACCAGCGCGAGCCCTGCACGGAGTGACAACATCTTAGGCATCCAAGGGGGACGGCAATCGCCAGCTGGGTTTACCGGAAGGCCGCTCTGCGTTCATTGGCACCCTCCAGGGCACGAACCTGCCCGCCGGTCCCGCGCCGCATCGGTGCAATACGCAAGCCGCCAGGGCGAACGGCTGGGCTCGTGCGATGGCCGGCGTCGCGGATCGTTCACCCCACGTCCTGCCACGGCTTCGATGCAACTGCGGCCCAATTGCGACGGCGCTTTTCCGTGTAAGGGTCGCTGAGGCACGTACTCGGATCGACCTCCGGGAAATGGTCCTCGCCGACGCCACTTGCCATGAAGAACGCATTGAAACCAAAGCGATGCGTCCCGACGAGGCGGTAGCCCTTGCTTTTCCCGAGCCGGCACATGGCTTCGAGTGACGCCCCGCAATAGCCGTCCGCCGCCCACACGAAATCCCGCGAGTACGGAACGGTGAGCGCGCGGCCGGGGGGAATGAGGTTGTTCGTCTCACAGACAACCACCCGCGGTTGGATCACCGTGACGGCTTTCCATACCCAGTAGTCCATGCCGTCCATGTCGAGGCTGAGCAGGTCCACGACACCGGTGGCGCCCGCCGCACTGAGTTGCTCGTCGACGCTTTCAGCGGTAATCCAGGCATGAGCGAAGAGCGGCGGGTGGAGGAACGTGTCCTGCTGATTCGCGAAGAATCGTTGCCCGTTCCGGACGTTCTTTTCATTGCCATCGAACAGGTAACCCCACCAGCCGTGATTGACGATCAGGTTGGTGGTCATGCATTGACGGCCGTCACCGGCGCAGATTTCAACGCACCGCCGGTTGACAGGCGGGATCAAGGAAAACAAGTACAGAAGGATCCCGTCTTCTTCGAACTGCGAGTAAACCCGAAACCCGACGTCTTCCAGCGATGGCAGCTGTTCTTTGCCACATGCAGCCAGCATGCGGTACTGCTGCATGAGAAGTTTCTGCGCCACGGCCTGGCCCGGCCGAAGGGTCGTTCCGAGTTGCAATTCAAGCTCATCGACCCAGGACCGAACGAGCCTTCCGAAAAGTCGGCTGGTAAGGCGCTTCACGTTCTCTCTCTCCTCTCAACCGTGAACGCCATCGTCCGCAGCCACAAGAGCAACATCGCGGCCACGCTGATTCTGCTCTGGATGCCGCGGGGCATTCGGACTGGCAGCGATTGGAAGTTCGGCGAAGCAGAGACAAGCTGCCGGGCGTCTACCACGACGCTCTGCCAGAAATTATGGCGAATCGTTGAGCCGATCTGTTAGCAGCAAGAGCGAGCGATTGCTTCAGCTCATCATTTCAACCGGCCACCCCGATGACAGCGGCGCCACGCCCAGACCGTTGACCAGACCGTTGACGCTCGAAGAGTTCTTCGAGGTGCTCGCGTGGGCGCAACTGGGACCGCACCGCAAGCCGTGCGGTCTGCTGCAGTCCAGCGAGCGTCAGTCAGGCGAGCCGCTTGGCTAGAACATCGTCCAGCGCGCTCGGGCGCGACTGGTGGGCGTGGTGCTCGAGGAAGTCGATCACGTGCCGGCGCGCCTCGTGATAGCGGGGATGCGCCAGCACGGCCGCCCGGTTGCGCGGGCGCGCGAAGGGCACGGTGTAGACGTCGCCCACCGTGGCCTCGGGGCCGTCGGTCATCAGCACGAGGTGGTCGGCGAGGTAGAGCGCCTCGTCGATGTCGTGCGTGACCATGACGACCGTCTTCCCCGACGATTCCCAGACACGCAGCAGCAGGTCCTGGAGCTCGAAGCGCGTCAGTGAATCGAGCTGCGAGAACGGCTCGTCGAGCAGCAGGAAGCGCGGCTCGACCACGAGCGCCCGCGCCAGCGACACGCACTGCTGCGTGCCGAGCGACAGCTCGCCCGGCATCTGCTTCGCGCAGTCGCCGATGCCGACGATGTCGAGATAGAAGCGCGCCAGCTCGCGCGCCTCCTTCTTGCTCTTCGGTGCCGCGCCCTGCGTGGCCGCCACCAGGACGTTGTCGAGCACGTTCAGCCACGGCAGGAGACACGGCGACTGGAAGACGATGGCGCGCTCGGGGCCGGGCGCCGTCACCTCGGTGCCGTCGATGATCACGCCGCCGAAGGTGGCTTTGTCGAGCCCCGCGAGAATCGACAGCACCGTGGACTTGCCGCATCCCGAGTGGCCGAGGATCGCCACGAACGTGCCCGCCAGGATGCGCGCGTTCACGTCCTTCACCGCGACGAACGGCCCCGTCGGGGTCGGGAAGACACGGGTCAGACCGGTCAGCTCGAGGGGAACGATCACACGGCCTCCTTCGCGGGTTCGGTGGACGTCAGCGTCGCCGTGCTGCCGGCCGACGATGGCCGGGTGCGCCGCTGCATCGACGCCGTGAGCGCGGCGATCACGTGCGCGCGCGCGTGCGTGGCCTGCTCGTCGTGCGCCAGCTGCGCCAGCGTGCGCGGCCGGGCGAGCTCCACGGCAATCGGCGTCCCGAGCGAGGCCGGCGGCCCCGTCACGATCGGCACGATGCGATCGGAGAGCAGGATGGCCTCCTCGACGCTGTTGGTGATCATCACCGTCGTCACCGGCCGCTCCCGTTCGGCGCAGAGCTGCGCCAGGTCCTGCTGCAGGGTGTCGCGTGTCAGCGCGTCGAGCGCGCCGAACGGCTCGTCGAGGAAGAGCACGCGCGGCTCGGTGGCGAAGGCGCGCGCCAGCGACACGCGCTGCCGCATGCCGCCCGAGAGCTGGCGCGGCTTGCGGTCCACGGCGTTGCCGAGCCCCACGCGCTCGAGCGCTTCGGTGGCACGGCGGATCTGTTCCGCGGCCGTGGCGTCGGGAAACGCGGCTTGCACGGCCAGCCGCACGTTCTCGAGCGCGCTGAACCAGGGCAGCAGCGAGTAGTTCTGGAAGACGAACGCGGCGTCGACGCGCACGCCGGTCACGGGCTTGCCGTCGATGACGACCGTGCCGCCGTCGGGCGAGGTGAGGCCGGCGAGCAGGCTCAGGAGCGTGGACTTGCCGCTGCCCATGGTGCCGACGATCGAGACGAACTCGCCCTGCTCGACGTCGAGGCGCACGTCCTTGAGGACGTGACGGACGCCGGCGGGCGAGGGGAACGACTTCGACAGGTCGCGGACTTCGAGAAATGCCATTCAGCGACCCTACGACGCCCGGAGCCGCGCTTCGGCGAGCCCCATGAGCCGGTCGAGCGCGAAGCCGACCACGCCGATGGTGATGATGGCCAGCAAAATGTGCGCGTAGACCAGGCTGTTGTACTCCTGCCAGAGGAAGCCGCCGACGCCCGGCGTGCCGGTGAGCATTTCGCTGGCGACGATCACGAGCCAGGCGATGCCCAGGCTGAGGCGATAGCCGGTGAACATATAGGGCAGCGTCGCCGGGACGATGATCTTGATGAAGGTGGTGGTGCGCGACAGGCGCAGCACCTTGGCCACGTTCCAGTAGTCCTGCGGAATGGCGCGCACGCCCATCATGGTGTTGATCACCGTCGGCCACATCGAGCACACCGCAATCGCGAAGAGCGCTGCCGGCTCGGACTTCTGGAAGAGCACGAGCCCGAGCGGCAGCCAGGCCAGCGGCGAGATCGGCCGCAGCACCTGCATGATGGGATCGAACATCTTCGTCAGCGTGGCCGACACGCCGAGGAGGAACCCGAGAGGCGTGGCAATCGCAATCCCGAGCAGGAACCCGCGCGCGACGCGGATCAGGCTGTAATAGGCCAGCAGCAGGATGCCCTGGTCCGACTCGCCGCGGTAGGCCAGCGGTTCCAGGATGTACAGCTTGCTCTCGTCCCACGTCCTCACGGGCGAGGGCAGATCCGGCACCGCGACGCTGGCGGCCCACCAGGCCGCCAGCGCCATCCCGATGCCGCAGAGCGGGAGCAGCAGGTTGATCACACGCTTCATCAAAGATCTCTCCTCCTCAACGTGGGGCTCGACTAGCCCTGCAGGCTGTTGATCGCGAACGACCGCGCGTACTTCTCCGGGTCCTTGCTGTCGAACACGCTGTCGAACAGCGTGATCTTGGTGTCGTTCGGCGCCGTCACCTTCACGCCGAGCTCCTTCATCGCCTCCATGTACATGTCCGGCCGCATCACCTTCTTGGGAATGCCCACGTAGTCGGGCGCGCCCTTGGTGAAGCCCCAGCGGCGCAGCTGCGTGAGCCACCACTGCGCGTAGACCGGCTGCGGGTAGTTGCAGTTGCGCTGCGAGTAGATCATGTAGTTCGGGTCCTGCTCCACGCGGCCATCGCCATACTCGTACTTGCCCATCAGGCGTTCGAGGATGATGGCCGGCGGGCAGTTGATGTACGCCGGGCGCGCGATGATCTCGGCCGCCTTGGGCCGGTTGTTCATGTCGTCGAGGTGCACGCTCGCGAGGTGCAGCGCTTTGAGCACCGCCTTGACCGTCTTGGGGTTCTTCGTCGCGAACTCCTCCGTGAAGGCGCACACCTTCTCGGGATGGTCCTTCCACATCTTCTGCGTGGTGATGGCGGTGAAGCCGATGCCGTCTTCGATGGCGCGGTTGTTCCACGGCTCTCCGACGCAGTAGCCGTCCATCTTGCCGACCTTCATGTTGGCGACCATCTGCGCCGGCGGGATGGTGACCAGGTTCACGTCCTTGTCGGGGTTGATGCCGCCCGAGGCGAGCCAGTAGCGGATCCACATCGCGTGCGTGCCCGGCGGGAACGTCATCGCGAAGGTCATGGGATCGCCGGCGGCCTTGGCCTTGTCCGCCAGCGGCTTCAGCGCCTGCGGTGTCTTCACGCCCGCGGCCTTGAGCTTGTTGTCGAGCGTGATCGCCTGGCCGTTGCGATTGAGCAGCCAGGGGATGACCATCGGTTTCACGGGCGAGCCCGCCAGCCCCATCGTGGACGCGATCGGCATCCCGATCAGCATGTGCGTCGCCTGGTTGTCGCCGATCGTGAGCTTGTCGCGAATGACCGCCCAGGACGCTTCCTTGGAGACCGTCGATTCGATGCCGAACTGCTTGAAGTAGCCGAGCTCGTGCGCCATCACGATCGGCGCGCAGTCGGTGAGCGCGATGATGCCGAATCGCATCGCGGACACTTCGGGCGCGTCGTTCGCGTAGGCGGCGCCGACCCACCCCTTGGGCAGGCCGGACATGAGCACGCCGGCGGTGGAGGCGGTGGCCGCCTGCAGGAACCGGCGGCGGGAGGCACGTGTCTTGGACGTCGTCATCGGGTCGCTCACCTCACACCTCTCACTTGTCAGCCAGGAAGACGTAGGTCAGCATCGCGTAGGGCTGGCTATAGGACACCCCAGGCGTGGCCTGCTCGAGAAACTTGCCCGTGAACATGTGCGCGTAGCCGACCGCGAGCTGCAGCTGCGGCGTGAGGGCCCGCGTCACCTGGACATCGATCTCCTGCCCCACGTGGCTGCTGGCCGCGCCGCCGGCCACGAAGGCGATGCGCGCGCCGCTGGCCGCGTAGAGGCCGTCAGTCTTCTCGGCCAGCCACCACGAGTGGTAGTTCACCGAGATCGGCGTCGCCTTGATTGGCGAGAACTCGAAGCCTTCGCGCAGGTGGTGCACGTTGCGCCAGCCGACCTGATCGCCCAGCCCCAGCTTGTCGTGACCGGTGGGATAGAGCTGATCGAAGGTGGCGCGGGTGCCGTCGGTACCGTTCTCGTCGCCGGTCGCGAAGTTGTATTCCGAGGTCAGCTTGATCGCGCCCCTGCCGGGCAGCGACTCGCGCAGCTGCCAGTGGCCGGCCCAGGCGCTGATCGAGTCGTCGGCGAGCGAGCCGCGCTGCATCGCCATTTCGATGCCGTAGTCGAGCCCGGCCGGCAGCCGTCCCACGGTGCGGGCGCCGATCGTGGTCTGCTCGATGCTGCCGAACGGCCCGAGCTCGCTGCGCAGGTTCTCGTCGCGCCGGAAGAAGACATAGGGCTCGACGGTGGCCTTGGGCAGGAGCTTGGCGGTGGACGCGTACGCGCCGGTCAGGAGGTTACCGTTCCCGCTCTTGTCGAAGCCGTCGGGCAGGCTGCGCACGAGTGAAGCGGCGAAGACGTCCACCTGGAACGCCTTGTGGCGGAGAATGCCGCGCGCCGCATCGAAGGAGCGGCCCGTGTTCACCCACGCAAGGTGGCCGATGAGGCGCTGTTCGCCGAAGGCGAGCTCCTGCCGGCCGATCCGCGCGGCCACCGGGGCCGTGGCCGAGCCGATGTCCGCAAACCCGGTGCGCAGGTCGAACGGTCCGCGGAACGGCGCCGTGGTCGGTCCCACGGTCTTGCCCGCCACGCGCGCGTCGTGCACGTTGGCCTGGAAGGAGAAGTGCTTGCTCGGCGTAACCGTCACGTTGAGCCGCACGCGGCTCAACGCGTAGCCGTCGTCGCGCCCCTCGGTGAAGCCGAGGTTCTGGAAGCCTTCGAACCGCTCGCGGAATTCGCCGCGCACGCGCAGCCAGGCGGGTAGCTTCTGGTTCGCGCGATTGAATACGGGTACTTTCTGTGGAGCCGGCGGCGGCGCCGCGGCGGGCGCGGGAGCCTGACTGGCTGCGGGCGGTGCCGCGGGCGTCAGCTGCGCCTGCGCGGATGATGCGGTCTGTTGAGCAGCAGCCGTGAGCGGGAACACGAGCAGCGCGGCCGGTGCCAGCCGACGAGCGCGGACGAACAGGGATCTGCGCATTGCGTCTCTCTCCTCCAACCCGCGCGGGCGTGTGCGGGAACGCGGCACACCACCAACGTGCACGGCGAAGGGAATTCGCGGTGCGCGCGCGGAATGACAGTCGAACTGGACCGTGGAGAGGCGTCTGGGCCTGGTGTTAAACGCGACGGGGTCGATCGGGTGTTACAGCGGGCGAGCGGCAACAAGGCCCTGGCGTCCGCTGCACAGGGGTCAGCAAGGAACGTTCCTTCCGCCGCCGATCAGGTAAGACCACGCGGCGCCGCGAGCCGATCGCGCGTGATTGGCGGGAAATTGCCGATTCCGGCGGGCGGAGGTCCTGCGCGCGGACGATTTCGAGTCCCACAGGACTGTCGAACCGAACAGAGACGAACACATTTGTGTTCCTCTTTGATTTCGCGTCGCTAACCTGCCGTGGTGATGGCGTGGCCGCTGCGCGCGCCGCGTCGCGCGCCGGAGGCGGCTGTCCTGTGGTGGGAGACTGGCGGCTGTTTTTCGACGGCTGGACCTTTCAGGTCAATCACTTGCGTGCTGTTTTGGCTACTCTCTCATTTTTGTGTGATTCGATGCTTCAGGGTACGGTGCTGTTACCATCGTCCCTCTTGAAGAGTGCTCGTACGGAGAGTATCTTCGATCAATCGAGGCCGCCCCACGCGCGCGGCCATCGGACGCCCGTCCCCGGTGCCGGGCATCGCACGAGTCTACTGACCGGAACGCCTTAACGGCGTTCCTTAGGTCGAGCTCCCAGTCGAGCGAACTCGGGTGCAGCACGCCTGCACCCGGCGACGCGTCTTGCCATGGGAGCCTCGATGCCGCTACCGCTGCTGACACGGGTCACCGAAGACGGCGTGACGTTCGCGCTGACGAAGCGCGCTCCGTCCGCCGCTCCTCTGGTGCCGCGCCGTGCCGCCAGTCCGGTGCCGCTCGCCGATCGCATGCCGACCCGCGCGCTCGAGCCCGGCGAGCAGTATCGCTTCCACTTCGACATGGGGGCGTGCATCGGCTGCAAGTGCTGCGTCGTGGCCTGCAACGAGCAGAACGGCAACCCCGCGGAAATCAACTGGCGGCGCGTCGGCGACATCGAGGGCGGCTTCTTCCCCGCAGTCGCGCAGCACCACCTGTCGATGGGCTGCAACCACTGCCTGGAGCCCACCTGTCTCCAGGGATGTCCGGTGGACGCCTACTCGAAGGATCCGATCACCGGCATCGTGCGCCACAGCGCCGACGCCTGCATCGGCTGCCAGTACTGCACCTGGAACTGCTCGTACGGCGTACCGCAGTTCAATCACGAGCGCGGCGTCGTCGGCAAGTGCGACATGTGTCACGGCCGGTTGGAGGAAGGGCAGGCGCCGGCGTGCGTGAGCGCGTGTCCCGAGGGGGCGATCCAAATCGAGATCGTCAACACCGGTCAGTGGCGCGCCGCGGTCGAAGCGTTCTCGGCGCCGGCCGGGATGCCCGTCGCCGACGGCAGCATCTCGACGACGCGCGTGACGCTGCCCGCCAATCTGCCGCCGAACACCAGCCCGCGCGGCGCCACCCACGTGGTGCCCGCCGAGGCCCATTGGCCGCTCGTGATCATGACGGTGCTGACGCAGCTCTCGGTGGGCGCGTTTGCCACCATCTGGCTGCTGCAGCTCCTGGGAGCCGGCGAGCACCTGGGCGCGGCGGCGATTGGCTCGCTGCTCCTCGGCGGCCTGGCGCTCGCGGCCTCCACGATGCACCTCGGGCGGCCGATACACGCCTACCGCGCCGTCCGTATGTGGAAGCGGTCGTGGCTGAGCCGCGAGGTGCTGATGTTCGGCGCCTTCTCGAACGTGGCGGCGCTCTATGCCGGCGCCCTCTGGTTCGGGCTGCCCGGCAGCGTGCTCCTTGGCGCGCTCACCGTGCTCTTCGGCGTCGCCGGCGTGACGGCGAGCGCCTACATCTACCGTGTGCCGGCGCGTCCGGCGTGGAACACCCCCTACACGCTGATGCAGTTCAACTTCACGGCGCTGCTCCTGGGTCCGCTCTTCGCCGCTGCGATTGGCGCCGGCGAGACCTCGTGGCTCGCGCCGGCGGCGGCCGCCATGGGCGTGGCGATTGCCGTGGTACTGGCGCTCCGCTTCCTGCGGCTCATCGCATCGGAAAGCCTCGAGCTCAAAGGCACGGCGCGGCTGCTGTCCACCGTGCTTCGCCGCCATCTCGTGATGCGCGGCTGCCTGCTGGCGGTCGGCGGTGTGGTGATGCCGCTCCTCGTCGCCAGCCGTCCCGATCTGACCGAGGCCGTGAGCGCGCTCTTGATCGGCGCGTCGCTGGCGCTGGCCATGGGCGGCGAAGTGCTCGGCCGCTACCTGTTCTTCGTCAGCGTGGTGCCGCGGCAGATGGCCGCCGCCTATCTGCCGTCGGCGCGGGAGGCCGCATGACGCTGAAGCAGATGCTCGGGCTCGACACGCGGGCCGAGCGCTACACCTACGGCAACGACCCGGTGGCCGGCTACGTGTCGGCGCAGAAGGTGCCCGACAAGTGGGTGGCCACCACCTGCGGCTACTGCTCGGTGGGCTGCGGCATGTTCATCGGCGTGAAGGATGGCCGCGCCGTCAGCGTTCGCGGCAACCCCGATCACAAGGTGAATCGCGGACTGTTGTGTCCGAAGGGGCTGTCGGAGCACCACACGATTCGCACCGACAACCGCGCGCTCTATCCGCAGCTGCGCACCGGCAAGACGTTCAACCGGATCGGCTGGGACGAAGCGCTCGCCACGATGGCGGCGAAGTTCCGTGACGTGCAGTCGCGCTACGGCCCCGGCGCGGTGGGCGTCATCAGCACCGGCCAGCTGGTGACCGAGGAGTTCTACGCGCTGGGCAAGCTGGTGCAGCTCGGTCTCGGCACCTCGAACTACGACGGCAACACCACGCTGTGCATGGCCACGGCGGTGCAGGGCTACAAGCGCTCGTTCGGGAGCGACGGCCCCCCGGGCAGTTACGACGATCTCGAGAAGGCCGATGTCGTCATCCTGATCGGCGCCAACATCGCCGAGAACCACCCGATCCTGTGCTGGCGGCTGCGCTCGAACCCGTCGACCACGCTCATCGTGGTGGATCCGCGCGCCACCAAGACCGCGATGATGGCCGACCTGCACCTGCCGCTGAGCCCGCGGTCGGACCTGGCGCTCGTCAACGGCTGGATCCACGTCGTCATCGAGCACAACCTGGTCAACCGCGAGTACGTGGCGGCGCACACCACCGGGTTCGAGACGCTGCGCGAGGCGGTGAAGAGCTACACGCCGGAGCGCGTCGCCGAGATCACCGGCCTCTCGCCCGAGCTGATCGTCAAGACGGCGTGGATGTATGCCCACGCGCGGGCCGGCTTCATCGGCTGGACGATGGGGGTCAACCACAGCACCAAGGGCACCGAGACGGTCAACGCCATCAACAACCTGGCGCTCATCACCGGCAACATCGGGCGCGAAGGCGCCGCGCCCTTCTCGATTACCGGCCAGTGCAACGCAATGGGCACGCGCGAGGCGGGTTTCGCGTCGATCATGCCCGGCTACCGCAAGTTCGAGAGCGCGGACGATCGCGCCGACCTGGCGCGCTTGTGGAACCTGCCTGTCGATCGGATTCCCACCAAGCGCGGGCTCGCGTATCCCGACATCATCGAGGCGGCGCTCGACAAGAAGATCCGGGCGCTCTGGATCATCGCCACCAACCCGGTCGTGTCGTTCCCCAACTTCGGTTCGCTGACGCAGGCGCTCGAGGGGCTCGAGTTCCTGGTCGTGCAGGACGGCTACCACCCGACGCCCACCACCGAGTTCGCGCACCTGATGCTGCCGGCCGCGATCTGGGGCGAGAAGGACGGCACGTACACCAACTCGGAGCGGCGGGTGAGCAAGGTGAACAAGGCGGTGCCGCCGCCCGGCGAAGCGCGGTCCGACTTCGACATCTTCCTGTCGCTGGCCGGCGTGCTCGGCGTCCGCGACGAGATCTTCCCGGGGTGGTCGAAGCCCGGCGACGCCTTCGAGGAGTGGAAAAAGGTGTCGGCCGGCCGCCTCTGCGACTACTCGGGGATGACCTACCGCGCCATCGAGCATCACGGCGGCATCCAGTGGCCGTTCCCGGCGGGCGCCACCGAGCCGGACGCGCCGCGGCGCCTCTATGCCGATGGCCGCTTCCAGACCGACGACGGCAAGGCAAAGTTGATCGCGGCGGACTGGGAACCGTTTCCGGAGCAGCCCAACGCCGACTTCCCGCTCGTGCTCAACACGGGCCGCACCGTGGAGCACTGGCACACCCGCACCAAGACCGGCAAGGTGCCGATCCTCGAGCGGCTGTCGCCGAACGCGTGGGTGGAGATGAACCCGCGCGACGCGCGCCAGCTCCGGCTCAAGCCGCAGGACAAAGTGGACGTGGTGTCGCGCCGCGGCCGGGTGCGCGGCGTCGAGCTGCGCGTCACCGAGACGGTGGCGCCGGGGCAGATCTTCGTGCCCTTCCACTACATGGAAGCCAACGCGAACCAGATGACGCAGAGCGCGTTCGACCCGTTCTCGCGCGAGCCGAACTACAAGCAGTCGGCGGTGCGCGTGGAGCGCTTCGTGGAGGGAGGCCTGGTATGAAGCGCCTGGTCGTCGTGGGCAACGGCATGGCGGGGATGAACTGCCTCGAGCAGATCCTCAAGCACCAGCCGCGCTTCATCGTGACGGTGTTCGGAGACGAGACGCACGTCAACTACAACCGCATCATGCTGTCGTCGGTGCTGGCGGGCGAGAAGGCCGCCGACGACATCGTCATCAACGGGCGCGAGTGGTACGAGCAGCACGGCATCGACCTGCGGGTTGGCGTCCGCATCGTGGACGTCGATGCGACGGCAAAAACGGTCACCGGCAACGACGGCAGCGTGACGCCCTACGACGTGCTCCTGCTCGCCACCGGCAGCAACGCCTTCATGCCGCCGATCCAGGGGCTCGACAAGGACGGCGTGTTCGCGTTCCGCACGCTCGACGACACGCGCGCGCTCATCGAGCGGTCCGCGCCGGGCAGGAAGGCGATTGTCATCGGCGGCGGCCTCCTCGGCCTCGAGGCCGCGCGCGGCCTGCAGGTGCAGGGCTGCGACGTGACCGTCGTGCACCTGATGTCCACGCTGATGGAGCGCCAGCTCGATCCCGACGGCGGCCAGTACCTGCTCGGCAAGATGGAGGACCTCGGCGTCAAGGTGATGCTCGGCCGCACCACGACCGCGATCCTCGGCAACGGCCACGTCGAGGGCGTGGCGCTCTCCGACGACGGTGTGCTCGAGGCCGATCTCGTGGTTGTCGCCGCCGGCATCCGGCCGAACGTGGAGCTGGCCGTGAAGGCGGGCCTCGCGGTCAACCGCGGCGTGCTGGTCAACGACTACATGGAGACGTCGTCCGACGACATCTTCGCCGTCGGCGAGTGCGTCGAGCACCGCGGCGTCTGCTACGGCCTCGTGGCCCCGCTCTACGACCAGGCCAAGGTGCTGGCCGCGACGATGACCGGCAACAAGGGGCCCACCTACACGGGTACGGTCCCGGCCGCGAAGCTCAAGATCATGGGCGTCGACGTCTTCTCGGCGGGCGACTGGAGCGAGCAGAACGCCGAGCCGGTGCGCTTCGAGGATCGCGCACTCGGCATCTACAAGAAGCTCACCGTGCGCGACGGCAAGCTCGCCGGCGTGATCCTGGTCGGCGACACCGGCGACAGCCACCGCTACATGGACTGGCTGCGCACCGACGCCGACATCTCGGAACAGCGCCGGTACCTGCTCTTCCCGCCGCCGTCCGCCGATGCCGGCGGGGAAGTGGCGTCGATGTCCGACGGCGCCACCATCTGCGGCTGCATCGGCGTCACCAAGGGCACCATCATCCAGGCCATCCACGAGAAGGGCGTCAACACGATGTCCCAGCTCAAGGAGTGCACGCGCGCCAGCACGAGCTGCGGCAGCTGCACCAGCCTGTGCCAGGACCTGCTGCGCGCCGTCGCGCCCGAGTTCGAGGACGAGGTCAAGAAGGTCATCTGCGCCTGCCTGCCGTTTGCCGAGGACAAGTTGCGCGACATCCTGCGCAGCCAGCGGCTGAAGTCGGTGCAGGAGGTGCTGGAGATCTACGGCAACGGCATCGGCTGCGAGGTGTGCAAGCCCGCCCTCAGCTACATGCTCGACATGCTCTGGTGCGGCGACCACGACGAGGACCGCTCGGCGCGGTTCATCAACGACCGCGTGCACGCCAACATCCAGAAGGACGGCACGTTCTCGGTCATCCCGCGCATTCGCGGCGGCGTCACCAGCCCCGACGAACTGCGGCGCATCGCCGACGTGGCGGACAAGTACCAGGTGCCGATGGTGAAGATCACCGGCAGCCAGCGCATCGACCTGCTCGGCGTGAAGAAAGCCGATCTGCCCGCGGTGTGGGCCGACCTCGGCATGCCGTCGGGGCAGGCCTACACGAAGGGCGTGCGCATGGTGAAGACCTGCGTCGGCACCGAGTTCTGCCGCTTCGGGGTGCAGGACTCGACCAATGCGGGCGTGGAAATGGAGCGCCGCTTCGAGCAGCTCTTCACGCCGCACAAGGTGAAGATGGCCACCGTCGGCTGCCCGCGCAACTGCGCCGAGGCCACGGTGAAGGACATCGGCCTCGTCGGCCAGGAGAACGGCTGGCAGGTGGTGGTGGGCGGCGCCGCCGGCAAGAGCGTCCGCAAGGCCGACCTGCTCATCACCGTCGAGACCACCGAGCAGGCGCTCGAGGCCTCGGAGCTGTTCTTCCAGTACTACCGCGAGAATGCCAACTACCTCGAACGCACCTACGACTTCGTGGAGCGGCTCGGCATCGAGAAGGTGCGCAAGGAGACGGTGTACGCGCCCGAAGCGGTGCGCCACGCCCTGCTCGACCGCCTGACCAAGTCGAAGTCGCGGGCCACCGACGCATGGCTCGAGGGGCAGACGCCGAAGACGGCCACACAGTTCGTACCGATTCGCGCGATGGAGACAGTGGACGCATGAGCGAAGGGCGATGGATCCGGGTGACGGTGGTGGAGAACATCCCGCCGCGCGAGGGGCGCGCGGTGCTGGTGGGCGGCCAGGAGCTGGCGTTGTTCAACCTTGGCGATCGCTTTCTCGCCACCGATCCGAACTGCCCGCACCAGGGCGGCCCGCTGTGCGACGGCATCGTCACCGGCACGTCCGTCGTCTGCCCGCTGCACGCCTGGAAGGTGGATCTCGAGAGCGGCGAGGTGACGCGGCCCACGCACGGCAGGGGGCACTGCGTGGGCACCTACGCCACCAAGGTCGAAGACGGCGTCGTCAGCGTGCAGCTGCCCGCCGAGCGCGCCAAGAAGGAAGCGGCATGAGTGCTGGCCTCATGACCGGTCGTGCGGGATTCCTGA
>Ga0209486_10000434_pt1 | contig 18816 bp, 15 predicted proteins | sample NCCompost_FD_187518 | JGI IMG/M metagenome (GOLD analysis project Ga0209486, IMG submission 187518) | Agricultural soil microbial communities from Utah to study Nitrogen management - NC Compost (SPAdes) (version 2) | ecosystem: Environmental > Terrestrial > Soil > Agricultural land | place...
GACCATCTTTAAATCTGTATTATCCATCGTAATTAATTTTTAAAACTGATTATGGTTTATTTACATTAAGGAAGATAGTACCATAGATAAAACTAGTTAAATAATTAGTTCTAATATTCTAGGTTCTACCTCTACATTACATGCTAGTGCAGGAAGCAAGAGAGGACGACGGACTAATTATAATATCATATGGTGCATTTCCCTCACCCCTGAATCCTTTTACCTATCTTTCTACAGTCACATGATGAAACTTTGCAGCCTGCTCCATCATGATACATTGATAAATGATTACAAATAGGGCACTTGAACAATCGAACGATTTCTTCCACCTGTATTTTAGTTTAATACCATTGTGTAGTCATACAGTTAATTGATTCTCTAGCAATTAGTATATTATCGGTGATTATATCCCAGCACAAGGGGAATTAAATTTAAGTAAGTTCCGAAGAATTGAAACTTATTCCAACGCTCAGATGTTTAGTAAACTCTCGCATTACCAGTTTCCACATATTAATTAGTAATTCTATATTTGTGAGTATATTTTTTTTAGTAACTTTTTCTACTCTGAGGTATCTATAGACTCTTATTGTTTTAAGGTAATTATAGTCTGTATCAATTTCTACATTTACTTTGGCGGCAGTGATTTTTCTTATAATTGATTGGATCAGTCTTTTCTTTAATTTTAGTTCCTTGAATGCAATGAACGCCTTCCTGTCTTGCGCTTCAGGTATCCATCCCCATCCAATAATTAGCGTATTCTCAGAATCAACTTTCTTTGGATAAGTAACCATGATTTTTGAATGGCCTTCATTTTCTCCTTTGGAACTCACAAGAAGACTAAAATATGTTTTTGGGTTTGGCCGTGGTGATACCTGGTATACTTTTTCTTCATCTAACCATTTTAAAATTCTAGCAAGTAATTCCTTGTAATTTTCACCTGACAATAATACGCTATTGCGGGGGCAAGTTTTTTTCCTTTTCCATTATTGCAAAAGTGTTTTGACAGATGAGCAAAGACATAGTTAATGCAGAGTCAAAAATTAGAATTAGAAAGAATTGTAAATATCCTATACGATTCTACCATACTTATGCACCTGAAATAGATAATGAAAAATAGTTAAAAGAGTAATTAATTATTTTTAATACATTTGTTCCATCTATACAGCAACATTATAAAATCGTGAAATTTACATCATATTAGCCTATAGAGTTTGTAATTGTAAAGTCTTATAACCAATACGGCGCATATAGTCCTCATGGAAGATATTATAGGTACTTTTGCTAAAAGAAGTGGACTCCTACCCCAGATCGCGATTATGGCTCTGCCACTGATTACAAGATTCTTCTTGAAAAAAGCATCACCACAGAATGCATCAGGTCTAATGTCAATGCTGCCATCTGGATTAAGGGATATTTTTTCCGATGATGAGAAAAACGAATTTACTACAAAACAGGAAAATGTTTCACAAGATCAAGTAGAGCAAGAACTTGCAGACCAATGTTTCAATGGTGATAAAACTCAAGCTCAAAAGGCTTTTCAGGAGGGAAGAAAACTCTTAAACGAAAAAACAGGCCAGCAAGGACAGGGCATTATAGAAGGATTATTGGGTAATTCAGATAAGCGTCAATTATAGGTACCATTATTAGGTAACGATATAAGAATTAGTGCTTGAAGAAAGAAAGGAACACATAATCGGATCTTAACTTATAAGTCTCAGGAGTGTTGTTTTAAATCTCAAACACGGGCATAAATCGTTGTGACATTTAGAACCATCTGAACTATGTTCATCTTTTCTGTGTCCACAACTAAGGCAGATGTTATGTAGTTGCATGTACATGTCAAATTACTTATAGCGGTTCAAGCCTGATCGGAGGGAACGATTGCAAACCTAATTCGTTTACAAATCCCATACCACGAATAGAAAAAGCCCTCCCATCAGTGAATCCGTATATTATTATCGTAAAAATATTATAAAAAAATTGCGGCTAGAATCAAGAAATTTGTTGTTCTTAAATCCTCCTAATTCTGTTATAGTGAAGGTAAAAATCACCACTGATACAAAATATGTAACTTTAAATCAGATTGGATTTTTTTGTTGGTCCTTAACCATCAATGTTTTCTCAAGTGGCATTTAAATAACTAGAGTGAATATAATACTAGCACGGTTCAGTCTGGATTTCAGACTATGAGGACACCGTAAAAAGTGAGCCCCAGGAATCTCGAATTATTTCGTTTCCCTTTCTACGTGAATTATGATGGTCTAGGTAATTTCCTTATGATTTTACAGAACCCAGAATGGACATCCTTTATACCATTACTAGAAAATCTATTAAGGACAAAGTCCTATTCAATCACATGAATGGCGAATATGAGATGTGCGCTTGCGGTCATTTCAGAAAAGATCACGCTCATGGGTTTGGAGTTACTATTAGTAATTGTGGATGTGGATGTCCAGAATTTAGGAAAAGAAATTAACTTCTCCGAAAAACTAGCATGATTCTATTCACTAAGGCTGAAAACAATTTCCCTTTACTCGCATTAAAATCCCATTTTTTGTTAAAATGCTTTTATCGCTAAAGTAGAAATTCATAAATCAATCTATTGATGTATATGACGCTAAGTGAAGGAAGATAGTACTAGATTTTTGTGGGATTCCTCAACTTTCTATATGTTGTTGATTTCAAGACAAGATTAGATTATATATAATTCGTACAGAAGTTTAGCTGTGCCGTCGTAGCTCAGCCTGGGAGAGCACTCGACCAGTATTGGGGTGAAGCTGAAGACCGAGCTGTCGTGAGCTCAAATCTCACCGACGGCATTTATTTCTCAATATCACAATTATGGTGACAAGACATACACCAGCGGCTAATTCCATGAAATCCGGTTAATCCGTCATATTGACAAGTAAATGAAAATAAACACTAGATCTACTCAGGTCACTTGTTTAACAAATCTTTTTTCATTTTTAGAAATTCTTCATCACTTAGAACTCCCTTTTCCTTAAGATTGGCCAACTTCAGTAATTCATCGGCAATCGATTCTTTGCCTTCAAGCGATTCCTTTTGTGATTCAATTTTGGTTTTATCCATTGAATTCTTCACGTATTGAACTATTTGTTCTGCCGCTTTTTTTGAAATAGCTTCCATTTCGTCGGCAAATCCCGGGGCCCTTATTATGATCTTGGATGAAAAAACTCCTCTTTCCAATTCTATTGAGGTTATCTTGTCATAGGATACGGATACTATATTTTCCCTTGCACCAAGTAGTGATGGGTCTCTGATTACAATTCTCTTATTGGTAACAAATATTGTATCGGGGGTTGTAAATGAACCACCCGGCCTGTGCTTTGATTGTCTGGCAATAAATTGAACTTGTTCGCCTTTATCTAACCTGTGTCTAATCTTGTTTACTTGTTCAAGTTCTTTATCGCTAAATTCCCTCGAATCATAAAGTTCTCCTTTAAAAATCATTATCGTGGTTCAATGCGTGATAGATTTATGACCAACTATTAAGGATTCATTCAAAAAATTGCTAATGATATATCAATTTCACGTTAGATATGTAGCTCCTGAAAGAGGTTGGTTGTTATTGATGAATTTTTAGTACTAACTATCCTAAATTTCATTAATAATTTTCAAAAATTATTCGAATTACGAATATTACAACAAAATCGTTATTATGTCCATGTGTTCAAGAAACATGAGGATGACCAATCCACTATTAATAGCATTCAAGCGAATCTTTTGTAATCATGAAAATACTTTTTCATTCAGAAAATATAACGACTTTGATTTCTATGAGTATAATAAATGTGTTAACTGTGAAAAAATTTTGAGATATATTCGGGGTTTTGACGAAAGCATTAGAGGGTGATAGTTTTCTACATCAATCTTCAAATTCTAATCATTCTATGGTGGATAGGAGCGATCGTAGCTGGATTATCGCTCCTAATACCACAGTATACGTACTTTCTCATAGTGGGATCTATTGGATGGATAACTGTTGTTATAGCCTCTGGTCTAATAATCCACGCAATAAAAAGAAATGATAAAGAAAGTCAGAGAAATATGTCGTCTAATCTTAGCTAACTTCCTTTCCGCCTTGTTCCTCTATTACTACAAGAGTGACGGTAGACGTTATACCAGGTATTTTTCTTATTCTGCTCGTAATTGTATGATTCATTGTTTCAGTATTGTCTGATTTTACTTTGACGAATACATCATGTACTCCGTAGGTTCCGCGCACTTCCTTTACATCAGAGAGTTTTGAAATTTCGTCGATTATTCTTTCTTCAGAGCCCAATGTACAATTTACGAGTATATATGCAGTAGACAATAATGATTCTAGAAATTTAGTGTATTTTAGTCTTTTCTATAAAGTGTAGTTTCTAAATTACAAATACTATCTTTATTGTTTTAAAGTATAAAGCTTGTAAAGCTCTCCAGTACGTTTACTTACATAATTCCATTCTCTTGCACTATAATTCACTCTAACAAATTTTTGTCGCAATTCTGGATGCAACCTAACATATACGTCATCTCCTATTGTTATATTGTTTGACTTGGTTAGGGAAGTCATCTTTGCTGAAACACTCATACAATAACTTAGGATATCGAGCGGTGATTTTTGATCATGACCGTACTGCACAATAATATTTTCTCCTTCATCAATTCCTATTTTGGCACTTAGGTCGGGATAATCATATTGATTTAGAATTGGATTTAATCCATTTTTTATGATTGTAAGCATAGAGATTCCACATCTGACGGCTCTATCACATACTACAAATTTATTAGATAATGAAGGGAAAAATGCAATAACTGCATCACCTACATATTTTAGCACAAATCCTCCATACCTATAGACTGTGGATGACATTTCATATGTAAACGCACGGATTATTGTTACCAACTTATCTACCGGAATCGTCATTGACAGATTCGTAGATCCTACTAAATCTACGTATAATATGACCAGTGGAATTTTGGAATTTACATGATTTTTGAGGAAATTCTGTCCGGGTTCTATGTTTGAGTCGTACTGATATCTCCTTTTAAGTGCCTTCCATATCCTGTTCTGTGTCAGCTTAATTTGGGTGTCAGTGTCGTAAATAACTTCAGATTCCACGCGACCCTTCTTTTCATCTGTAGTCATAGAAATAAAAGGCGATCTCTTAGACGCGTTTTGAGTTTTTGTTTCATCAACTTCCTTGTTATCCATAGTAATATGCACCGGCTAACCGATCTTCTAGATAGTTCTCAACTAATAATAAGATATTGAACTAATGATAGTTACCGAAATACAAATAATCAAGCAAGAAAACTACTTTTCAAACACATAACCAAAAATCAATGAAACTTTGAGCAAGCAATAAATGGTATGTGTGAAGAAAGACTAATTAGGACTAAAGTTTATCTTGATTAATGATACCTATTTTTTATGAGAATTCCAAATAAAGTTGAAGATGATTTTGCCAAGAAATTAAATGAATACTTTGATGTAATTGAGGACGCTTATTTACAAAATATGAAACCTGCCTTAACTACAACGGAAGTTAATGTAATGCTCCAAGATGGGTCTGTTACAAAATCGATGACCTTCGATCCCCAATCAGTTATTGGATTTTATCGATCCTTTCTAAAAGACCTGAAAAACTGGGAAGTAGGGAATATTCAGGAGACAACGGGCGAGTTAAATAGAATCTATTGTCAAATTTCTGCTGATCTTGATATCTATGTTATCAAGGGATTTTTTGGAATACAATATAATATTTTACCATACTATAAACCAGATAAACAAGTCATACAGATACAAAAGGAATTAATCGATCTTTCTGCTAATAACTCTTCACAATTAGAATCAGTAGCAAATATTGGTAACAATACAATAAAACAGGAGCTAAAAAATATGGAATTGGATGATTTGAAGTTTGAGGATTTGTTTGAAACACTACTGGAAAATCAGGATTTAATGAGCGAGTTAGAAGACAAAATAAAAAATGTTGAGAAATTATATCCAGAATTGGAAGGAGCTGAAAAAAAGAATACATCTTTGATTTATGAACTTGAAAATTTGATAATGAAAGTCTATCAGGTTACTCCAATTTTAATAGATTATAATAGACTTATGCAGGGTGAAGAAGGCATAATTGTCTATTTTGATGTAGAACCCCGGGTTGATGCAATAGCAAAAAGAAGTCCAAATAAAACTGTAAATTTCTCGCGTATGACACCTCCCACAAAGCAAAGAATTGGTGAACTTTTTAAAGAAATAAGCACAGCATTAAACAACCAGCGATAGTAGATACAATTTTTAGCGCAATAAAACAAAATTCATAATGTTGGTTGAATAAGGGTTATTTGATTGAACAATCTTAGCAAGATGTATTTGAAGGGTAAAATTCCTTCGGTAGACGATATAATCAGGGCCCAGAAATTGATGGACAAGGCACATGTAAAAAGGACGCCGTTATTAAAGTCAAACACATTTTCAAAATCTGCACGCGCTAATATCTTTCTGAAATATGAATCCTTTCAAAAAACCGGATCTTTCAAAGTTAGAGGAGCATATTCAAAAATTAACTCACTTACTGATGAGCAGTGCAAAAAGGGGGTTATCGCAGCCTCAGCAGGCAATCATGCACAAGGTGTTGCTTATGCTGCTTTGAAGAGAAATATTAAATGCAGTATTGTTATGCCAAAAAATGCATCTCCTGCAAAGGTGGCCGCCACGCGTTCTTACGGTGCAAATGTGATTCTCTCAGGGGACACTTACGATGAATCTTGGAAAACAGCTGATTTGTTGGCAAGGGACAGTGGGTATTCTATAATTCACGCGTTTGATGACCCTGTAGTCATTGCAGGTCAGGGTACTATTGGTTTGGAATTAATGGAAGATTTGAAAGATATTGATACTGTTTATGTACCACTCGGTGGCGGTGGACTTGCCTCAGGAGTATCTATAGCAATTAAGGCTAAAAGACCTGATGTCAAGATTATCGGTGTTGAATCCAAGCAATTTCCAGCTATGAAAAAATCACTGGATATTGGCAGTCTTTGTCATATCGCTGGCGGATTTACTATCGCTGATGGTATTTCGGTCAAGTCTCCAGGCGAGTTAACATTTGAAATATGCTCAAAATATCTGGACGATGTTGTTACTGTAGATGATGTTGCTATAGTAGAGACCATGTTTACTTTGATGGAAAGAGAAAAGGTAGTTGTTGAACCTGCAGGAGCAGCGAGTCTGGCATATGTTCTTTCTAGTGGTAAAGTAAAAAATAATCAAAATATTATTTCAATCCTTTCCGGCGGTAATATCGACATGTATCTATTGGGTCAAATAGTATCAAAAGGATTGATGCAAATGGGAAGATTAGTCAAGATATTCATCCAGTTGCCAGACAAGCCCGGAGCATTAAAGGGTGTTGTTGATAAAATAGCAGACCTGAGTGTCAATATAGTTCAGGTCGAACATGATCGCTTGAGCTCAAACGTAGCTGCAGGATCGGCTGGCGTATATCTAAGTTTAGAACTTGAAGATGAAAAGCATTCAAGGAGACTTTTAGAATTTCTAAAAAAAGAAAAAATGGTGTTTAAGGTTGTACCTTAACTGCAGTAGCAATATTCTCTAAAGCCAGCTTTATCTGCTGTAGAACCACCAATTTTTACCAAGACAAACTCATTTTTGGCTCTTGAGTAAGAATCAGTCAGATTTCGTTGATTTTCACGTAGAATTTGATACTCATCCATTGTTAATCTCTTACGTGATCCAATCTCCTCTTCAAGATTCATACTCTTTACTATCTCTTTGTAACTTGATTGGATAACTCCGGTGAAAACCATAGCGCTGCTACCACTTCCATAGGACCCAAATCCTACCCTGCAGCCTTCAATATCGTTATTCTTCTTATATTCATATTCGAGTAAACTTCTAAATCCCATATACATTGATGCTGTATACAAGTTTCCAATGCTATTAGAGGCTTCAAGAGAGCTTGCCATCTTCTTCTCATACACCTCGTTGTAGAATGATGTTTGCATGAATGCTTTTCTGAATTGTTCGTCTGCCTTCATGAATTCCTTGTCAGCCAGAATTGATTCTATTGTACCTCTACTGTCTTTTGGCACGGGTTCGTCGAAGCCTATCTCCTTGACGACATGTTGCCATCGAGGAAGAGTTCTCCATTCATGTCTTAGCAAATAAGCGAGTGCCTTTTCTCCCATTCTTCTATATGGCAAATGCACTGTAAACAGATCAATGTAATCTGTTATCGATTCCCCATCCTTAAGATGAATTAATCCCGTTCTGATTGCCTTTTCCTTGTAGCTGTCAAAGGCCTTCCTAACTTGGATTAAGTATAATAAATTAGAGTACAATCCATTTACAAGCGGAGTTTCCTTTCCAAAAGGCCTGTAGAAATCATATTCATTTTTGATGATTGTTGACGTGACTTTAGGGTCCAATGCCAACAATCTCGGGTTTTCTTTTATCAAAAGTGCTACTGCTCCAGCACCCTGCGTGTATTCTCCTGCTGATCCGATGTCGTATTTGGCTATATCACTTACGACTACAATGGCCGCTTTTCCATTGTGCTCTTCAGCTCTAATCCAATTGGTATTGTCATAAATTGCATAAGATCCACTGACACAGGCAAATTTGCATTCAATACCACCAGCATGTTCAAAACTACTATCGCCATACACCTGTTCAAGCATACCCACAACAAATGAGTTCAGCGCCTTTGATTCATCTATACTTGATTCCGTCGCTACATATAATCTGCCGATATCATTTGGGTGCAAGTTGTTTTTCTTCATTAATTCTAGACATGCATTTGATGCCATACAAGCCGCATCCTGATTTGTGTCGACCATGGCCATCTTCTTTATGCCAATACCATGTTCTAGCTTTTGAGGATCAATACCTCTTGCGTGAGCAAAATCCTTATAATCGATGTACAGTTTTGGAACGTATATAGCAAGGTCGTCAATGCCAGCTGGCATGTTAACAATTTTTCTCATAATAGACATTTAAAGGTACTTGTTGCTATTCGACTCTAATTAAAAGAAATTCGATAAAAAATCGCGGTCTTTTTAAGAAAATTGTATTATTTATGCGCTATTAATTAGTATGATTGTCAAGTAATGAAGCCTTTTTTTATCTGAAATATGAGGAAATTGGCGAATTGAACTGTTCTTGTTTGCAGATTTCAATGTCAATTTTTTACAATAGAGATGATTAATGAACACGAATAGTTTCGTAAAAGTTATTACGTTCATGTGCATCGAAGCCAATTTGCTTTATCGCTGCAATAATATTGTCCGCAGATAATTCTGTAGATCTTGCTCCAGTAGCACTAACTACTTCTTCACCAATTAACGTCCCACCAAAATCATCGGCACCATAAGTCAAAGCAAGTTGTGCCATTCCTATTCCATTTGTAAGCCAAGAAGATTGAAGATGATCTATAAGACCCGAAAAAACGATTCTAGAAATTGCAATCATTCTTAATAACTCCAAACCACCTGAAGGATATTTTATCATTCCATCTTCCTGCATCTTAGTATTATTCGGTTCAAGGCTCCATGGAATGAATGACATGAATCCGTGCGTCTTTTCCTGTAATTCTGCAATTTTTATCAAATGTCTTGCACGTTGTTCATAATTTTCTCCCGTTCCATACATCATTGTGGCCGAAGATTTTATACCAAGCTCATGTGCTTGTCTCATGATATTTAGCCACCCTTCACTTTTTATTTTCAATGGACTAATTATAGACTTTACATCATCATCAAGAATTTCCGCTCCTGCACCTGGTAACGAGTCCAATCCAGATTCTTTTAATCTAGACAATACTTCTCTGGTGGTGCTTCTTTCTACCTTGGAAATAGTATCAATTTCGGAAGCAGAGAGTCCATGAATAGCAACATCTGGACATTTGGCCTTAATTGTCCTGAATGCTTGTTCATAATACTCCAGCTTGAGTTCAGGATTGTGGCCTCCCTGCATCAAAACCTGACTGATACCAAACTGGTCCCTTGCTGTCACGACTCTCTTTACAACGTCATCAACAGACAATGTATATCCCTCAGAATCACCAGGAGCTCTGTAAAAAGCACAAAATTTGCAATAAGTTATGCATACGTTAGTATAATTTAGAATGATATTGTTGACATATGTGGCAATTTTACCAAAGAGTTTCTCCCTCAAAATATTACCAATAATGCCTAAAGCAAAGGTATTATCGGATTTCAATAAACGCACACAGTCATTTAGTCCTACTCTCTTTCCTTGCAATACTTGATCGAAAATATCGCTCACATCAGATTTCTGGATCAACTCTTGTGCAAAGAAATTCATGAACTATACCTTTCATGACGTTTGTCAACGATATTTATTCTTTACAAAACATGCCAAAAAGTGAAGATTTTATAGCCGATAGCGACATCATCTAAATAATTTGTTAAGCATTGCAGGTAGTACAAATGCGTTGGAAAAAGTAATTCATGGAGAAGAATTATCTTTCAACGATGGTATGGAATTAATGAAAAATGAAAACGTCTTCAATTTGGGCGCTGCCGCCAATTTGATAAAAAAAAACCTAACTGGTAACACTATAACTTTTGTTGCTTCATACTACCTGAATTATACCAATGTTTGCGCTGCCAGCTGTCCACTTTGTGCATTTTATAGAAAAGGAACTGAACCTGATTCCTATACCCTAACAATCGAACAGATCCTGGCAAGGGCAAAAATTGCGATAGAGCAGATGAAAGCAACAGAGCTTCATATAGTTGGTGGATTTCATCCCAAACTGGGACTTGACTATTACGAAAAAATGATAAGTGAAATCAAGAAGGAATTTCCATCAGTAACGATAAAAGCCCTCACGCCGGCTGAAATTCATTTTATTTCTCACATTACCAAGAACTCAGTTAAGGAGGTACTATCGAGGCTAAAAGATGCGGGACTCGATGCATTACCCGGAGGAGGAGCCGAGATATTCAGCAAAGACATCAGGGATATTATTGTGAGAGGCAAATGTTCCGGAGAGGAGTGGCTTAAGACAGCTGGAATCGCGCATGAGATGGGAATAAGATCAAATTGCACAATGCTTTTTGGTCATATTGAAGAGCCACAACATATCATCGATCATTTGATTAGAGTTCGAGAATTACAAAAGAAAACGGGTGGTTTTATTACTTTTATTCCTTTGAAATTCAGCCTCGACAATACGGAGCTTGAACAAAAAGGATTAATTGAAAAAGAAAGCTCTTCAATATATGATCTGAAAGTAATTGCTCTGTCACGGCTTATGCTTGCAAACACCATGAAAAATATTTCTGTTTATTGGGTTGCACTAGGAAAGAAATTAGCTCAAGTTGCGTTATCATATGGTGGAAGCGATCTTGTTGGTACCGCATTCTCTGAAGAAATTTTTAAAGCGGCAGGTAAAACTACAGGAACTTCAATTCAGGAATTAGTATCATTGATTAAAGATGCGAAATATAATCCACAACAAAGAGATACATTTTTTAACATCTTAAATCACGTTATTTGAATATTGTTGATTAGCTATAACTTTGGATTTTTTTGCCGTCACTATCTATGAATAATAAATGATCATACGAAAGAATGTTGTTGCGCCTTGCATTTTGAAGTAGCGCTATGATTGAATTCTTTCCCTCTTCTCCCATATCGATTGTAAGAGCATTTACATACATCTTGACAAATTTTTCAATCAGCGACTTGGGATTACCCCTCCCAAATTGCATCGAATATTCTATTGCATCTTCCAAATGTTCTAGTCCATACTTTATGGAATTCCTGAAAAGTTCATCAAACTTGATAATTTCTTCAACCGTTAGGGATCGTTTACTTATAACATTAATTCCTAGTGGAACAGGCATTCCGTTGGTAATATCATGCCACCATCTGCCAAGATCCAGAATTTTTCGGAATTCATTTCCAAATGAAATCTGTGCCTCATGAATAATTAGACCTGCATCAACCAAGCCAGAGGACACATGTTTTGGTACTTCACTAAAGATAAATTCTGTCCCAGCAAATTTTCCTATGGCCAGATTTAGCAGAAGGTTAGCAGATGTCATTTTACCCGGAATCCCTATCTTACACTTGTTCAAATCTTTTATTTCGATGCTTTTTTTCGAAATTACAACAGGACCATAATTAATTCCAAAACTTCCACCACTATTCAAAATGACGTAATCCTTAATGAAAGCATATGCGTGAGCTGAAATAGCCGTGATGTCTAATTCGTGGTCAATTGCCCGTTTGTTCAATTTCTCAATATCTTCAACAACATGTTTAATTTCAAAATAAGGCGAACCAATCTTACCCGAAGCAATCCCATAAAACATGAAAGCATCATCCGCATCAGGGGTGTGTCCTAGTGTTACTCGTTTCATAAAAAAGTGAACATTCTGACGATATTTTTGTTTTACAGTATTAGAGCCCTGACAGATGAGAAATTGAGAGAGAATAAAATGAATATTGTGATTTATGAGCTGTCATTTGTATCTGACCAAGCGCATTATTGCTAAATAACTCAGATTTGATCTAGTTCCTTAGTAAGATAAGGAAGATTTAATAATCCTGGATAGATTTTTTGTCGTTTGTAAGATGCCAAAATTCAAGTCCACACAGGATATCTTGAGAATTATAGGAAATAAGGATCAAATTCGTAATTTCGGTGTAATTGCTCACGTAGACCATGGAAAGACTACGATGAGTGACAGTTTATTGGCTGCATCAGGGATTATTTCTCCTTCAGTTGCAGGTCAGGCCCTCGCACTTGATTCAATGAAACTAGAACAAAACAGACAGATGACAATTAGAGGGGCTAACGTAACTTTGTACTATGAACTCGGAGGCAAGGAATATGTCATTAACATGATCGATACTCCTGGCCACATCGATTTTACAGGAAGAGTTACTAGAGCACTTAGGGCCATTGATGGAGTAGTTGTGGTCTCAGATTCTGTGGAAGGAATTATGACCCAAACTGAAACTGTTACAAGACAAGCACTTGAAGAGCGAGTGAGACCAGTTCTATATATAAACAAGATAGATAGACTTGTCAAAGAACTAAGATTAGATGCGCCCGCAATGCAAAAATGGCTTTCAAACATTATTGCAGAATTTAACAAGTTGGTCGATATCTATGCTGAACCGGAACTTAAAGAAAAATGGAAGGTAAGTATTCAGGCAAATAGTGTAGCATTTGGTTCGGCAAAGGATAGGTGGGGATTTAATTATAATATTGCCCAGAGGAATGGGGTCGGCTTTAAGGATGTTTATGATGCATACAACTCGGACGATCAGACTTTAATAAAGGCACTTTCGGAAAAGGCTCCATTACATGAAGCAGTGCTTGGAATGGTCGTACAGCATCATCCACCTCCTCACGTAGCACAGCGATATAGAATACCAAAGATTTGGCCAGGTGATCTTGATTCTGACATTGGAAAGTCTCTTGTGTCATGTGATGATAAAGGGCCAATTCTAATGATGGTTACCACGATTAATGTGGATCCACAGGCTGGCAGAATAGCAACCGGTAGACTGTTTTCAGGAACGATAAAGGATGGAGATGAGGTTTATCTAATTGACGGGAAAAGGATGGGTAAAGTCCAGTCAGTAAATATCTACATGGGTAACACTCGTGAAGTAGTAAATATGCTCCCCGCAGGAAATATACCGGCATTGCTAGGTATCGATCATGCAATTGCAGGAGAGACATTTTCATCCGTTAAAGATGTTCCTGCATTTGAATCAATCAAGTATGTCTCTGAACCTGTTGTTACTATTGCAATAGAACCAAAACATCCAAAAGATCTTCCTAAGTTAGTTGAAGCATTAAGGAGAATCACTGTTGAGGATCCAAACCTTATCGTAAAAATTAATGAAGAATCTGGAGAAACTTTACTTTCCGGAATGGGGGTATTACATCTTGAGATTGCTACCTCTCTCATACTGGAAACAGGTCTAGAAATTACTACGACTCAACCTCTTATCAATTATCGTGAGACTATCCGCAATAGTGCTGGGCCAATCATGAGTAAATCGCCAAATAAGCACAACAAGATATTCATGAGAATCGAACCACTTGGAGAAGAAATTATTGAATTAATCAAGAATGGGCACATCCATGAAGATCTAGATAAGAAACAGATGGCTAAAATATTACGAGAAAAAGGTTGGAGTGCAGATGAAGCAAAGAGCGTAGCTGCCGTTGATGTTAGTGGTAATATTCTCCTTGATCAAACAAAGGGTGTACAATTTATTCAAGAATCAATGGATTCTATAAGATCGGGTTTTGATGATGTCATACACTCCGGTCCTCTTGCTCATGAGACCCTTCGCGGTGTGAAATTTGTATTACATCATTTTGTACCCCATGAAGATCCTGCCCACCGTGGCCTTGCGCAATTAATGCCAGCGACTAGACGAGCCATGTTAGGATCTATGCTTTTGGGTGATCCCGCCTTATTGGAACCAATTCTTGGTATGGAGATAAAATGTCCTCAAGAACAAATAGGTACAGTTGCTGGAATCTTATCGGGGAAACGAGGAAAGCTATTGAACGTTGAACAAAAGGGAGTTATTACCATTATTCAGGGTGAGGTACCTGCCTCAGAAACTTTTGACTTGTCTGAAGTAATGCGAGGTGGTACTGCTGGAAAAGCCTTATGGAACACGTATTTTAAGACTTGGCAAGTTGTACCCCAATCTATATTCAAGACTCTTGTCAATGAAACTCGGAAGAGAAAGGGACTAAATCCCGAGCCACCTACACCTGACGAATTCGTAGACAAAGAATAGGTCGTCCCCGAGAGGACATAAATCTTATTTTCTTGATGTGATAATTTCAATAATGTAGGGTTATTTATAAAAAATACCATATCCTGCGGTGTAGAATTTATATGCTAGATGCAAATATAATATAATAATTACAGAGTCGTAAAAACCGTGTTTAACAAGGAATCATGCAGGTCATGTGGAAAGATTTTGGTACCAATCTCGATGTGCAACTATTGTAAAGAACATATTTCATGGATTTGCAATAAGTGTCAGCGAGTAGAGGATGTATCACACAAACATGATAGAACACATGATACAAAAAATACTTATCTTGATGTGAAAAATTCAATTGAAAGCGGGATAATACATTTAGTAAGCAATGGAAAATAATTCAGTCTCACGTTATTTGCAGTGATAATCTTATGTGCTTCCATCATACCTCTTGTGGTCGTTCATCTTTTTAGAGTCAACAGGACAGCTGTCCCTTTCCACTTCCACATAAATCTTGGACGATGTCTTTACATCGATTACTGATTTGATCTTATCTTCGATTGTATCAATTACTTGTTCTATTTGGTCAGTGTTTATGTTATCTACTAGACTTACCTCCATTGCAACAAGGACGTCATTGGGACCAAAATGCATAGTTCGCAGTGTAATTATTCTATTTACCTCTGGAATCTTTACTACAGATTCTATTATCTTTGAATGATCTTTTTTTGACATTGCCTCTCCAATGAGAAGAGCTCTATTTTCTTTTGCTAAAAAGAATGCGAACAACATGAGAACGGCGCCTATAGATATGGAAGCTAGTGCATCATAAATCATATTATTGGTAACATCCGACAAATAGATTCCTATTGCAGCTATTGCTATTCCAAGCAATGCTGCCGAATCTTCAACCATGACAGTAAGAACGGTTGGATCTTTACTTTCTTGAAATTCTTTAAATAATTTATGCAGATTTACCTTTTCTCCTCTTGCTTCTATTGTGTCCTTAAATAAATTGAAAGCAATTCGGAGCGCATTTCCTTCAAAAATCGCAGATATTAAGAGAATTACAAAACTGATATCGGTATTTACAATTTGATGTACCGGATCATATAACGAAGCAAAACCCTTCTCAAAAGATAGAATACCCGAAATGCCAAAGAGTAAGGTTGCAACTATGAATGACCAGAAAAATTGTTCCTTCCCATATCCAAATGGATGTTTTTCTGTTGGTACTCTAGAACTTGTCTTGATTCCAATTAGCAATAATACTTGGTTAAAAGTGTCAGAAAATGAGTGATATGTTTCTGACCACATTGCGCTACTATTAGTTAGTAATGCTGCAATCAGTTTTGCAATCGCTATTCCTAAGTTACCAAATAGCGCAGCATATACGGCCTTCTTGGAAGTTCCGACCAAAAATTATTTCTCCTACTCTCCCTCTCTTATCTCATTTGAGATTAGCTAGAACATATCTCCTTCATGAAGATATTCTGATCAAGCTTTGAGAATTCCTCTAGATTTATCCCCTCTCCCTTTGCCATTATTTCTCTAATCTTCTTTCCAGCTGAAGGTTCATTCCACCACTTATCACTGAACCTATTGCACAGGTATCTTTCTAATTCAGCAGCTCGGATTGCAGCTATCATGTAACTTGGTACATACATTATTGCTTCTGGAAGAATATGATGTAACATCCAATATTCTCCAGGTACTTCAAGACCCATATACTTTTTGATTAGCTTTTCATACAGTCTACTTGCCTCATAAATTGAAAGATTTCTATTCCAATACTCCATTTTCATTAGTGAATTTGCGGCATAAAATACGACAAAAAATAATTCCATGAATTTGTTTCTCCAAATAAGGTCACTCAATACTTTGTCGTTTGTAATTCCAATATCCTTCAAATATAGTGGGGTTCTAGTCAAACTCTCGATTAGAATAGAAAATATTTCAGCTACTCCCATTGAAAACTTGTACTTTTCCCAATAATTCAAATCCGGATTTATTGAAGAGGCATGTATTGCATGTCCCGTTTCATGATAACAGCTTGACAAATTAAAATAAGGACTTTCGCTTTTGTAAAGGACCCTTATATCATCAGGAATCTTTACAAAAAAGCATATCGGTGATGGATATTTATTTGGCCTATCATCAGTGTCAAAGTGTATTTTTGAAAAATCAAATCCAATAGATCCTAAAGTTCGTTTAACAGTAACGACAGGATTAATTTTTGTGAAATACTTTTCCATATTCTGAAAAATTCTGTTGCGAAAAAAATAGAAATCATCATAGTATTCAGGTTCTTTCCCAATGAGATCCGTCCCAAAATTTAATTCATTCATAAATGGTGTTGTTGCACGCGCTCCCATATCTGAAACCAACTTCTTGAGTTTGGAAAGTGTAATTTTTTCATTAAGTAGATATCCGTCCAGGGGATTAATTGATCCTTTTTTATTTTCATCCACCTTTTCAGAAAACTCAGAATAAATTTTTCTGATTTTTTTAAATCGTAAATTAATGACAGGGGCGATGTACTTTGTCTTCTTTACAAAATCGTCAAAGACCACTCTCCTTTTCTTGTGATCAATTTCAGTGCTATTAAACTGCCTCCACGTGTTCCAGGTAACATGCTTTCCACCATATTTGAAATCTCTATTTTTTATTTTACTACTTCTTAATTCGTGTAATTTCAGTTCGAGGGGTTTTGTTATGGCATCAGAAATGTTTTCGATTGAAGACAGCAACAAAATCCTTGGTTCAGAAAAGGATCTTACAAATATCTCTGAGACTAAATATTTCATTTTGGATAAATTTTCAATATTCTTTTTATCATAATCATGGCCAGCAAATTGTAAATATTGTTCATTAGTTTCGGCGTTATACAATGCCTCATCCATTTTGCACCATTCCTTCAGGTTCAATAGAGATAATTCTAGACTAAAAGATATTTAAGTTGGTTAACAAGTCATGCATGAAAACTCGATTGATAAGAGTTGAGATGGTGGAATGGAAATAAATACTAGAAGTATGTGTGAATATGTTTAGAAAATATTACAAGTAGGTTATTGAAATATGACACTTTGATTTAACGTCTACTGATTAGTTTAGATGCTATGACTAGCTTTTCAAACCAGTGGAATAAGGAGGCCAAAAAAGACACTTCCGAAAGGATTAGGGAATCTTTGAGAACTCAGAAACCTCTAAAACCGACGATGGAAACAGCAAAGAACAGACTAGGAATTCAAACACAAAAATTAGACTCGCTTTTAGAGAAATTAAAATCAAAAGATAGAACTCTTTTTAATCAAATTGTTACCCATTTACAAAATCATGATAGCCAGCAAAGTAAGATGCTATCAAATGAGCTCTCACAGGTTAGGAGGACAATCAAAACAATCTCTCAATTGAAAATGTCCCTAGAACAAGTTCACATGAGACTAGAATCTACTATAGATATAGGAGATGCACTTACTGCATTAAAACCGGCAGTTGGTACTCTTTCAAAAGTAAAAACAGGACTTACTGGACTAATGCCAAATGTTGACTCGGAACTTGGGGAAATTAATGATGTCTTTAGTGATATTATGGCGAATGCCAACAGCACTTCTGATATTGGCTTTGCTCTAAATCCTTCTGGAGGAGACATGAATAACATCCTTGCAGAAGCAAGCATAGTGGCTGAACAAAGGGTTACGGACAACTTTCCAGATGTACCTATGGGTACTTTTAATAGGAATTCTAGGTCTTCAATTGGAGAAAATACAGAGTAAGCACTTTTCCAATTTTTCTAATTGTAGTTGACAGGTATACAGCGAAGAGAACAAATGAAGGAAACGAAATTAGGAAGGTATCTAAATAGGGGATCCATAATAATTTCCACATTTCAGTCTAGAAAGTCTGCAAACATCATAGCGAAAAAAATGATTTCAAAAAAGCTGTGTGCATGTGTAAACATTATCAAGATAAATTCATTTTACCATTGGAAGAACAAG
>Ga0209486_10000435_pt1 | contig 18763 bp, 17 predicted proteins | sample NCCompost_FD_187518 | JGI IMG/M metagenome (GOLD analysis project Ga0209486, IMG submission 187518) | Agricultural soil microbial communities from Utah to study Nitrogen management - NC Compost (SPAdes) (version 2) | ecosystem: Environmental > Terrestrial > Soil > Agricultural land | place...
AGCAGCACCCGGCTCGTCATCGGCGCCGCCCAGTCGATTGTCACACTGTTTTTCACACCAAAGTAGGTGTTGTCGGCCGACTCAGGGGCGAGGACGGCACTGGCCGGCTCGCAGGTGCAGACTTCGTTCCCCTCGTAGCCGATGTTGAACTTGTGCCTCGGCGTCGCCTGCCAGGTGACGCGCCCGACACCCGACCAGGCATTCACCTCGCTGATCGCCTGCGGGCCTGTCGTGTCGGGCTCGTACGTCCACGCATTCGCGTTGCCTGCGTTCAGGTTCGCGAAGGTGGGAGCGAATTTCCACGATCCGGTATGACGGCCGGTGGCAAAGAACCAGACCTTGTCACGCAGGATCGGACCGCCCAGCGTCGGGTTGACGTCCCAGATCCGCTTGAGTTTGTTCGGTGCCCCCAGACCACGCTCTTCCAGCTCCGCCGAGTAGTTGCTGCCCTGGAGCGAATCGGTCATGAATGCCGTGAGCACCGTGCCATGGACGACGTTCCCGCCTTCGGCGGGGATCAGGTTCATGCGGACGCCGCTCAGCGCCTGCTCCGCGTCGCCCGCCGCGAAGTCGATCGCAATCTCCTGGTATTGCGCGGTGTTGGCGACACCCTGCGGAGAAGAACCGGTGTGGAAATTCGTCAGCGACAGACCGTTCGCCATCTGCTGCAGGTCGGTGTTGCGGCTGCCGTGCACGGTTACGCCCGCACCGGTCGGCCGCACGCCCTCGCTGCCGCCGATATCAGCGGCACTACCGCCCGTCATGGTGACGGCCGGCATCAGCCCGGCCAAGAACACTGGCGTCCGGTTGACGGGGAGGGTATCGACCAGCTCCGAATCCAGCACGCCCTGGCGACCTACGCTCTGCAGGTCGACGACCGGTGTTTCGCCCGTCACGGTGATGGTTTCTTCGAGCGCGCTCACCTGCAACGTGGTGTTCACCGTCGCAACGAACGTCCCGCTCAACTCGACGCCTTCGCGTCTGACCGTGCTGAACCCGGGCAGCACGAACGTCACGGTATAGACGCCGGGCCGCAGGTTCTCGATGCGGTACTGTCCGGTTCCATCGCTGACCGTCGTACGCACCTTTTCAATCAGGGCCGGGCTGGCCGCTTCCACGGTCACCCCTGGCATCACGGCGCCCGACGTGTCGCGGACCGATCCCGCGATCGCCGCCTGGGCGAAGGCCGTCGCTGGCAGCAACATCACGCTCGTCGCCACCACCGCACACCGAATCATCGTCGTCAACCCTGTCATTTCTACTCCCTCATCTGGACGCGCTTACAGCCGTTCGATACTTCGGAAACAACCGGAGAGCGTTCTCCGACTCCACTGCCCGGAGCTCTGCGCCGCTGAAGACGCCGGCCAGACCGGCGGCATGATCCAGCAGCGGTGATGCCGTCCCACCCGAATCCGAGGCCGGGTAGTCGGTGCCGAACACGATTTGCGAAATGGGAACCACGCGGCGAAGCGCTCCGAGCGCGACGACGTTGGTCTGCTGCGCGACCTCGTAATAGAACCGACGCAGCAGCGCCAGCCGCTCGGCGCCCCCGTTCCGCGACGTGTCGGTCGGATCGAGCGTCACCATGCCATCCGGCCCGGGTGGCAGCTTCCGCCCGACGATCCGCGCCAACAGGAACGGCATCGTGCCGCCCGCGTGCGCGAACACCCAGCGGATGTTCGGATACCGAGCCGCGGTGCCGCTCTCGAGCAGGCTCACGATCGTCCGCGTCGTGTGCGTGCCGTATTCGATCGACGACTGGCTGGGCACTCCCGGCACCAAATTGTCGCAGCAGGGCGCATCCTGCGGATGCGTGAAGACAATGGCGTTGCGCCGGTTCAGTTCTTCGTAGAGAGGCGCGAAGATCGGATCGCCGTGCCAGACGTTCCCGTAGGGCGTCCGCATGCAGACGCCGTCGGCTCTCAGGACGTCGAAGGCGTAGGCCACCTCGGGCAGACTGCCCTCGACATCAGGCAGCGGCAACGTCGCGAAGTTGCCGAACCGGCCAGGATGATCGACGCCCAGTCTGGCCGTGTAGTCGTTGATCTCCCTCGCGACCTTGCGGATGGCTGCGAGATCGCGGCCGTGCCAGATCCCGGGTGACGCGAGCGACAGCAGGCTGGTCGCCACACCCGCGCGATCCATGTCTTCGAGATGCTTGGACAGCGACCAGGAGTTGCCCGGCGAACCGAGGCGCTGCGTCTTCAGGAATGCCACCCATGCGGGCGGCACCGGGTGGCAATGGAAGTCCACGAGGCGGCGGGGCGGGGTCTGTGCGGATGGACGTCCCGAAAACAAGACCCCACCGGCGGCAAGGCCGACGAGTCCCGCTGCGAATTCACGTCGAGACGGGCGATAGCTCATGTCGGCCTCTTGCGGCGCGGATCGGCCCGCCCGCTATTCCTCTGTATATTTCGAAGGCGCCGCGATTTGCGCCTCGTTCCACGAGACGTCCGGATCACACACGAAGTTCACCTGGTTCCGCGGCAACGGAGGGGGCACTTTCTCGTAGTGCCAGGTAAAGACCAGCGGCTTCTTCAGGAACAGCCTGTCCTCGACGGTGTAGGTGATGTCCATCCGGGTCGGACTCAGCTTGTGCCAGCGCTCGGTGACAACCTTGGTCGCGGAGCTCGGCACGTGGGTGTGGTCTTCGATGCCGTCGGGATTGAAAGTGAAATTCGTCGTCTCGATCACGAGGTCCTGTCCCTCGAACCACCCGATCGCGTGCCCGTGGAACAGCTGGACGTGCGGCCCGGGATGCTTCCGGCCGTCCATCCAGACCACGCGCCTGACACCCTCGGTGAATGCATCGTTGGGCGATTCGATATGGATCTCTCCCGCGCCGAGCTGGAAGACGTTCCCGACATACTTGTCCTGGATCGCCGGGAGGGTGTTCGGGATGCAGAGATGTTTTTCCGACATCTGCTCGTCACGGAATTCCATCCATGCGAGACCGCGCTTGTTCAGGTGATCCTTGAGTGCGAAGGTCGCGCCCCCTTTGGCCTCCCACGGCAGCGAACACCGCAGCATCGGACCGCCCGAGGGGTCCTTCAGGGCGGCACAGGCCTCTTCTGCACGGAAACCATGGCCCGGCACGTAGTTGCCGTCGATAATCTGCCAGAACCCGCTGAAGTCCGGCACTTCTTTGATCTCGAGCTTGGTCGACTCGGGGCGCTGCGCTCCAAGCTCGATGCCCGCCGCCAGCACCAGGCCCGCGCCGATTAAGCCGATTAAGAAGCCCTTCCTCATCACTCTCTTCCTCCCCATCACGACACCTTGGTGAATGTCAGGTACAGCGTGCCTGAACCGCCTGGCGTCTCGTAGTCGCGCTGGATCGCCAGCATGCCGCCATTGAGCGTCAGGATGTCTCGCCTCTGGCCCAGCCCCTGGGTGAGATGGAGATACAGCTTGTTGCCCATCCAGCGTCCCCGGGTCTTGGTGGCCCCGTTCAGCCTGGGTTCGCCGCCGTCCCCGCCTGGCGGCAGCGGGTTCTCGGTGTAGGCAAAGTCCAGCTTGAACTGCAGCGTCCGGACCCACCCGTCGCTCATCGTGCTCTCGAAGGTCAGGTCGTTGCCGCTCTGCGCAATCTTCACCGTGACCGGCGTGGCTTCGAGCGCCCGCAACGCGCCGCGGTCGTCTCCGCCGCCGCGCCCGCCACCGCGGCCCGTCGTCGGCGGGTCCTGCTTCATCAGCTTCCAGGTGCCCGAGAAGTTCGGCTGCTGCTGCGCCTCGACCGGCGCGGCCGTGTGCAGCGCGAGCGCAAGCGCCACCGCCGACATGACTGCGGTTCGCATGCTAGTTGCTCGCATTCTTCGGCATCAGCCGCTGCTGGCGGAAGATTTTCGCGGGATCCGCGCCCGGCCTCGGCGCGAACTTCTGCGCGCGGCCGCCGAAGACTTCGGCGACATACAGGTTGCCGTCGCTGTCGGCCGAGAATTCGTGCACCGACCACATCTCGCCGGGGGCCGTGCCGTACGTGCCCCAGTGATACAACAGCTTTCCGTTCAAGTCGTACTTCAGGAACTCGTTCAGCACGCCCGACGACACCCAGAGGAACCCGTCCTCGCTGACCCGGATGGTGTACGGGTTGCGGATGTTCTGCCACTGGTCGAGGAACTTGCCCTCCGCATCGAAGATCTGGATGCGGTCGTTGCTCCGATCGGCGACATACACGCGGCCGTTCCGGTCCGTCGCGATCGCATGGGGCGTATCGAACTGGCCGGGCGCGGTGCCCTTCGTCCCCCACATCTTGAGGAACTTCCCGTTCTTGTCGAACTTCAGCACGCGCGTGTTGCCGTCGCCGTCGCTGACGAAGAACGACCCGTCAGCCAGGAAGGCCACGTCGGTCGGCCGGCGGAAATGCGTCGGGTCGTCGTTGTCGCCGAAGATGCCCGACTCGCCGAGCGTGAGCAGCAGCTTCTTGCCGTCGTTGCTGAACTTGAACACCTGGTGGCGCATGTCGTCGACCACCCAGACGGCGCGCTCCGGATCATAGGGGCTCATGATGATCTGATGCGGCCCCCGGCCGTCCTGGAAGAGCTGATCCCACTGGGTCCAGGCCTCGACGATGTTGCCGGACGCGTCGAGGATCAGGATGCAGTTGCGCATGTCAGGGACCTGAGAGGTCGCCTGCATGCCGAGGGCGCCGAACGCGCCGGTGAAATTGGGTGGAACCTTCCGGCCGTTGACGGTTTCCGGCAGGATGATTTCACCGCGGACAGAGACGTACACCCGGTTCGGCGTCTCCGCCCAGATGCCTGAGGTCGAACCGAAGATCCGGCCCGGTTTGGCCAGCCGCGAAGGCACCGGCCACTTGGGAACCACGGTGTACGGACCCGTATAGTCGTCGCCGCCCTTCTCCTGCCCCTGCATGACTGCGAGCGACGGCCCGGCGGCGACACCGAGTCCGAGCACGATCGACAGTGCCAATATCCACGAACGCATGTGCTATTCCTCTTCCGGTTGACGGTTACAGCGGCAGCAGCCGCAACGCGTTTTCGCGATAGATGGTGTTGAGCTCCGCCTGGCTGAAGGCGCCGGCATCCCTCATCCCGTCGACGTCGACGTCGATGGTGCTCCACGGGTAGTCGGTGCCGAACAGGATGCGCGACACGCCGGCGACCACTTTGAGAGCCGGCATCGCCGCGGCATTCGCGGTCTGCGCCGTGTCGTAGAAGAAGTTGTTCCTCAGCCAGTACAGCCGCTCGCCCGGCTTGGGCGTGCCATTGAGCTTCGGCGCAACGGGCTCGCCCACCACCCGCTGGATCATGAACGGCAGCGTGCCGCCGGCGTGCGACATCAGCCACTTGATGTCGGGATACTTCTCCGGCGCCCTCGCGGCCATCAGGTTGGTGATCGCCACCGTCGTGTCGTTGCCGTACCAGACGTTCGCCGCGCTGACGCCCGGCACCAGGTCCACGCTCCAGTCCGGTTCGTTGGGGTGGGTATAGACCACCGCCTTGCGCCGATTGAGCTCGGCGAGGATCGGTTCGAGCTTCTTGTCGCCGAGATACGTCGTGCCGATGCTCGTGCCCATGCAGAACCCCGGCGCCTTGAGCGTGTCGGCGGCGTACTCGATCTCCTTCAGGCTGCCGTCGATGTCGGTCTGCGGAATGACGGCGAACAACCGGAAGTGGCCTTTCGAGTCGCCGCAGATGCGCGCGCCGTAGTCGTTGGTCTCGCGCGCGAGATTCCGCATCAGGTCGCCGGTGTAGATGTTCACGCCCTCTTTGGTCAGCCGTGCGGTGCGGGTGAAGTAGGTCGCCGCCGACTGGTAGGCCAGATCGATCCCGTATTTCTGCAACCCCTCGATCGCGATCTGGGGCGTCCACTGCGTGCGGGTCAGCGGCTCGCGGTCGAACTGCGGCACGCGAATCCCGTGCGAGTCGAGGAACTTGGTCAGTCCCGGCGACTGGTAGTGATGATGGAAGTCGATGCGGCGCGGCATCGCCGCCGACTGGGCGGCGGCCGGCTCCGGACGCGATAGTATGGCGCCCGCCGTCACCGCAGCCAGGCCGGTCAGAAACTCGCGTCGATCGGGGAGTTGGTCGGCCATGAGACTACGTCCTTTCGATGAGATCCTTGCGAATCGTCACGCCGAGACCCGGGCCCTGCGGCAGCTTCATGTAGCCGTCCTTCTCGAGCACGGGCGCCCCCTCGAACACCGACCAGCCTTCAAAGATATTGGCGGTCGGCGGTTCGTGGATGAACTCGACGATCGGCGCGTTCGGCACTGACGCCGTGATATGGGCGGCGCAGATGTTCCCGAACCGCCGCTCGTAGGTTGCACCGTGAGGTGTCATCCGCATGTTGTACGCGGCGGCAAGCATCGCGACCTGACGCGACTGCATCGGGCCGACACGAAGAATCTCCGGCATCAGAATGTCGTAGCAGCCCTGATCCAGATAGTCCTTGAACTCGTGAATCCCCCAGTTCGCCTCGCCGCCAACCAAAGGCACTTCGAGAAGCCGGTTGAGCTCCGCCAGCAGGTTCAACGCATACCTGGGAAGCGGTTCCTCGAACCAATACACGCCGAGCCGTTCGTACTCGCGCCCGGTCTCCGCCGCGCGACGCAAGGTCCACAAGGTCGGATCGGTACCATCGGCGTCAGCATCGCCGGGGGCCTTGTTGCCGTCGGTCAGAATCAGAAAGTCGTCGCCGGTTGCCTTGCGAACTTCCTCAACAAGGCGAACATCTTCCCGCAATGTTGGAAAACCCGAGCGGAGCTTGATCGCCCGCCATCCTTCGGCTTTGACCTGTGCGGCCTTTTCGCCGCGCTCTTCGGGCGTCCCGACTCCCCACATCGCCGCATAGGCGAAGACGCGATCCCGCGAGCCGCCCCACAGCTTGTAGAGCGGCTGGTCGGCAATCTTGCCCAGGAGGTCCCACAGCGCGATCTCCACCGGGGCACCCCAGAAACCATAGTTGTCGGTCCCCGCCGAGGCCACCCTGAACAGCGATGCTGACAGCGCATTGATTTCGAACGGGTCGCGGCCGACGAGCAGGGCCTTCGCCGCCCGGAGATCGCCGGGATGAATGCCCGGCCCGAGGCCAATCAACCCTTGATCCGTGTGCACTTCGGTGAACGTAAAGCCACCGATCTGGATTGGAAGTCCGCCGCCGGTCACGCCGACGCGGCGCGGGACGACGCCAACGTCCTTGATCAGCCGGACCTTGCCCAGGCGAACGTCGGTGATCTTGAATTTGGCGGCCTGCGCCGAGCGCGGCAGCAGCAACGGCAGGGTCACCAAGCCGGGCAGAGCCTTACAAAAATCGCGTCGCAGCATTCCGGGTCTCCCCCCGCGTCTGCGGACAAATTTGAGCGTAAGCCGTGGCATGCTACTGCGTTCGGAGACGAGGCGCAAGCCGTTTAGATGGAAAGGATTGTCGCCGGTTTCGCACCCGTGATATCGTCGGCATTGGCCTTTCTTCCATATTCGACGGAGGTACGGAACGCCATGCGGAGTACGCTTTCGGCGGCGCTTGCGGCGGCCCTCCTGCTGGCAGCGGGAGCGCACGTCCGCGCGCACCATTCTTTCCCGGCCGAGTTCGACATCAACCGGCCCATTGCGCTGACTGGGACGGTCACCAAGGTCGAATGGATCAACCCGCACGCGTGGATCTATGTCGATGTCAAAAAGAGGGACGGCAGCGTCGAAAACTGGGCGATCGAAACCGGCACCCCGAATACCCTGCTTCGCCGGGGATTGAGGAAACAGGACCTGCCGGTCGGGACCGAGATCAAGGTGGCCGGCTATCAAGGCAGAGACGGGACGGCCAAGGCGAACGGCGTCAACGTGACGCTGCCCGATGGCCGGGCGCTCTTCATCGGCTCAATCGGCAATGGCGCGCCGCCGGAACCTAAGTAATGGAGTCAACGATGAGACTGCGAACTGGAATTGCGGCGTTCGTATTGGTGGCGGGCGCCCTGCTGTGGGCCGCTCCAGCCCGGGCCCATCACTCGATCGCGAACTTCTGGGACGGCAGCAAGGACATCTCCGTCTCGGGCGTGATCAAGGCAGTCAAGCTGGTGAATCCCCACTCCGAGCTGACGCTCGAGGTGATGGAGGACGGCAAGCCCGTGAAATGGCTCGCGTTCGGCCTCGGGATCACCGACCTGCGGCGCCGCGGCATCACCAACGAGATGTTGATGGGCAAGAAGGTGACGTTCGAAGGACACCCGCCGAAGCGCGCGGCCGGTAAGGGCATCTTCCTCACCGGCATCGTGTTCGAGGACGGGAAAAAGATCGACATCGCGGAGCGCGGCGTCGGCAGCGGACCGCGCGACTAGCGTTCCCAAGGAACGGCGCCAAGCCGTTCCGGTAGATGGGGACGGGATCGGGACCGCCTATGGCCGCGGTCCCGATTCCCTTCGACCAGCGTCCCGGTCGATTACATAGCCCGCCGCAGCCATTACCGCCAGCACGACCAGCACCGTAATCCCGACGAAGATCGCCAGCGCCACTTAGTACGCCCCCCCCAGGTACGGCAGCATCCGGCCGAAGTAGACGACCCCGAGCCACAACACGATCGCGGACGCCGCCATCACCTTGACCGACCTCGGCGCGTCGGCGCCGGCCTCGACCCGCCACGGGTCCGTCAGCGACGTGAAGTAAATCAGGTTGGCACCGAGCAGCACCAGGCAGACGATCTTCCACTGGAACGGCGCGTTGTTCGTGTATTGCCCGGGGACGCCGATGAAGAACAGCATCCCGGTGACCAGGTTGATGGCGAATCCGATCATCCCCCACGGCAGCGCGCGATGCAGATCGGCGAAGGACACGCCCTTCATCATGCCGAGCACCCGCAGGTTCAGCAGCAGCACGACGCCGAACGCGAGCCCCAGCCCGATGAAGTGAATGGCTTCAGACGCCGGCCACACCCATGAGGTGTCGTTGATGAACGAGCGCAGGGTTGACGTCTTCAGCCACGCCGTGTTGATGACCGGTGCCGTCGCCGCCGCCTCGTCGAGCGAGACGATTTCCGGGTGACGGATGCCGCCGCCCAGGTTGGCCGCCTGCGCCATGAGCGCGAATGCACCTGCCGACACCAAGACGATCGCGATCAGCAGCGGCCGCGCCGCGGCGGCGTAGCGGCGGAACTGCCACAGGGCGAGCCAGGCCAGGCCGCCGGCCAGTTCCATCAGCGCGAACGCGGAGAGCGCCGCGTCCTGGTGCGCCTCCATCAGTTCCCCGGAGATGCCGGGACGGTCCTGCAGGATCTCGCTGGCGGCGACGCCGGTCAGGTAGGCCGGGATGCAGAGCACGGCGACGGCGAACAGGATGCCCAGGCTCACTCGCTGGATTTTCTCGTCCTTCTGGAGCAGCCCGGCCAGAAACAGGCAGAGGCCGACGGCAAAGCCCACTGTCGGCACGTGGTTGAGGAGCAAATGAAGATGTGCCAGGTTCATCGCTGCGCCTACTGGGACCCGAAGATGATCGCGGCCTCGGGTTGAGTCGGACCGATATACGCGAGCAGCCGTCCGGCGGTGATGGCGGCGGCCCACAGCAGGATCGACGCGAGCGCCAGTGCCCTGACGCGGCCTGGCACAGGATGGGTGTCGATCAGCGGATCGTCGAACACCTGCGCCCTGATCCGGGTGACCACCCACATCGCCAGCGCGATCAGCGCCATCTTCACCCAGAACAGGACGCTGCTGCTCACCGTGGTGGCTTCCTTGGCGAACAGCATCACGCCCGAGACGGCGTTGACCGCAAATCCGAGCCACATGATCGAGAAGTACTTTTCGAGCGGCTTGAGCGGGATGCGGGAAGCGCCGCCGAGCAGGCGCACGTCAACAACGACGGTGCAGCCGACCACCAGTCCAAGGCCAAGCGTGTGAAGCGCCAGGACGAACGGGAAGGCCATGATTGATTGCGACTCGCGCAGCCACGTGCTCAGGCCGCTCTCCTCGAGCCACAGGAGGAGATCCATCATCGATAGCGTGTCCTCTGAACCGGACGAGTCTATCGGATATACTTCGAGGCTTCCAGACGCCAAAGGGGGTCGAGGGTCGATGCGGAAGGAATGGGGGCGATTTCTCACACGCATAGCGCTCGCGTCCGGGGCTGCGCTCGCGCTGATGGCCACGGTGCCGACGGCCGCACATGCGCAGGCGGCGATTCCGCGGACGTCATGGGACAAGAAACCCGACCTCAACGGTATCTGGCAGGCGATGAACACCGCCAACTGGGATCTCGAAGATCACCCCGGCGGCCCGTCGCCGGTCTTCGTCACCGGCGTATGGGGAGCGCGCCTGCCCGGATTGAGCGTGGTCGACGGCGGCAAGATCCCCTATAAACCCGAAGCGCTCGCCAAGCGGGAACAGAACCGCAAGAACGCGCTCACCGGCAAACCGGGCCGTAATCTCGACGCGGATCCCGAGCTCAATTGCTTCCTGCCGGGCGTCCCGCGGGCGACCTACCTGCCCCACCCGTTCCAGATTTTCCAGAGCCCGAACCGGCTGTGGATGGTCTACGAGTTCTCGTACGCGCGGCGCGAGATCTTCATGAACGGCAAGGAAGAGGCGCCGATCGATTCGTGGATGGGATGGTCGAACGCGCGGTGGGACGGCGATACGCTGGTGATCGAGGTCACCGGCCAGAACGATCAAACCTGGTTCGATCGCGCCGGCAACTACCACTCCGACGCACTGAAAGTCGTCGAGCGCTACACCATGATCGACCGCGATCACATCACCTACGAAGCGACGATCGACGATCCCAACGTGTTCACCCGGCCGTGGAAGATCACGATGCCGCTCTACCGGCGGATCGAAAAGAACGCGCAGTTGCTCGAATTCCGCTGCCAGGAATACGTCGAAGAGTTCTTCTACGGCGAGTTCGTGTCGCCGCCGCGCGAGTAGACCGGGATACACCTGGAGGTTGAAATGCGTCATCGCCTGTTGATGCTGGTTTCAATGGCTGCTGTGGCTCTTGCTGGAGCGGCCGTCGCCGGCCAGGCGCCGGCTCCGGCGCCCTTCAAGCCGCCGGCCACGACCTACACGCCGCCGAAAACGCCGTGGGGCGATCCCGATCTGCAGGGGGTGTGGGACAACCACTCCAACGTGCCGATGGAGCGGCCGAAGAACGTCGGCGACAGGAAAACCTACACCGACGAGGAGATCCGGGCGCGCAACAACCGCAACAACGAGCCGCTCTGCAACACGAATGACGAGCGGTGCGCCAAGGCGACGGTTGCCGAACTGGACCGGCTGCGGGCTTACAACTCCTTCTGGACGCCCAACGACAACGTTTACGACAACCGTACCGCGCTGATCGAGGATCCCGCCGACGGCCGGATCCCGCCGATGACGCCGCGAGCGATCGAGATCCAGCGGGCGCACACCAAGGCGCATCCGCCGACCAACGGCGGAGACAACGACGCGCCCGAGATCCGGCACTGGACCGACTACGACCTGGCCGAGCGCTGCATCGCCGCGCAGGTGCCGACGACGACGATGGGTTACAACAGCGCGCAGTACCTGATGCAGTCGCCGGGTTGGGTGATGCTGGCGCACGAGCGGCTGAACACGCGCATCATCCCGCTCGACGGCCGTCCGCATCTGCCCGGCACCATGGGCGAATGGATGGGCAGTTCACGGGGCCGCTGGGAAGGCAACACGCTGGTGGTGGAGACGCAGTCGTTCACCGACAAGCAGAGCGGCGGCTCGGTGGGCGCGTTCGCCGACGCCGGCATCCCGTTCACCAACTTCCGCACGGTCGAGTACTTCGTACCGGTCGCGCCGAACCGGATCCACTACTACGTCACCGTCAACGATCCGACCACCTGGACGCGGCCGTGGACGTTCATGCAGCCGTGGGAAAAGGACCGGCAGCTGGAGTACAGCGACAACATCGGAACGGTGACGACGGAGCCGTATCAGATTTACGAATACGCGTGCCACGAAGGCAACAACACGGTCGGCAACTCGATGCGCGGCACGATTGCCGCACGGCAGCGCGAGGCGAACCGGCAGCCCGACGCGCTGGTCACGAGATCGCTGCTCGGCAAGAGCGAGGCTGAGGTCCGGCAGATGTTCGGCGCGCCGACCGAGATCGGCGGCCCGCGCTGGACCTACTCGACCTCGAACGGCATCCTGTTGCTGTTCGTGTTCTTCGAGGACGGCAAGGTCGTGCGCGTGCGGCCGGAAGACCTGCCGCTCACCGACGTCGTCAGGACGCGATAAGCGCCGGCTGAATTTTTCACAAAGAGGAACAGAGAAACAGAGACGCAATCCACGCCGGTGACCGCGCTTCGCGCGGCATGGATAGAACAAGGGGCGCGACAACAAGCCAGCGAAGAGAAAAGATGCGCGCTGGCTTGTTGTCGCGCCCTTGTTCTATCCATTCGCCGGCCCGAAGGGCCGGCGTCACCGGCGTGGCCGGTCTTCCGGCGCTCGCGCGCGCCCTGACTGGTTCCAGGCGTAGGGATTGATCAGCCGCCTCACTCCCTCCACCAATTTGGGGACATTGAAGTTGATCAGCAGGCCTGCGGGACTGCCGATCAGCCGCATGTAAGTGAGCGCCTGGGCTTCATGCACGGGCAGGAGGCCGTCCGACGATTTGATTTCGACCACGACTAGCTCCTCGACCAGCAGATCGATCCGGTAGTGAGCATCAAGTTCCAATCCCTTGTACAGGATCGGGACGGCGCGTTCGGCGGCGAATCGCAGGTTGCGTGCCGCCAGCTCAAACCGTAAGCATTGTCTGTAGGTGGACTCGAGCAGCCCGGGACCGAGGATGCGGTGCACCTCGATCGCGGCGCCGATGATCTGTCCGGTAATGATGTCAACTGGCGCCAGCGCCTGCATGCGGACGCGATCAGCACGATCCACACCGATCACAATCACGGCCCAATTCAGAGACACGCGACTCGAAGTCGCAAATTCTGGTCACTGCCGCCGCGCCGGCGTACGTAGAAAACGCCACGCCGGTAACCGCGCTTCGCGCGGCATGGATGGAACAAGGCGCGACAACAAGCCAGCCAAGAGAAACGACACGTCGGCTGGCTTGTTGTCGCGCCCTTGTTCTATCCATGTGCCGGCCCGGAGGGCCGGCGTCACCGGCGTGGCTGCAGCTCTGTTCCTCTGTTCCTCTTTGTGAAGTTTTATTGACCGGCGCCGGCCGGAAGCGGCAGACCAAGCAGCTTCGCCGGATTGATCTTCGTCATCATGTCGGTCTCGGCCTTGGTAAACCCCTTTGCGCGCAGATTCATGATGAACGCGGCCAGGCCGTCGGGCGCCGGCTCGTTGTCGGCCTGCCCCAGATCGGTTTCGAGGATCGCGTACTGCGGCCCGACCGCGCGGATCAGATTCGCGGTCCGGGTGTTGCGCATTTCCAGCGTCGGGTTCCCCGGCCGCTGCGACTGGCTGGCGAACTCGAGATACCCTCCCAGCTTCGCCACCTCGATCGCGTGCGCCGCGTCCAGCATCGGCGGCGTCGTATTGAGGTTGACGTGCGTGACGGTAAACGGCACGCCCTGCCGCTGCGCCTCGCGCGCGAGCAGCACGCAGTCGTCCGGCGACGCGTGGCCGCTCGCCAGCACGAACCCGTGCTTCTTGACCAGGCTGATGATCTCGATCGTTTCCGGCAGGAGCTTGCCGTCCTTCGAAATCGGGACGCAGTCGGCGCTCGACTTCTCCACCTGGCGCTGATAGCACGACGTGTCGGACGGCAGCATGACGACGCCGATGTCCGGAGCGGGGTTGGCCGCCTTCTTGATGATGACGGCGAAGTTGTCCACCGCGTACTTGTTCAGGCCGCCGTGCACCAGGTTGAGGTCGATGACCGGAATCGGCAGGAAGTTCGGCACCATCTTCGCCGCCAGCCAGGTCGTGGTCGCCGTCTGGTTGCTGTGCGACTTGAACACCGCGCCGCGCATCCCCCGCAGACGCGCGTAGAGCGACGCGTCGATGATGTCCATGTTGCGCTGCCGCTCGTCGGGCTCCTGGTGATGGTGCAGATCGATCACACCCTCGAGCACGTTCTCCGGCACCTGCGCGCCCCGCCCGCCCTGCGCATCCAGCCGGCCGCCGGCCACGGTCAGCGCCGCGGCGGCCAGGCCTGCGACTGCGCATTTCGGCAACAATCCCATGCTCATAGTTGCTCCCTACCAGCTGCCGGCTACCACCTGCCGGCTGTCAGCGGCGGAGTATACTCGCGTTTCTCCAGACCTGAGGAGGCCCGTCATGGTGAAGCGCTGCGCCGCTGCCCTGCTCGTCTTCTGCACCGCCGCCGCCGTCCACGCGCAGCAGGGCGCGCGCGAGCAGAAGCCGGTCAAGGAACACACCTTCGACCTCGAATCGAGCTACATCCGCATGCCGCTGCCGCCGGGCGACGAGAAGTACGGCGCGATCGACGGCTACCGCATGAAAGAGCACGTGCGCGCGATCACCGCGATCACGCGCAAGCACCACGAGGCGGGTGAGCGCTACTGGGGCCGGCTGCCCGGATCGAAGGCGGACGTCGAGACCGAGCAGTACATCGCCGCGCGGTTCCGCGACTACGGGTTGACGGTCGAGATGCAGCCGGTGGCACTGTCGCCGCAGTGGCGCGCCACTGACTGGAGCTTCACCGCTACCGGCAGCGGCACCACCCTGACCCCGACCTCAATCTATCCAGCGGAAGACACCTTCAACACGCCGCCCGCCGGCGTCACCCTCGACATCGTCTGGGCGGGGTTAGGCACCGAGCTCGACTTCGCCGGCCGCGACGTGAAGGGCAAGCTCGTGTTCATGCACAGCGACCCGCGTCCGAACGCCTTTCAGGGCACGGTGCGCTCCAACGGCGGCATGCAGCGCGCGGTACAGAAGGGCGCGGCCGCCGTGCTCGTCAACGTCAACATCCCCGGCAACATCACCCAGACGTTTGCGTCGGCGCCGAAAGTCCCGACCTTCTCCATCGGCACCCGCGACGCCGACGAGCTCAAGGCGTTGATGACGAAGGGTCCGGTCTCCGTCAATTTGAAGATGCTGTCTGAAGAGCGAACCGGGATGAAGGACAACAACGTGTGGGGCACGCTGCCCGGCGCGACCGCCGAGGAGGTGATCATCGCCGCCCACCACGACAGCCGGTTCGAGGGCGCGTTCGACAACGCCTCCGGCATCGCGACGATGCTGGGACTGGCGGAGTACTTCGCCAAGGTGCCGCCGGCGCAGCGCCGGCGGACGATCAAGTTCGTGTCGACGGCGACCAACGGGGAGGGCGCCAACGCGGTCAAGGCGCGGGGGTTGAACAACGTGGCCCTCGTGATCAACAGCGAGCACACCGCGATCACCGCGATCAGCCAGTTCGGCGCCTCCGGCAGCTTCAAGACGACCGCCACCAGTCCGCGGCGCTGGTGGATCAACGGCAGCGACAAATTCGCTGCGCTCGTCTTCGACGCCTACAAGAAGTTCGGGGTGGCGATCTGGGAGTGGGAGATGTACGACGGCGGCGGCATCAGCGCGTTCGCGCGCGAGGTGACGTCGATCCAGCTGCTCGACTCACCCGTCTACCACAGCGCCGCGGCTGACCGCGACGACAACGTGCCGCCCCCCGGTCTCGAAGCCGTGGCGCGGGCCTACGCGAAGATCATCGAACAGGCGGGGACGATGACCCGGGCTGAGCTGCAACAGTCACTCGGACCGGCGTCACGATAAACAGTTGAACCACGACGTGCACGACGGCCGCGACGTATCCGATTAGTCGTGTTCGTCGTGGCGTCGTGGTTGAGATTCGCTTTTTCAACGAGTCCGAACTACCTAGCTGAATCCATTATAGAATTCGCGCCCGGAGGTGATCGCGTGCGCCGTTTCATCCTGCCCGTCGTGTTTGCCGGCCTGTTGGCGTCTGTCGCGTTGTCATCGCAGACCGGCCCCGCCGCGCCGCGCGCGGTCATCTATGAGAATGCCCGGCTGATTCTCGGCGACGCAGCGACGCCGCCGATCGCCCGCGGCGCATTCGTCGTCGACGGCGGGGTGATCACCGCGATCGGACCGGCCGGCAGCGTCACGGCGCCCGCGGGTGCGGCACGCGTCGACCTGACCGGGAAGACGGTGATGCCTGCCCTGATCGACGTGCATACCCACTTCGGCTACGAGAAGTACACGAGGGCGGCCGGCGATTCGCGCGCCGAACATTACACCCCCGAGAATCTCTACGACCACTTTCAACGCGCGGCCTACTACGGCGTCGGCACGGTGCACGATGGAGGCACCGCCTCGGTGCCCATCTCACTGCAGTTCCAGGCGGATCAGAAAGCCGGCAAGTACCCGAACGCGGCGCACTATGCCTCGTTCAACGTCGGCATCGTGCCGCCCGAAGGTGGGCCCGACGACATCCTGATCAAGGGGACGCGGCCGCTTCACGCGCAGTACGAGGTGACGCGCGCGCGCGAGGCTCGCGCCGCCGTCAAGGAGATCGCCGGCAAAAACATCCGGCACATCAAGCTGTGGATCGGGGACCGGAACGAGTCGTACCCGGCGATGCCGCACGAGGTGTACGAGGCGATCATCGAGGACGCGCACAAGGCCAACATCAAGGTGCACGCCCACGCCATGACGCTGCGCGATCAGAAAGACATCATCCGCGCCGGCGCCGACCTGCTCGTCCACATCGTCACCAATCCGAAGCCGGACGACGAGCTGCTGGCGCTGGTCAAGGAGAAGCGGCCCTACTGGGTGCCGAGCATCGGCACCGGCGTGCCCAGCCTGCGCCGCGAGGTGTGCGAGAACGAGCCGTTCACCACTGAGACGCTGTCGCCGAACATCCTGGCGGAGACTCTGGCGAGCGAGTGCCGGGGGACCCCCAACGCCGAGCGCGAAGCGATGCTGCGAGCCAGCTTCAACGCCATGCGCGCCGCCGGGGCCCGCGTCGTGCTGGGCACCGACGCCGGCATCCGGCCGTCAAAGACGTTCGGGTCGGCCGATCACCACGAGCTGACCACGTTCGTCCGGCTCGGGATGTCGACGGCCGAGGCCATCGAGGTCGGAACCTCAAGGGCAGCTGAGCTGCTCGGCCTGACGGACGTTGGCCGACTGGCCACAGGCAAGGCGGCTGACTTCCTCGTGCTCGACGCCAACCCGCTCGACGACATTCTGAATACGCGCAGGATTTCGGCGGTCTACCTGCGGGGCGCCCGGATCGATCGCGCGGCCCTGCTGGCGAAGTGGAAGCGATCGAATACGTCCCAGTAATGCCAGGCCATTAGTCGAAGAACCATCCATTTCTGGAAAGGTGCCGCGCATGCATTCGCGCTGGACCGCGATCCGAGTCCTTCTTTCCGGCGTGGCGCTGACTGTTGGCGGCGCTCCGTGGGTGGCGCACGCGCAGGGTCCGAACGCGGCCGCTCGGGTCCATATCGACCGCGCCAGGGCGGCGGCGTACCGCCCCGGGCACTCGCTCATGATGTTGTACGAGAACGTCTGCGCGGATGCCATCTCGCCGGAAGGACCGGTTGAGCCACGGTCGACCGACGGCGGCCAGACCGCGCCGCCGCTGGCGGCGCGGCGGGCCCCACCGCGAACGGACTGGTACTCGGAGCCCGCAAAGGTCTTCGACAACCTCTACTGGCTCGGCAGCCACGGCGACGCACATCGGGTTCCGCGCCTCGCCGGCGACTCCACATGGGCGGTGAAGACTTCCGCAGGGCTCATTCTGATCGACACCGGCAACGACTACAGCGCCAAGGAGCTGATCGCCGACGGGCTGAAGAAACTCGGTGAGGATCCGGCGCAGATCAAATACGTCATCCTCAGCCACAACCACGGCGACCGGTATTTCGGCGCCAGGTACATCCAGGAGACGTTTGGCGCGCGCGTGATCATGTCCGACGCCGACTGGACGGCGATGGCGGCAAGCAACGAACCGGTGGAGTTGCGGCCGAAGAAGGATATGGTCGCGACCGACGGCATGAAGCTGGCGCTCGGCGATACGACGCTGACGCTCTATCTCACGCCGGGTCACACACCGGGAACCATCTCGACGCTGGTTCCACTCAGAGACGGTAACAACCGGCATGTAGGAGCCGTCTGGGGCGGCATCAATCCCTCCCTGATGCGCTACGGGGTGCGGTATTTCCGCACACTTGAAGAGACGTTCAAGACATGGAGCGCATCAGCCGTGCGGTTCCAGGAGGTCGCCGCAAAGGCTGGCGCCGACACCTATCTCACAATCCATCCGTCCCTCGACGACGCCCAGGAAAAGATCCACGCACTGAAATACCGGAGGCCTGGCGATCCGCATCCACTGGTGAGCAAGGACAACCTGAATCGCTTTCTAACGATCATCAAGGAGTGCACCGACGCGCAGCTGGCGCGGATTACATCCTGACCAGGCCCTGACAGGCCGCCGACACCTGCCTAGTGTAGGGCCCGCCATTTCGTACGAGGAGTGCCTTTATGTCCTGCAGGTACGCGCGAGTATCCACCCTTCTCGTCTGGTTCGCGGCCTGCTGGGCCGCTCCCGCCATCGCCAGGGCGCAGGCGACCGCACAGGTCAGTGGCAGCGTCGCGGACCAGTCCCGCGGAGTGCTGCCGGGTGTCACCGTCACCGCCACCCAGACGCAAACCGGTGTCGTCCGCAGCAGCGTGACCGATGACACGGGCGCGTACGTTCTGACGAACCTCCCGCTCGGGCCATATCGCCTGGAAGCGTCCCTGTCCGGCTTTCGAACCTTCGTGCAGACCGGCATTGTGCTTCAGGTCAACGCGAGCCCGACCGTCGACATCGTCCTTGAAGTGGGACAGCTCGAAGAGAGCGTGTCGGTCGAGGCCAACGCCGCG
>Ga0209486_10000436_pt1 | contig 18753 bp, 12 predicted proteins | sample NCCompost_FD_187518 | JGI IMG/M metagenome (GOLD analysis project Ga0209486, IMG submission 187518) | Agricultural soil microbial communities from Utah to study Nitrogen management - NC Compost (SPAdes) (version 2) | ecosystem: Environmental > Terrestrial > Soil > Agricultural land | place...
TGGTAAGCGTCGCCATTCCCGTGAACGGTGCCGTTCCGACACTGGCCAGTTCGATGATGTAATTGGTCGACGCGCCCTGCATGACCGAGACGGAAGGCGGCAGGACATTCAATTGAAAGTCCTGTGAGAGAACGACATCGTAAGCGAGCTGTTGCGGCGTGGTATTGCCGCCGTCGGTCGTCAACGCAAACACTCCGTCTTGTCCGCCGATCGGAATAAAAGTTTTGATCTGGGTCGGCGAGAGCGCAGTGATGATCAATGGAATTCCATTGAGGGTCAGGTTGCGCGTATTGCCGCAATCGAGGTTCGTCCCGGTGATCGTAACTTCAGTCCCCACCGGCCCGGTGAGCGGGTCGATGGAAGTAATCACCGGCGCCGCACAGCCGACGATGGGATTGATTGTTATACGCACGATTGCGCTCGCGGTGCCGCTTTGCCCATCGGAAATCGTGTACAGGAAACTGTCTGAACCCGTAAAAGCGGCAGACGGAGTATAGGTAATCGTGTTGTTGGCGTTGACGACCGCGTTTCCGTTCGTGGGTTGCCCGGCGCCGGTCACGTTGAGCGGATCGCCGTCGGGGTCGGAGTCGTTGGCCAGGACGTTGACCACCACCGCGACTCCCATCGACGTCGTCGCACTGTCGTCCACCGCGTTCGGCGCTCGGTTCGTGGCCGTGATCATCACCGTATCCGGCTGACTCACAAGCAACCCGTCGCCGACGATCAGTTGGCCGACGTAGGCGCCTCGCTTGTCTGCTTGAAAATTCGGATTGACCGCCGCAGGGTCGGATAAGGTCGCGCCGCTCCCCGTCGGCACTGTCGTAAGCGACCACGCGTAAAAGAGTGGCGAGCCGTCCGGATCCACCGAGGCGCTGCCGTCCAGTTGCACGTTGCTCCCGGCGGGCACGGTTTGATCAAGGCCGGCGTTGGCGATCGGCGCGGAGTCGTTGGTCGATATCGATACGGTATCCGGCGCGCTGTTGACGCTGCCGTCGTTGACAATGAGTTGAGCGACGTAGGTGCCGGACTGGTCGGCGGTGAAAGTCGGATTGACGATTTTGCCATTCGACAGCACCGCCGCGCTGCCCCCCGGTTTCGAAAGCAATGACCATGTGAAGGTCAAGGAATTGCCGTCGGGATCGCTCGAGCCGCCGCCATTGAGTTGCACCGTCGCTTTCTGCTGTACGGTTTGATCGAGCCCGGCATTGGCGACAGGCGGCCGGTTCTGGGTAGAAATCGTAACGCTATCGGCAGCGCTAGTGACGATGCCATCGGTCACAAGCAACTGGACGATGTACGAGCCGGCAGCATCGACGTTAAACGTCGGATTGACGATGAACGGGTCGGACATCCCCGCCTCGCTGCTTTGCGGCTTCGAAATAATCGACCAGGCATAGCCAAGCAAATTTCCGTCGACGTCGGTGGAGCCGCTGCCGTTCAACTGGACCGTATCACCGACAAACACGACCTGGTCGGAACCGGCATTGGCGATCGGCGGCGAATTTTGCGTGGAGATGGTGACACTCGAGGGTTTACTGTCCGCCTTCCCGTCATTGACGATCAACTGAATGACGTAGGCGCCGGGCTGATCAATGATGAAGGTCGGATTGATGCTGAACGGGTTTTCGAGCGACGCCGTGCTGCCGGCGGGCTTTGAAGTGAACGACCAACTGTAAATCAGCGCATCGCCGTCGATATCGGTCGAGCCGCTGCCGTCGAGCGTAACCAAGTCTCCGACTAGAGCAGTTTGATTGGCGCCCGCATTCGCCACGGGCGGCGAATTCAACGTCGAGATATTGACCATGTCCGCGATGCTATCGAGCGCGCCGTCATTGACGATCAATTGCACGGTGTAATCGCCAGGCTTATCCGGCACAAATACGGGATTGACGCTGCTTCCGTTTTTGAGCGTCGCGGCGCTGCCTGCGGGACGTGATACGAACGACCAATTGTAGGTCAGCGGATTACCGTCGAAGTCACTCGAAGCGCTGCCATCGAGGGTAACCGTGGTGCCGACAAACGTAGTCTGATCCGGGCCGGCGTTGGCCACGGGTCGCGAGTTCTGCGTCGAGACGATCACGATGTCTGCGGAGCTATCGACCTTGCCATCGTTGACGATGAGGCGAATCGTATAGCTACCGGCGCGATCGACGAGAAAAGCGGGATTTACCGCAGTAAAATCCGATAGCGTCGCTGCGCTGCCACTCGGACGGGAGACAAAAGACCAGTTGAAAGTGAGCGGGTCGCCATCGGCATCCGAGGACGCGCTCCCATTGAGTGTTACGATGTCGTCGACGAATACGGTTTGATCGGGCCCGGCATTGGCGACTGGCGCCGCATTTACAATTGAAAATGAAGCGCCAAACTGAGCCGGACGATTTGTTGAATCATAGTACAGGCGAATCTTTCCTGTGCTCGCCTTCTTGCCTCTTCCCGACTCTTTCGCGAGAACTCTGAGGCTCAAGATATCGCCACTCGCCAAGCTGACGCTTTGTAGGGTTCCAAACGAGACGAGAACTTCTTTGGCGATGTTTGGATCCGCCTGCAGCTGGCGCACGCTTAGCGCCTGACCGGAGGCGATAACCGCGCCGTTCTTAAGAAGCTCAGCGCGCAGATCGAATTGAACCGGCTTATCTTTAGTGTCGGTAATCCCGAGCCAGATGCGCAGCGCGGAGAGGCTGACAAGCTGCCGCGCCGAACTTTGCGACAGGGCAGACCAAACCCCAACGGTCTTAAAGCTATTGCGATCCAGCGCGGGCGACTCCTTGAACTTCGCCGCGCCAGACGTCGGCGGATTCGCGTCGAGAAAATCGCCGCCGGCAGTGTGAAGAAAATATGCGACTGTGAACGGCGCCGGCACAGCCGCTCGACTGGGTAAGCCGGAGAAGCTTAGACTAGCAGCAAGGATCAACAACAAAGTTGTTGCCCGCACGGAATGCCCACACGCTCGCATCACAAACTATGATCCTTGGCGGCGAGCTTGTAGTTGACTTCGCCAGCAGATGTCAAGCAATTTTGTGCGGTGCTGATGATTTTTTTCCTCGTTCATATCAAGCGCTAAACAAACCTCAGAGGAGGCGCATTTTTTGTTAACCTTCTTTACAGAAATTCACCCGTTGTCGCTCGACCCTGCCTCCCAACAAGTAACCAATGCAGATATTTTCGTTTTCGATCCCCAAGAAGCTTGCGACCGGTTTTCTACATCGCCCTGTCGCTAGTACAGCTTTTTTTGCGGCACCGGTTTGGCGGCCGGCTTCGATGTGGACTTAGCCGCGGGCGGCGCTTCCAATGCTTGAGACGCGGCAGTGGTGCCGCCCTGCACACCCAAGACTCCACCAGTCCCCAACCCACCTTTCACTTCCTGCGCTTTGTAGTTTCTCACCGCGACCACCAGCCGGTTATAAGCGTCGGCAAATGCGCCGGCGAGAACTTTCCCTTCCGGGGTGTTGGTGTAGCCTCCGAGGCCTGCTGCAGCGCCCGAACCAAAGCCACCGCCAAAGAGGTTGAAATCGGTATTCGATGCGGCGCCTTCGGCGGAGGCCAATTGCACGCCGGATCGATTGTCCACCATCGTGAGCGTCGTTGACGCTTCGCTTTGTCTGAGGCCTCCGGCAAGTGCGCCGAATGCGCCCGCGTAGGGAATCACAGCAAGCGCGCCGCCGAGACCACGAGTATCCTTCTGGCTGAACGTGATCATCGGATTTAAGGAATAGTCCGCGGCGACGATCTGTCCTTGGCCAAAGTTACTTCCCTGGCGTAACTCGCCTGATTGGTTTAGTGCGCGCTCGCTCTGCATCTGGCCAAAGCCGCGGCCGCGCTCGACGACCACAAAGCAGTTGGACTGTTGTACGAGAAGACGAATTAGAGGAACAGTCGATGTGAGCTTGTACTCGCGCGTGAGCTGGTAATACCAGGGCGAGGTCTGGTCTTCGACCACGGCGAGCGTCCCAAGCGTTTGATCGCAGCGCTCGAGCTTCGCATTGGCGTTTTGCGCCGTCGCTCCTCCGGTCGAACCGGTGATCGGCGTTCTCGCGGAATCGTCGCCCATTTGGACGCCGCAACCGGCGATCAGAGCTCCGGCCAACAAGACGAACAAAGTTTTGGTTGCTTTAAATTTCATACTTCCCTCCCGTGTGCCGATTATAGACGGGAAGGAATTTACGATTGCGCAAACTCTGCGGCAACTATCAAATGATAGGGGCCCGCGAAAATCGCGCGTCACCAGGCTGAATCTGGCGCGGCAGCTCGATAGCGGATGGGGTGCACCGAAGTTCTTCAGGCGAGCGAGAGAGTTGTCAGCAGGAGCTTGATCAACTCGCCTTGGCGACGGGTCTCGGTCTTTTGAAATATCTCGGCGAGGCGGGTGCGGGCTGTGCCGTAGCTAATGCCAAGTTTTTCCGCCGCTGATCGGAGTTCTTCGCCGGCGGCCAAAAGCGCGGCTAGCCGGGCCTCGGCCTCAGTCAGACCGAAGGCGGCCTGCAAGCGGTAGCTGGGTAACACGGTCCGGCTGTCCGGATCGCTGATCATGAGGCACACTGCGGGCCGCAAGGTGGACAGCGCGGAATATTGCCTGGAAACGGCGGCGACGAGTATGGTGTAGGCCCGCTTCCCGGAGGGGCGCGGCGCACGCATCACCCCGCCAGGGGAGTCGCCGGACGGCGCGATTGGCGAGATCGCCTGGGCAATGAGGCGCTGCAGCCTATCGTTGTCCTGCCTGCGTAGCAGGGTGACGCCATCGGCGGAAAGGCGGATTCCGTCACCGTTGGAACGAAACGCCTCGGCGCTGCGGTTGGCATAGACGGTGCGTTTGCGCTCATCGAGAAGCAGGATGGCGGCGGGATAACGATCCAGCAGCTCCGTAGTCCACTGTTGCATGGCGCCCAGCGAGCCGAGCCGGAAGCCAATGGCCAGTGCCCGTTCGAGGTGGCGGTAAAGCGCCGCAAACCGCTCGATGTCTTGGGACTCGTATCTTCCGGTCTTCCGTGTGCGATGCAGAGCGATGCCCGCATGCACAGCCGGCGCCGGGCACACCTGGCCCACCAGGCGAAAACGAAGATCACTATAGCGCCCATGCCAGTCATAGTAGGGATGAAAGTCTTTCTCTCGCTCTGTGATGACCAGCCCATCGTGGACAATCGGCTGGTTTGGATGGCCGACGAGATACTGGACCGTGGGGTCGAGGGGCGCCACCTCGTCAAGGTACTCTTGGACGAACGCTGGGTCTAAATTGATGTAGGTGAACGTGGGTAGTCGAGGCTGTTCGGAACCGTCCAGCACCCAGAAGGTGGCGGCCTGGCTGCCGGTGAGATTGCTCAGCTCCTCCAGCGCTTCGGGCCAGCGAGTTTCGTCCATGGCCGCGTCGTAGATTGTCTGAAGGACAGCTAGCAGGCGCTGGTCAAACTGCACTTTGACCTCCTGGCTGATTCAGCCCGCTTGGATTTCGTCGGAATCTAACTGGAGCTACCGGGATAAACAAGGCCTCAGAGACTGCGGAGAATCACGCAGCTACGGGCAACTTGTTGAAGCGCGCAAAGTCCGCTGCGCTAAGCACTGCTTTGTGTTGCAGCCTGGAACGCTCCCGAAGTCTATGTTGAATCCCTACCGGCTCATCGCATCGAAGAGCTGGAGCTGGCGGGTGTGGCCTTCGTCTTCGAAATGGACGGGATAATTGCCGGTAAAACACGCGTCACAGAAGCCTTCTTTTTGCCCGCCGAAGTGAGCGTACATGCCGTCGTTGCTTAAATAGGCGAGCGTATCGGCTTCGATGTAGCGGCGGATTTCTTCGACCGTGTTTGAGGAGGCGATGAGCTCAGAACGCGTCGGTGTATCTATGCCATAATAACAAGGGCTGATCGTCGCCGGCGAGCTGATACGCATATGCACTTCCTTGGCTCCCGCGTCGCGCAGCATGCGGATAATTTTTCGGCTCGTGGTACCGCGCACGATGGAATCGTCGACCACCACGACGCGCTTGCCGTCCAAGACATCGCGTTGGGCATTGAGCTTGATCTTGACGCCGAAATTGCGAATCGTCTGCTGCGGCTCGATGAAGGTTCGCCCGACGTAGTGATTACGGATCAAGCCGAATTCCAACGGAATCTTCGCTTCCTCAGCATAGCCGATGGCCGCCGGCACGCCCGAATCCGGTACGGGCGTGACGAGATCCGCCTCGACGCCGCTTTCGCGCGCAAGCTGGCGGCCGAGCTCCTTGCGCACTTGATAAACGTTATGGCCGAAAAGCTTGCTGTCCGGGCGGGCAAAATAAATGTACTCGAAAATGCATTTGGCATGAGGCACCGGCGGAAACGGTTTAAGCGATTCCAGCTCACCGGCGGGGCCAATGGTAATGATCTCACCCGGCTCGACGTCGCGCACGTATACGGCCTCGATAAGATCCAGCGCGCAGGTCTCGGAAGCGACCACATACGCGCCGCGATTTTTTCCTTCGGCAAATCTGCCCAGAACCAGCGGGCGAAAGCCGTAGGGATCGCGCGCCGCGATCATCTTATCCAAAGTGAGAAACAGCAGCGAGTAAGCGCCACGCACCCGGCTCAGCGCTTCGATGATCCGCCCCATCAGGGTTGATTCCTTCGACGTGGCGATGAGGTGAATGATGACTTCGGTATCGGTAGTCGACTGAAAGATCGAGCCCGAGCGCTCCAACTCTTCGCGCAAAAGCGCGCCGTTGACTAAATTGCCGTTATGCGAAATTGCAATCGGGCCTTGGGAATACTCGACCACGAAAGGCTGGGCGTTTTTGAGGTGGCTTTGTCCTTGCGTCGAATAGCGATTGTGGCCGATGGCACTAGAGCCTTCGAGTCGCTTGATCACATCTTCTTTGAACGCATCGGCGACAAGGCCCATCTGGCGGTGGGAAATGAGCCCTCTGCCATCCGAGGAAACGATGCCGCAAGATTCCTGACCACGGTGCTGCAACGCGTACAGTCCGAGGTAGACCATGTTGGCCGCTTCGGGATGGCCGTAGACACCCATCACCGCGCATTCGTCGTGGAATTTATCCGACATCATTCAATTCACGATCGCGGAAATCCCCTTGTTGACCTTCGAGATTACTTGAGTTTCGCTGCCAGCGCTGTCGACCAAATCGCTCTTAACTCCTCGATCGGCAACTGCACCAACGGCTGAATCGTAAACCGGTTGCCGCCCACCGCGCCGATGATTTGCACGGGAACACTGTGGCGCGCGGCGGTTTCTTTCAGACGATCGATATTTTCCTCCTTCAACGAGACGACGATACGCGACTGCGATTCGCTGAACAGCGAAGCGTCGCCGCGGATCATCTCATGGGTCTCAATCCGCACTCCGAGCGGCCTTTCCGGATGACCTATGCAGCACTCCGCCAAAGCAACCGCCAGACCGCCGTCGGAAACATCATGCGCCGAGGTGAGCAGCTTCTGATCAATGGCTTCCAGACAAGCAAGCTGCACCGCTCGTTCCGTTTTAAGATCGATCCACGGCGGCGTGCCTCGGGTCAAGCCGTGCACCCACTTGAGATATTCGCTGCCGCCCAATTCCTCGCGCGTGCGTCCGAGCAAAACGACGATATCACCCGCGGCCTTAAACCACGGCGTCACCATGCGCTCGACTTTTTCAATCAGCCCGACCATGCCGATGGTAGGCGTCGGGTAAATGGGTGTGCCGTCAGTTTCATTATAGAAGCTCACGTTGCCGCTCACAACCGGAACATTGAGCGTCGTGCAAGCATCGCGCATGCCCTGAATCACCTGGGCAAACTGCCACATCACTTCAGGATTCTCCGGACTGCCGAAATTCAAGCAATCGGTCAATCCTACCGGGCGGGCTCCCACACACGCAAGATTGCGCGCTGCCTCGGCCACCGCGATCACACCGCCGACATACGGATCGAGATAACAATAGCGGCTGTTGCCGTCGACTGTGAGCGCCAAACCCTTGGCTGTCCCTTTGACGCGGATAACGGCGGCATCGGCGCCGGGACCGACAACAGTGTTGGTGCGGACATATTGGTCATACTGCCGGTAGATCCATTCCTTGGACGCTAGATTCGGCGATGAGAGAAGTTGCTTTAATGCTGCGGCGAGATCTTTGGGTTCCTTCACCGTGGACAGGTCTAATTGCTGCAACTGGTCCTGTTGCGCCGGTCGCGTTGCCGGACGCTGGTAAGCGGGCGCTTCTTTGGTCAGCGCGCGAATCGGGATGTTCGCAACTTCCTCGCCGCGCCACAGAGCGCGAAACTGCTGGTCGTCGGTCACCCGGCCGACCACAACCGCGTCGAGATCCCATTTGTCAAATATACTTTTGATCTTATCTTCGCTGCCTTGCTTGGCAACCAGGAGCATGCGCTCCTGGGATTCGGAGAGCAGGATCTCATAAGGCGTCATGCCGCTTTCACGAAGCGGCACCGCCGACAAGTCGAGCTCCACGCCGCAACCGCCGCGGCCGGCCATTTCCGACGATGAGCTGGTCAGACCGGCAGCGCCCATGTCCTGAATGCCGATGATGTAATCTTTTTCCATTAGTTCTAAACAAGCTTCGAGCAGCAGCTTTTCGGTGAACGGATCGCCAACCTGGACCGTCGGCCGGCGCTGTTCTTTTTCCTCGGAAAACGATTCAGACGCCATGGTCGCCCCATGAATACCGTCGCGCCCGGTCTTCGAGCCGACGTAAATTACCGGGTTGCCGACTCCTTTCGCCACGCCGGTAAAAATTTGCCTTTTCTTGACGATGCCAAGGGTAAACGCATTGACTAAAATATTCGCGTTGTAGCATTCGTCGAAATAGCACTCACCGCCGACCGTGGGGACGCCGATGCAATTGCCGTAGCCGCCGATGCCCGCGACGACGCCGGCGAGCAGGTAGCGGGTGCGTGGATGGTCGATGCTGCCGAAGCGGAGCGAATTGAGCGAGGCGATCGGGCGCGCGCCCATGGTGAAGATATCCCGAAGGATGCCGCCGACTCCCGTGGCGGCGCCTTGGTAAGGCTCGATGAAGGATGGATGATTGTGGCTCTCGATCTTGAAAGCAACCGCCAAGCCGCCGCCAATATCAACAACGCCGGCATTCTCGCCGGGACCTTGCAGCACATGGGGTCCCTCGGTCGGCAGGTTCTTAAGATAGTAACGCGAGCTCTTGTAGCTACAGTGCTCCGACCACATGACGGAGAAAACGCCTAGCTCCGTGTAGTTGGGCTCGCGACCTAAAGCCTTTACGATCTTTTGGTATTCGTCGGCGGTGAGACCGTGACTGGCGACAAGCTCCGGTGTCACCGCGGGCACGGAAAGCTTCTCCGCCCGGGCCTCAGACATGAGCGCCCGCCTTTTGCGCCCACGCCGCCGCAATCGAGGTGAAGATCTTAGCGCCGTCTTCACTGCCAAGAAGCTTGCTGCAGGCATCCTCCGGGTGCGGCATCAGGCCGAAAACATTGCGTGCCTCATTGCAAATACCGGCAATGTTTTCCACCGAGCCGTTCGGATTGGCCGGCGCCGTCGGTTTTCCTTTGCCGTCGACGTAACGCAGCAAAATTTGCCGATTCCTGCGCAGCTGCTCGAGAGTCCCTGCATCGGCGTAGTAGCAACCCTCGCCATGTTTGACCGGCATCTTGAGAATCTGACCCCGTTTAAGTCCAGAGGTAAATGGCGTATCGGTTTCTTCGATCCGCAAATGAACCGGGCGGCAGACGAACCGAAGGTCGGTATTTCGCACCAGCGCGCCCGGCAATAGACCCGCTTCGCAGAGGATTTGAAAGCCGTTGCAAATCCCCAACACCAAACCGCCGCTCTGGGCAAATTTAACCACGCCGCGCAAAATCGGCGAAAAGCGCGCCATGGCGCCGCAGCGCAGATAGTCGCCGTAGGAAAATCCGCCCGGTAAAACGATGCAGTCGAAGTTACCCGCCAGCTCGTCCTTATGCCAGAGCAGCTTGACCTTCTGGCCGAGCTCGAACTTGAGCGAGTCAAAGACATCGTGATCGTCGCACGAGCCCGGAAAAGTGATGACGCCCCAACGCATAGTCAGTTCCCAGTGCTGAGGACTGCAAAAAACACCGAGCCCGGTCGTTACGGGCGAAGCTCAGTCCTCAGCGCAGTGTTTTCCGCTTCGCCTCGCTATTCGGCACTAATTTCGTAGCGGAAATCTTCGATGACGGGATTTGCTAGTAGTTTATCACAAATTTCACGAATTCGAAGTTCGGCGGCTTCGCGCGATGTCGCATCGAGTTCGAGCTCGATGTACTTGCCCGCGCGCACCTCGCGAACTTCTTCGTACCCCAGCGTATGCAGCGAGCGCTCGATTGCCTTGCCTTGCGGATCGAGCACGCCTCTTTTCAGTGACACAAAAATCTTGACACGCATAATCTCGAATCCTACAAGTGCTTTGAGTTAAACACCCGGCGAAAAATGAAATCGACGTGAGCCAGATGGTGCTCGACGCCCCAAACCGCATCGATCTCCTTGGCCGACAGATGGCGGCGAATTTCCGCATCTGAAACAAGCTCGCGCTTTAAGTCGCCGCCGTCCCTGCCGACTTTCAATGCATGCTTTTGCACCATGCGATACGCGCTATCGCGCGCCACGCCTTTATCGACCAGTGCAAGCAGAATCTTCTCCGAGAAGACCGTGCCGCCGCTTTTTTCCAGGTTCCGTTTCATGTTTTCCGGATACACGCAGAGATTGCCGATCACGTAGGTCATGCGCCGAAGCATGAAATCCAAGGCGATCGTCGCGTCCGGCGCGATCACCCGCTCGACCGACGAATGACTGATATCCCGCTCATGCCAGAGCGGCACGTTTTCCATCGCCGCCGTGGCGTAGGCGCGCATCAGCCGCGCCATCCCCGAGACGTTTTCCGACAATATCGGGTTTCGTTTATGGGGCATTGCGGAGGAGCCTTTCTGGCCTTGCGTAAACGGCTCCTCGGCCTCCTGCACTTCCGTGCGCTGCAGGTGGCGGATCTCCACGGCGAACTTTTCCAGCGAGCTGGCGACGATCGCCAGGATCGCGAAGTAATAGGCGTGCCGGTCGCGCTGGATAATTTGATTGGAAACCAGCGCCGGCTTGAGGCCGCTCTTCTTGCAGACGTAGGCTTCGACTTTCGGCGATATCTGCGCGAAGGTGCCCACAGCGCCGGAAATTTGCCCGACGGAGATGTCCTCGACCGCATTCTTGAAGCGCTCCAGGTTGCGCTCCGTTTCCTGATACCAGAGCGCGAGCTTGAGCCCGAAGGTGATCGGCTCGGCGTGGACGCCGTGGGTCCGGCCGATCATAACCGTGCGTTTGTACTTATGCGCCTGGCGACGCAGTACCTGCAGCAAGTTTTTTAAATCCTGCTCGATGATCGCCGAGGCTTCCTTGAATTGGATCGCCAGCGCCGTATCCATCACATCCGAAGAGGTCATGCCGACGTGCAGATAGCGCGCATCGTCGCCGATCGACTCCGCCACCGAGCTTAAAAAGGCAATGATCTCATGCTTGACCTCCGCCTCGATCTCGCGAATGCGCTTCACATCGAAGCGCGCTGTCTTGCGAATGCGCCTGATCGCGGCTTTGGGTACTTTGCCGAGCTTGGACAAACCCTCGGCGGCGAGAATTTCCACATCGAGCCATTTTTGAAAGCCGTTCTCTTCCGACCAAATCCGCCCCATCTCGGGCCGCGTGTAACGTGGAATCATGCTGGGAAGTAGCCTTTTGTTTGTTCAAAGTTCAAAGTTCCAGCTTGTGAGCCGATCCTAAGCTATAACATTGAACTTTTGAACCTTGAGCCTTGAACGTTATTTTTTTTTATCCGTGTGTCCGAAGCCCCCCGCTTCGCGCGCGGTCGAAGCCAAATCGTTCACCTCTTGCCAACTCACCCGGACCACGCGCTGCACAACCATCTGGGCGATGCGCTGGCCGGATTGAATGACGATCGGCGCTTCGCCCAAATTGATGGCGATGATTTGAATCTCGCCGCGATAGTCCGAATCTATCGTTCCGGGACTATTCAGCAGGGTCAAGCCTTGTTTTAGCGCCAAACCGCTGCGCGGCCGAATCTGCGCTTCGAAACCGAGCGGCAGCGCGACGGCTATGCCGGTGGGGATGAGCGCGCGCTGGAGCGGCGCAATTTGGATATCGCGGTCGAGGTCGGCGCACACATCCATGCCGGCGGCGCCGTCGGTCATGTACGCCGGTAACGCCGCTTGCGTCAGATTCGGCCGCAGGCGCTTGATCTCGATGCGAACTTCTTCCACCTTGGCCCGCCCCGCGCGACGCTGTCAGCGCAGTTAGTGACGCGTGTTTAAATTTTTGAGTTGAAAACCGTCGGAGAAATCACCCAACAAGGTGAGCGTCATGCCGTGGCCATGGAAAAATTCTTGAGCGAGTTCGATGACGTCAGCGCGGCTCACGGCGCGAATGCGCCGGCAAATTTCATCTGTGCTCACGGAATTGCCGAAATAGATCTCATCGCGCGCAATGTGGCTCATCCAGGAATCGCTCGACTCCAAGCCCAGCATGGTGCTGCCGACGAGCTGGCCCTGGGTGCGCTGGAGTTCTGCGTCAGAGATTTCGCCTCCGGCAAGCTTCCTGAGCTCCGCAGTGATCAGATCCACGACCTCTTCGGTGGACTCAAGGCTGGTTCCCGCGTAGACGCCGAAATAGCCGACGTCCTTGTACGAGGATGAAAAGGAATAAACCGAATAGGCCTTGCCGCGCTTCTCGCGAATTTCCTGAAACAGGCGCGAACTCATGCCGCCGCCGAGAAGCGTATTGAGCACATAGCCGATGTAGCGTTTGGGGTGAGTCTGGTGAATACCGGACATGCCTAAGCAGAGATGGACTTGCTCCAACGGCTTTGCATGCGGATAGACGCCGCTCGCCATCGCGGGCACCGTTTCACCGCGAATTTTTCCGGTGTTGTCGACGGCCGCGCCATCGATCGATCCCAGACGCGCCGCCATTTCTTCGACCAAAGCCGTGTGGCGGATATTCCCCGCGGCGGCAACGACAACTCGCTGCGGCTGATAGCGCGATTTGAAAAAGTTAACGATATCTTGCCGGCGAAATCCGTTGACGGTTTCCTGGCGGCCGCAAATCGGCCAGCCGATCGGATGATCTTTGAAAAAATCCAGGTTGAAAAGATCGTGCACGTAGTCATCCGGCGTGTCTTCGGCTTGAGAGATCTCCTGCAGAATGACGGATCGCTCGCGCTCGATCTCTTCGGCATCGAAACTGGAGTGCAGAAAGATATCACTCAAGAGATCGATCGCCAGCGGCAAATTCTCGTCGAGCACCTTGGCGTAATAGCAAGTATTCTCTTTGGAGGTAAACGCATTGATGACGCCGCCGACGGCGTCCATCTCTTCGGCGATTTGCGCCGCGCTGCGGCGCTCGGTACCCTTGAACAGCAAGTGCTCGATGAAGTGGGAAATGCCGTTTTCAGCTTCGCTTTCATGGCGCGAGCCGTTCTCCACCCAGATGCCGAGACTCACCGAGCGATTCTCCGGCATGTCATGCGATACAATGCGGATGCCGTTGTCGAGAACGGTTTTGGCGAACATCAATCGCGGCTCAGTAATCAAGCTGGCGCATCGGCTGCGGACGGACTATCGCCGGTTTCTTGAAGCGCCTCTTTGCGGCTCAAGCGGATTTTTCCTTGACGATCGATTTCCAACACCTTGACCATCACTTCGTCGCCCTCTTTGAGTATATCGGTCACTTTGTTGACGCGTCCCGGCGCGAGTTGCGAGATATGGACCAACCCATCGGTTCCGGGCAAGATCTCAACGAAGGCGCCGAAGTCGACGATCTTGCGCACGGTTCCTTTGTATATTTTGCCGATCTCGGCCTCGGCGGCGATTCGCTGCACCATCTCGACGGCCTTTTTCGCAGCCTCTTCGTCGACCGAAGCGATGCGTACCGTGCCGTCGTCTTCGACGTCCATTTTGACCCCAGTCGCTTCAATGATGCCGCGGATCACTTTGCCGCCCGGGCCGATGATCTCACGAATCTTCTCGGGCTTGACCTTCAAGGTCACGATCCGCGGCGCATGCCCCGACACGTTAGTGCGTGCGCCCGCCAAGGTTTTATTCATAATGCCGAGAATATGCAGCCTGCCTTCCTTGGCTTGGTGCAAAGCCTGCTGCATCACGTCGCGATTCACGCCGCTGACTTTAATATCCATCTGCAGCGAGGTGACACCCTCGGAGGTGCCGGCGACTTTGAAATCCATATCGCCCAGATGATCCTCATCGCCAAGAATGTCGGAAAGCACGCGCACATGCTCGCCTTCTTTGATCAAGCCCATCGCAATCCCCGCCACCGGCGCGCTCACCGGCACTCCGGCATCCATCAGTGAGAGCGAACCGCCGCACACGCTCGCCATGGAGGTCGAGCCGTTGGACTCCAATATCTCCGCGACGATGCGGATCGTGTAGGGAAAGCTATCGTCAACGGGCAAAACCGGCAATAGCGCGCGCTCGGCGAGGTTGCCGTGGCCGATTTCGCGCCGGCCAGGACCGCGCAAAAATTTCACTTCTCCGACGCTGAAGGGCGGGAAATTGTAATGGAGCATGAATTTCTTGAAATGCTCGCCGATCAAAGCATCGACTCGCTGCTCATCCGAGGTGGTTCCCAAGGTGGTCACCACCAGCGCCTGGGTCTCGCCGCGGGTGAATATAGCCGAGCCGTGCGTGCGCGGCAGCACCTCGACTTCGCAAGTGATCGGCCGAATGTCCTTCAGGCCGCGGCCATCGATGCGCCGCTCCTGCTGAATGACCAGGCCGCGAAAGACGTTGCGTTTCAGCTCTTCGAATGCGTTCTTGATATCTTTTTGCTTGTCAGGATATTCCGCCAAAGCTTGCGGCACCACCTCGGCTTTCGCCTCGGCGATGCGTTTATAGCGCTCGAGCTTCTCAGGAACTTCCAGCGCCCGCTTGAGCTTGGCAAGCGCCAATTCTTCGACTCGCTTGACGATGGCTTGATCGAGCTTTGCGAGCGGCACCTCTCGTTTCGGTTTGCCGATCTCCCGGCGAATCTGCTCTTGAATCTCGAGCAGCGGCTGGATCGCCTCATGGCCGGCGAATAAAGCTTCGAGAATTTCTTCTTCGGGCACCATCTGAGCGCCCCCCTCGACCATGACGATCGCGTCCTTGCTGCCGGACAGAAAAATGTCCACATCGCTTTCATCGAGTTGGCTCTGGGTGGGATTCATGATCCACTGGCCATTATTGCGGCCGATGCGAACCCCGGCGAGGGGACCGTTGAAGGGGATGTCCGAAACGTGCAGCGCCGCGGAAGCTCCGAGCATGGCGACGACATCGGGATCGTTCTCCCGGTCGGCCGAGAGCACGGTGGCGATGACTTGTGTCTCGCAGCGCAGGCCTTCTGAGAACAGCGGGCGAATCGAGCGGTCAATCAACCGGCAGGTAAGAATCTCTTTCTCCGACGGGCGGCCTTCGCGCTTGAAAAACCCGCCGGGGATCTTGCCGGCGGCAAAAGTCTTCTCCTGATAGTCGACGGTAAGCGGGAAAAAATCAGTATCCAGTTTTAGATCTCGAGCGGCTACTGCAGTGACGAGCACAACGGTTTCACCGTATTGCACCAAGGCGGCACCATCAGCCTGTTTGGCCAGGCGGCCGATTTCGATAGATAAGGGTCGGCCATGAAAATCCAATTCGATTTTTTTAACCATAGAAGAATCCTCGGGCGGGAGACGTATGCGACGGAAGCTTAGAAACGGCGGGCAACAGCGTTGGAATAGCTACTTGCGTATTCCAAGCCTCTGGATCAGGTTCTGGTATCTCCCGAAATCTGAACTTCGAAGATAATCCAAAAGCCTTCTTCGTTGCCCTACTAGCTTCAGGAGGCCACGACGAGAATGGTGATCCTTCACATGGACTTTGAAGTGCTCGGTAAGATGCTCGATGCGCTGGCTGAGGAGCGCGACTTGCACTTCTGGAGAGCCGGTGTCCGTCGAATGAACCCTGAACTGCTCAACCTTCTCTTTTCTCTGCGGTTCAGTAATTCCCATAATCTCCGCGTTTTTCTCTCTTTCCTTTTTAGTTGTAGTTTTTCTAACATACTGACCTAGCCTTGTAAAGCAGCGCATCAGCCCTTTGCAGGCGCTAACTCCCCGGAAACAAGCATTCTCGCCGCAATAAATTCCGCAGCGAACATTTAATTTCCCCGCCTGATTCAAAGGTGTTAGATTAGCCTATCGTGATGCTTCGTTCCGCCTGCCTTGCAGCATTTTGCCTCGTTTGGCTTTTCTTACTCCCCAGCGGGGCAGCGGAATATTACCGTTGGACAGACGAAAAGGGCGTCACCCATATCACCGACAATCTGCATAACGTACCGCCGCAATTCCGAGGCAAGGTCAATCGGGTTGCAACCCCGGAAAATCCGCGAGTTGCCCAGCCTGATGTCAAACCGCCGCCGCGCAAAGCATCCATCCCCATCGAAAGACATGGTCAGGTCGTGGTCATCCAGGCGACTTTGAATAATAAACGTTCGGCAAAATTTGTCGTCGACACCGGCGCGAGCTATACGCTGATCTCCAATGCGCTCGCGCGCGAGCTATCCATCGACGTCGGTGCGAATACCAAAACATTGCCGTTTCAAACCGCCAATGGGGTGATCAACGCGCCCGTGACCAGTCTGGATTCGATCACTGTTGGCGGCATGGAGATTCGCGACCTACCGACCGCCGTTCACGACGCTGTTCCGGACCCGCAGGTGGCGGGACTGCTTGGTCTCAATTTCCTCAGCAATTTTCGCATGGATATCGATACCCAAAAGGGTGTTCTTTATCTCGAGAGAAAGTGAGAGGCGGCGCGTCTCACAGCCTCAACCTATCGCCAGACATCACACTCTCCCTAAATTCGACCCAGTCCATACCAAAAAAACAAAGCGCCGGTGATTCTCCCCGGAGCGCCGCCGAGAATGCCCCCTCTGATCGAAACCCAGATAGCAGGCGTAATAGACCTCGTTAAGGACTCTCTTTAAATAGCTTTAAATGGATTGGTTCGTCGTCGACGATGATTCCGTTGAAGTCAAAGATCACAGCTCGGAGCATACCGGTTAGAATTGCAGGAAGTTTTTATTTGTAGCTCGGACAGGAGATCGCCCTGGAAGGTTCCAGCGCAATTCATGTCGCGAAAGCTAAATGTTGCGCTGAATCGGTCACACGTAGTTGACCATGCAAAACGATCATTTTTAAGCAAAAATGTCGGCAGTGTAAGAACAATTTTCACACATGGCAATCATAATATAAGTCTTTCAAACAATCGAAACTAAGGCACAATTTTCTTACCAACTTTCCCGTCAAAATTTATTGTAAGCAACCATTACACTTTTAAGCCTGTGGCCGCTCCCCAGATTCTTGTTAATTACTTGAAATGACTAATTTTACTATTGTTTGGCATATTACTTGTTACATGCGACGTGTTTTGCGTAGCAGTAGCGCAGCTTCGTCAAAAACGCCAATCGGCATCGCGCGAGAAAGGCAAGTTTATGAAACTTCTCTGCAACGAATGTACAGCCACTTCCGTTCAGTCAAAGGTGCACGGTATATCGAGTATCGAGCGGTCTAGCGTATTCATCATTCGCTGGAGTATGTTCGCGCTGCTTCTCATTGTTTTGGGTCTGCAACCGGGAACGGCAGTAGCTCAGGCACTTCCGACCCTGGTGATAAACGACGCAAGCGTGTTTGAGGGTAATACCGGCACCAGAATCCTTAGCCTTCCGGTGAACTTTGTTGGCACGCAAAACAACCCAGTTACCGGTGTTGTCTCAGCTATCCCGCTGACCGGTGCCGGCTTTAATCCAGCTACAGGAGGCAGCACCTGCGCCGGCAACGTGGACTTTGTCCCATTCAGTAATGTCCCGTTTACTATTCCACCCAACACTCCAAATGGAACTCTTACCGTCAACATAACCATTTGTGGCAACTCGGTCATCGAACCGAACGAACATATCTTTGTTTCTTTGACGGGCGTATCCGGAGCAACCTGTTTAGAAGGTACATGCGACGGGATCGGGACGATTCGTGACGACGATGGGCCGGTGACGATTTCAATAAATAACATATCGGTCAGCGAGCCCGTTCAGAGAGGTGCGGCAAGGGCGGCTTCTTTTACTGTAAGCTTGAACCATCCGAGCTTGCTTGAGACAAGAGTCAATTTCGCCACCCGCGATGGTACGGCCACGGCGAGTTCCTTCCTTCCGGATTACTCCAGTCGCTCCGGCACTTTAATAATCCCGGCGGGCGCACTGACCGGTACGATAGAAATGTCGATTCTAGGAGATCAAATCACGGAACCGAACCAGACTTTCTTCGTGGACCTTTCAAACCCTGTCAATGCCACGTTCTCAGACAGCGTCGGTCAGGCGACGATTCGAGATACCACGTTGACGATCGGCGGCTTCGATTTAAGCCCAGATAACGCCACTGCACGGGAGGGCGAAATCGTGGATTATGCCGTGACTTGGATCGTCCCTGAAGGGCAAGTCTGGCGTGATCTCAAAACTCTCGACTTCCGCCTGCGCCAAGGGAGCAAAGTGGCGCTGTGGGTGCGTTGGGACGAACTAAGTAACACCTTCAGCATATGTGAGAATGTTGGCAATAAGTCGAAGGGCCGTAGGAGCCGCAGTGCATCGGCCTCAGGGGTAACTTGTACGCCAGGCGGGCTTCCGGGCAGCGGGCTAGTGCTTGAAACAGCGTTGGGTCAGATTGATCTAGCCGAAAGCAGCGTAGTGGGCAGCGGGCCGACGGGGCAGAGCG
>Ga0209486_10000437_pt1 | contig 18710 bp, 22 predicted proteins | sample NCCompost_FD_187518 | JGI IMG/M metagenome (GOLD analysis project Ga0209486, IMG submission 187518) | Agricultural soil microbial communities from Utah to study Nitrogen management - NC Compost (SPAdes) (version 2) | ecosystem: Environmental > Terrestrial > Soil > Agricultural land | place...
GTGGTTATGAAAATTGTATCGCAAGATATAATCCACAAGTCAGACGCTGGGGGAGTAAAAGTAGGTCTTAAGAATAAGCAACAAGTTTCATCTTCTTTCAGTGAAATAATTAACAACGCAAAGAATTACAAAAAAGACGCAAATATTAAAGGAGTGCTTGTTCAACAGATGATAGAATCTGCCAGAGAAACAATTCTTGGAGCAAAACACGATAAGCTTTTTGGTCCTCTAATCATGTTTGGCCTTGGGGGAATTTATGTAGAAGCTCTCAAAGATGTGATATTTAGACTGGCTCCTATTAATGAACAAGAAGCAATGAAGATGGTAGAATCAATCAAGACATACAAAATATTGAAAGGGATTAGAGGGCAGCCTCCATCTGACATAAACGTACTGGTTGAATGCCTCCAGCGATTATCTCAATTGGTTACAGATTTTCCTGAGATAACAGAATTCGACATGAATCCATTATTGGTACTTGAGGAAGGTAAAGGCGCAATTGCAGTTGATGTAAGGATCGGCCTTGCATAACAAGCAGAATTTAGAATCTGTCTTTACTCTTAATACAAGACCTATTCATTATTAATTTTCTTACCGCATTCGGAACAAAACACTGCATCATTTTCGTTTTGGAAATCACAATGGGAACACTTGCCTTGTTGAGTGGGTTGAGAAGACTCTGAATTTTCAAGTAAAATTATATCTCCAATTTTAGATATATTTTTCCAAGTAACTTCGATACCTTGATTATTACTCTTTTTAGGAATCTTAAGATTTATTTCCATTTTTCCTTTAGAGGTCCTTTTGAGACCGATCTCTTGAACATTACCAATCAACATAGCATCGCAATCATATGCAGGCATTCCAACAAGGGATTGAATAGAGATAAAGTCATTTTGTGCAATCGAAGTTGATGACGGTGGATTGATAGTCGTTTTGGAAATTTTATCATTATTTTTGATATTTGATACTTTAGCTGGACTTGATATCTCAGCTGTTTTGGGCCCTTCTCTAGGTTCGGAATCTTCGGGAGCATCAAATTTTCTATACTGTGCAATTATGCTTTTGCAGGTATTACATTTGTATTCGCCCTTTTCAAAGAGTGTAACGCCTTCACCAAGATCTTCATTAGGCTTTTCAAAACTGATATTTGGTGGTCCCTCATAATCTTTATCGCATTTGTTGCAATGATATTTGACAAGCCTGTCAGAAGGAAGTCTTCCTATCCCCGCTAGGAATAACTCTGGTCCTCCTAAATTACCCTTTTTTTGCTCCTCATCTGTAACATGGGCTAATACGTATCCGCCAGAACCCCGCAGTTTCTTCTCCCGCAAATCTTGATTTTGACCCTGATCCTCCATCATATTTTTTATTATCATTGTGTTGAATTTAAATTATCAAGTCAAATACTTGTCTAATGACTTACTCGTTGACAAACTGGTCATTTGAGATAGCGTTAAGTTTCAATACATTTTGATCAAAATTTTGTATCATCACACTTATATCTCCGAATAAAGCTCATTAAGTTAACTTAAGGGACGGCGGATAAGTTAAGTAACATAAAAAATCTTTCCAAATCTTCCGTAACTTTTGTCAAATACAAAACAAAAAAGTGAATTAAAAAAATGGTTTCATTTGAAGAATTAGGTCTAAATACGTCTATAGTAAGAGCAGTTAAAGAAATAGGTATGGAAAATCCCTTTCCTATACAAGAACAATGTATTCCACTTATTTTAAAAGGAAAAGATGTCATAGGACAGGCACATACAGGAACAGGAAAAACGGCTGCATTTTCTCTCCCTCTAATAAATAAAATAAAGTCAAGAGGGCCAATCCAAGGATTAATTATTGTCCCAACTAGAGAACTGGCGATGCAAGTTAATAATGAAATTAGGAAATTTTCAAAATATATGGGAATAAGGAGCCTTGCAGTTTACGGTGGACAGGGTATCAATATACAAAAGGAACAGCTGAGAAGAGGAGTCCAGATTATTGTAGCGACACCGGGCAGACTAATTGATCACGTAAAACATGGTACTATTCAATTAGAAGATGTAGATTTTGTGGTATTAGATGAGGCTGATAGAATGCTTGATATGGGATTTATTGATGACATAAAATTCATTCTCTTCTATGTAAGTGAAAGAAGGCAGACATGTTTGTTTTCAGCAACGATGCCAATTGAAATTCTAAGACTATCTAGAGAATACATGAAAGAACCAGAGCAAGTTAGACTAAATGAAGACGAGATTAGTTTAGAAACTATCGATCAATCTTATCTAATTATTGAAGAGCGAGAAAAGTTCAAACATCTTTGTAATTTTATTAGAAACAGGGAAAAAGGCCAACAAACTATTGTGTTTGTAGCCACAAAACAAAGAACCCAGAGAATAGCTGATGATTTGAATAGAGAAGGTTTTCGAGTTATTACAATTCATGGAGATCTATCTCAAAGACAGAGAGATTACTCTATGAACAGATTCAAAAACGGAAGTGATGATATACTCGTAGCTACAGATATTGCAGCAAGAGGAATAGACGTCCCGGCCGTTGGAAATATTATTAATTATGATATTCCAGAAGACCCCTTGGTTTATTTCCACAGAATTGGCAGAACAGCTCGGGCAGGTGCAAGTGGTAAAGCAATTTCATTAGTCTCAAGTAGTAGATATGAGGATTTTGCAAGGATTCTCAAGAGAACAGAGCTATCAGTCAAGAGATTGAATGATGAAATAGGAATTGAAGTCCCCACATTATATGAAAGTAGAAATAGAGTCAATAGACAAAGATCCTCTAACTCAAATAGTCAAAGTAGGAGAAGATACGGATATAGCAGAGGAGTTAATAGAGGCCGACCGCAGTATAGCAGACAGTCCAGTAATAGCACATATAGAAGAGGATAAGTAAAAATAACTTTTTCGGAAAATATGATCTATTTTCAGTATGAATAATAGAAATATAAAAAAAGATATAACGAAAATCAGTTAGGAAACTTTTCGATAAACTTAATTATAATTCATTATACTAGTAACTGGATGCTTACTGGCGCTTCAAAATATCTCACTCTTGCGACGGTACTATATCTAGTTGCATTTTTCGCATTTGCTTCAGGATTGGTTAATTCTATTATAGAAGGGGCACGGTCAAGAGAATTTATTATTCCATCGAGATCAATTCAAACCATAGGCGAAACTATTGTTATAGTTATGATACTATTTATGGGGATGTTCGGAGCATATTTGCTTTATAACTCAGGAAAAGCTGCATCATCAAAGAGTCAGTGGGCATTATTGACTGGAGGATTTACTGTCCTTACCATTGCATTGATAGTAGGCTTTAGTATAGTTAAGATTAAGATAGCTGGGTAGTCGCGTCAAGTCCACCTTAGAACCTTATCCTTCATAATGAAACTTTTTTGATTCTCTTTTGGATCACTGAGTATTGTAACAGAAAGATCATTAAGATTCTTAATCTTAACATAAAAATTCAATGAGCTTTTCTTACTAAGAAGTCTGTTGGTTGTTACTACTTCCTTTCTCTTGTAACGAACCATGCTGGTTACTAGGAATGGGATATCACATTCTGAGGTATGTTTCAAAATCAGCATTAGAATGAAATAAAGTAATTGGTTAAGATTTCCAATTTTTAGTATATTATTTGGGCTGTTTATTATCCTATCATAAAAAAGATTGTAAAATGAATTTACAGAATCAAAAATAATTAAGGAGCATTCATTTATTGATTTTATTATGTCAACTATGAATACATCAAACATATCCTCAGATGGAAGATATACTTTCAGTGCGTTTGATTCAGACTGATATATGTTATTGTCCACCTTACGTATTTCCATAGAAGGAATCAATCCCGCTTTAACATAAGCAGTAAATGCTGCATCAAGATCCAGGTAAACTATTTTTTTGGGATTTACTTCATGATTTTGATTCTGAAATTCCGATATGATTGATGCAATTAAGCATATTTTTGCATAGGCATCGTCATAAACTAGAGTATTAAATCCTCTGTTTCCCAGTATTTCAGAAATCATAATTGAGTTATGAATATTTATAATTAAATCATATAAAAAATAATATTTATAAAGAAATTGCGTTATTGACTTTAAAAGTTTACCAACAAAAAGACGGGTGATTTCATACTAGTAAGGGGTATTTTTTCTTTCACTGGCCTTTGTTCTGCTTCTCAAGGAAATTAATCCATCCGATGAATGCATCGGTACGAATAGATCTGATAGAATTTTGGGTAGTATAAATCGTGATCAGATTTACGGTTATAATGGAGACGTGGATAAATGGTAGTAGTGGAAGCGATTTTATCACTGGTATGAGTGACAATGATGTTATCCACGGCCACATCGGAAATGACTTTATTCGGGGCCACACTGGTCATGATATGATAACGGGTGGACCTGGTGCTGACACGATAGACGGCGGCGTTTTCGATGATAAGATATGGGGCGGAGATGGGAATGATAAGATAATTGGTTCACACAGTGTTGACATGATAGAAGGTAACGATGGCTCAGACACAATATCGGGCGGGGATAATCCTGACAAGATATGGGGTGGGCCCGGAGACGATAAGATTTTTCATTCCGACAGTCAATACCATACTGATGCTAATATAGACACCATTGATTGTGGATCGGGCAATGATGAAGTATGGGTATCACTTGAAGACCATCATATGAATTGTGAGAAAGTTAACCTAACAAACTAATTCTCTTTATCGACCCGATACTAAAGAAGCATTTTTGTTATTTACCCAATATTGACCTGCTAATTTGTTTTAGTATAGGTCGTGATGCAAGTGTATTCATTATGGATTCTGAATCTAAAAAATATTATATCAGTCTAATGATTATTGCATCATGGTCAAGAAACTTCACAAGTACTGTCCAAGGTGTCATAAACTAACTCCAAGCCATAGAATAAGTATTGAGAGATGTGACGACTGCAATTTTTCATTAAGACCAAAGCCTTACCAATAAATTCATCTCAATAACAGTAGGCCTTCGAAAATTTTTTATGACATCAAACCAATTATAATTATACGTCTCGACCCTGATGGGAGGAGAACTTGCGCTCTGCGGTTGTTTCCATTTCACACCCATAATTAGATTTGAATTTTTGTTTAAAATTTCTAGTACAGGTAACTAAGAATGTTGGCTTATGCATCTCGGCAGTTTGTATAAGGATTAATTTGAACTTCATTAATTCTATCTAAGGATATGGATATCACCAGCCTGCTTATCATGGGGATTACCGCTTTCGTTGCTTCCAACATTGATGACACATTTGTATTAATACTGCTTTTTTTAACGCCAGGTCTTTTACCACGCTATGTTATAACGGGACAGTTTCTAGGAATTGCTTTAGTTGTGTCAATCGCATCACTTGCTTCATTACTTGTATTGGCGATACCTGTATTTGTCTTAGGCCTTATGGGGCTCATACCTATTATTATTGGAATTAAGAGGTTAATTGATCTTAAAGAAGAGTCTGAAACAAATGAACATGAGATCAAAAAAGGGTCTACATCTATTCTTTCCGTGGCAGCAATAACTGTCTCAAATGGTGGAGATGACATTGGAGCATTTACTCCACTTTTCGCGAAATATAACACTATTAACGAAGTTAGTTTTACGGTGATATTGTTTATGGTAATGACAATTATCTGGTGTATGGTAACTTATTACTTTATCAGGCATCCGATAATAGCGTCTCGTGTAAGTCCAATAAGTCGAATCATCAGCCCGTTTGCTTTAATGGGATTGGGGATTTATATAATAATTGACTCCTTTTTCTAATTGTAACTCGTTTGCGCTTTGCTTACGTATTTATTAGAAAGGATAATTAACAAAGTATGTTCAGGCAAAATGCATTTTTTACAGCATTCGCTTTGTCACTTATTTTAATTATTTCATCTCTAAATTTTCCTTTCTTGAATATTCCCGTAAATGGCCAAACTGCAGCATCACAGATTTCTCAAGAGGGATATGATAAGTTAAAGAACTGTACAACTGATCCGAGCAAGAAACCCTCACCAGTTGAATACCTAACCCACTTTAATTGTGGTCATGTCTCAAAAGATGGAACCGGAAAGACAGTAAGACAATTTACGTTAATTGTCGACGAAGATCAAAAAATTCCTATCACGTATGAAGGTCATATCTTTGAAGGTTGGACATTCAACGGTACTATACCTGGACCAACCATAAGAGTTACAGAAGGAGATTTAGTTAGAATTAGGATTATTAACTCCAATGACAATATTAATGCTCATTCATTTTATGCTCAGCCAATAAATTTCGGCAAGGATAATGCATTTACTAAGACTGGACAGCCTGGAGGGACCATTTCTCCAGGAAGAAGTTTTACGTACGAATTTGTTGCAGAACCGTATGGCGTTTATCCATATTACTGTCACGTAGAACCAATGGCAGATCACATCAATAGAGGACTATATGGAATGATGATTATCGATCCAAAAGAGCCTCGTCCCCAGATGGAAGAAATGGCTATGCTGCTTAACGGTTATGATCTGGATTTAGATCTCGAAGGGCCGACCAAATTACCTCCAATTATGCCAATTGAAGGGGCACAAACAAACTTACCTATTAACTCAAATAGTAACAATACAACAGAGACTAACATGAGTGACATGACTCATGCTCCTGTCCCTTCAAGTGATGAAGAAAATGGTAACGACGGGGGTACTGGCAGAGAACAGAGAGTTAATGAAATTTACACAGTAAATGGAAAAGCATTTGACTACATGATGAATCCAATCGTGTTACATACAGGCAAACCATACCGAGTATACGTTGCAAATATTCTCGAATTCGACCCGGTTAATTCGGTCCACGTTCACGGGGCCATGTTTGATTGGTATTCTGCTGGCACGAATAATACTGCCAACTTTCTTACTGATATAGTAACGTTAGCAAAAGGAGATAGAGGAATAATGGAATTTACTTATGCATATCCTGGAACCTATATGTTCCACGCTCACCAGACTCTGTTTACCGATTTGGGATGGATGGGTCTTTTTGATGTTAGGGGAAATCCGGTTGAGATACCCAGAACGGATCCCACATAATAAAACGAAATACCCTTAGAGTTATTGGCTTTCCAAACTATTCTATTATCCTGACGTTCTCGGAACCATGTCTGTCTATCTCTGCTTGAATATCCGGATCTTCTTGTTCTTGGAAATGTGAGAATCTCCCTTTCCGTTTCCTACCCTTCCTTCTCTGAGTTGCCCTACTATCTGTACTTAAGAAGGTAGATTCATTGTCAAATGGATTAGATGTTGTCTGTACTGAATCTTTTATCTTTGATTCAAAATGTGTTTCATGTATTGGAAATGTATTACCACATTGATAACATGATAACCATTGCTCATCATCCGGCGCTATAGGTTCACCTTTCTTTTTTATTTTAGGTCCTAGTTTATTATGAAAGCCATACTCTAAGCAGTGAGGACATTGTCTAATTCGGCCGGCATTATCATCAGCATTAAAATCCACAAATGCAAAAAATTTATCGTTTTTATCTCTTAATTCTGAAGTGTAAACCCCTATCCTTGCCGTTGATGCTGTTATCCCTGTTGTCGGTCCTAACAAATTTCTTCATTTTAGTCCGATTTAGTATAACATCATTCATCTCGCAAGCGTGTTTTATAGCAGAAAATATAACGACTTTATACTGTCTTGATACCTTTCTCTGTAGCAAATAATTGATTATTAAACTGGATATTTCATCCTGTGGTAACTTCAAAAAGGTGTCAAGATTCATTTGACAATATTTCAAAAATTGTGTTAAACAATATTCATATTGCTCCTTTGTCTCATCTGAATTGATAGAGTTTACAAAGTTATCATATGTGTTTACTGATGCTTGCATGTCCTAAATGATAATAAAATAAAGAACTAAGTCATTTAATTATACTTATTCATAACTTAATCATAATTTTATTATAATGAATTACCAAAAGGGGTTATAATGGATTATGATAAAGCAAAGGAAAACGATATAGAATTGATACGTAAGGATTTTCCGATTACGAAAAAAAGGATATACATGAACTGCGGATCGTTTGCACCAACACCTCTATCTACAATAAAGTCAATCACTGATTTCCTAGTAAGGTGCTCAGAAGAAGGACCTGACTCAAGCTCTGTTCAGGAGTACATTACATCACTTATGAAAGAGCTTAGAAAAATTCTATGTCGTCTCATTAACTGTGAGCCAGAAGAAATAGTCTTCACTCAAAGTACTACTGAAGGATTGAATTATGTTGCATCAGGTCTTGAATGGAAAAAATCTGACATTATTATTGCCCGAGGCGGTCTTCATGAACACTATGCTAACTACTTTCCATGGCTTAATGTTTCAAAAAAGTATGGTGTAAAACTAGAAGAGGTAAAGATTGATAAAAACGGGTTCTTCGATCTTGACAAGATTGACAAAATCGCAAAGAACAAAAATTCTAGACTGATAACTCTTAGTCATGTTCTTTACAATAATGGAGCGATAATGCCCGTTGAGGAAATTGGCAAGATTGCAAAGAAACATAGTTTGCTATATTCGATAGATGCTGCCCAATCCGTTGGCACCATTAAAGTGAATGTAAGAAAAATTGGATGTGACTTTCTGGCCTTTCCTGGATTCAAGTGGATATGCGGTCCTTCTGGGATTGGTATATTTTATTGCAAAAAAGAATCTGCTCCATTGCTGATTCCCAAGTATATCGGAGGAGAATCAGCAATTATTACTGAAGAAAAAAATCTGGTCTATGCTGATTCTCCTCAAAAATTTCAAACCGGTTTCAGAAACTATGCTGGAATTGCCGGCCTCACATCGTCTTTGAGATACATTCAACACATGGGTATTGACACGATAAGAAAAATGAATATGAAAGTAGCCAATGAAATGATCGAGCAGTTAAGAACAATTCCTGGTATTTCGATATTTGTGCCCGAAGATGAGAAGCTTAGATCATCGATAGTTTCTTTTGACACAGACTCGGTACTTTCAAAGGTTGTTGTATCAAGACTAGAGGAAAATAAAATAATTGTTGCAGAGAGGGATATTGTTGGAGGCGGAAAGAAAAAAGCAGTAAGAGCATCTCCTCATTTCTTCAATACTCCTGACGAGGTTTTTACACTTGTTCAGAATATTAAGAACATTCAAAACATGTTTGGTTGATTCTTTTTGTCCTTTCCTGTCTGACCTTCAATTACTATCATGGTCAGGGTGGATCTAACCTTATCTATTCTTCTAACATGCCATGTTATTGTTTCTCTGAGTTTATCCATAGTATCTGCGGAAATCTTCACAATTATATCATATACTCCGTATACACCACTTACTTCACTTACCCCAGGGAGCTTTTTAATTTCCTGTAATATCTCCTCTTCAGAGCCCAGATCACAATTTATTAAAACATAAGCTGTTGGCATACTATTACATTATACTTGTAAGGAGTATTAAAACTCGATGTAGAATTCACGTATCCTATACTACTAATTTCGCTAAAAATTCGTGCAAAGATTACCTTCGTATTATCCTGTTTCCCAATTTCCTGAAAAATTCTTATCAATAGCGATAGCTCTTATGGGAGATCCGGAGGCTCCCGATAGTTTTAATGGTATCATTATCAGAGTAAAATTTTGGCTGTTAATTTCACTCAAATTGCAAAGGTTTTCCACAATCAAGATTTCCTTATTCAATAATAGTTTATGTACGGGAAAATTACTATCCGATCCCTTATCGATGCTGGGTGAGTCTATACATACAGCGTTTACTTTTTTATTTATCAGATATTCTGCCGCATCCTCTGAAAGACCCGGACTATGGCTGAAATAATAATCGTTGTCCACCTCGTTCTCCCACAAGGTAGAAAAAACAATAGAATCACCCTCCACTATCCTTACATTAGATGCTTCTATTTCATTTGCAGTTATTAGTTCATTTGATGCCTTGGTTATTTTAATGAGAATAGCTCTTGAAATGAATCTGTCGATTGGTATTTTATCGATTGATGTAACACCAGTAACAAAATGAGATGGAGCATCCATATGCGTGCCTGTATGAGTACTCATAAAGATCACTTCTGAGTGATAATTATGCACATCCATTTTGTTCCAGGTAATAAATTTAGGTAATGGTGAGCCTGGAAAAACTTTGGTATCAGTACTTATTTCTCTAGTTAAATCTAGTATCATCGATGGAATATGTAATTATGATTTATTCATATCTCTTTTGCCCTTGCGACCGGATCTGATTATTCCGTTAACGATGATGATACTCAAGAATCCAAAGGTACCTATCAACAGATAGAGGGCACCTCTTTGGACCAATTCGGTTAGTTCATCTATTATCATTTCCAATGGCATTTGAAATTGATATAGATATCTAATGAACAAATAAAATATTTACTATCAATCAACAATCAACTAGCGAGAAATCAATTAATAAATTTATCAAATATGGATGAATGATAGATTTACACAAATGGTTATTGTTTTATTCTGATTTCAGCCAGCTCCAAACCTCAATTCCTCTAATAGCACATTGCTTTCTTATAATTTGCCTTGCTCTTCTAGCAGCTTCTACTTCATTGATTGATTTTGTTCTCATATATTGTACCAATAACTCCATGTAAAGCTTTTTTGCCCTCTCTTCAGAAAATTCTTTATATGGTTTTTTACTCGATTCATTTGCTATTATTTTTAATTTCTCATTATCTTGAGAATTAGACTGAGTTAATCCCTTTAGTTCTGCATATTCTAATTTACAATCGGGGCAATTATCATCAAAAAAATTCTTGTGGACGTTACATGCAGACAACTACATAGTATTAATGAAAGTTAGATTTAAGGAAAGTGTACTTGAGGGCGACCAGAATAATTAGTTCAAATCGCGTCAAATGATATCTGATACTATGCCGGAGTTTTGGAGGCCTTAAATTTTAGAACAATCTTAGTAATCAACAGATATAGTAATGAGGAAACTACCAGACTTGGAATCGTAGAACCTATTGTTGGTAATTGCGATAAATAAATTGGTGAAAGTTGAGAGAGCAAATAATATGTCAAGGCACCAGCAAACCAGGCAACAATAGCAGGATAGCCTATCTTGATTATGTTGTTACCATACATCATATCATGCTGGTATCTACTACGACTAATTACAAAATAGTCTGTTAGAAGGACTCCAAAAAGAGGAATAAATAAAGCCCCTATTAAAAACAAAAATTGTTCATACCCTTCAATCGATACAAAAATAGCCAAAATAGTACTTACAGCCGAGAATCCAATAATCAGATGTCGTTGATTTAGGTTGTGAAAGATATTTTGGGAAGAAATTGCTGCCGAATATATATCTGCAAAAGCGTTATCTATCTCATCGACAATCATAACTAAGAGAATAAAACCAAAGAAGATTGCCTGAATAGATATTATTATGGATGAAATATCTCCGACACCAAATAGAAGTCCTCCAACATAAAAAATGATATTTGTAATAGAAAATCCCACCAAAGTCCCTATAAAGGCACCTTTGCTTGTCTTCGAAAACCTGTTGTAATCTGAAACAAGGGGCATCCAAGAGATAGGCATAGCAATTACAATATCTAATGCAACAAAAAATGACATATCATTGCTTTCTTCAGACATCACGTTTGGAAGATTTTGAAATAGTAAGGTAACCAAAATTATTGCTGATGACGCATAAACTATCCATATAGCAAACTTTGATAGCCACTGTTTTACCACAAACAGGGGTCCAAAAATCCCAAGCAAGGTAATAACAACTCCAAATAAAATGTTCCATACAAAAGTAACGTTCATATTTGTTAATTGTTCAGCAGCCTTTGAAAGTATCAAAATTTCAAATGTAGTCCAGCCAATAAGCTGTATTATGTTTAGTACAGCGGCTAGATATGACCCGTACAGTCCAAAAGCCGGTCGTATTCCAATAATTGATGGTACTGCATGATCGCTTCCTATTTTTCCTGCCATCGATAACAGTACGGAGCCTGCAATTGAACCAATAATAATTGCAAGCAATGCATGGTAAAAGGGAGCGTCCGACAAAAAGGATCCTGCAGAAAAAACTAGCAATCCAACACCAAGGCTGGACCACAAAATGAAATAATGGAAACCTCCAAGAACTCTATGCTTTGGAGGAACTGGATCTATTCCCCATTGCGGCAGGTTAGGGACCATATGGTGTTGATTACAAATTTTTATAAATATAAATCAAAAACAAATGATTTCCTAATTCATATTTCTTGAATAGACACATGAATAATAAATCAAAAAAATAAACAAATATCATAAAATTTTTACACAATGTTAATATGTGAAAACAACGTATATTATACAATGTCTATTTGTGTTATGTGTCTCAAAACATACGACGAGAAGGAAGTAAATCTTCAACGAAAAATAGTAAACGATGAAGATTTCTGTAATGAATGTTGGACCGAAGTAATGAATATTGAATAATTCTATGTTAGAGTTTTGATTTGATCATATGTGGATAAAACTAGGAATTCCATTTTTTCTTCTTTAGATCATATTCCTCTCTTGAATATCTTATAGTTGCTGGGTGGCCCATTACGACAACATTAGGCGGCACATCCTTTGTTACAACTGCCCCCATTGCAATTACACTATTTTTTCCAACAGTTACTCCGGCCTTAAATACAGCCCTACCTCCGATTATCGCTCCGTCTTCTACCACAACTCCCGTCATTTTAGGGCTCATTGGATAAGGATCATTTGTAAATGCCGCACAAGGACCTATGAATACATTTTTTCCAATCGTAGTTAGTGGTGGAATATACACTGATCCCTCAATTCTAGTATTATCACCAATTTTTACATTATAATCTATATGAACGAGTGAACCTATTGAAACATTATCTCCTATCTCACTGTTGTTACCAATGTAGCTGAAATGCCAAATTTTTACATTCTTTCCTAATTTTGCAGTTTCTGAAATAAAGTTTGTTAAATTATTACTTTGTTTTTCCATACTTCATCTTCTCATATGTTTAAACTCATACTATATCTATATTCAATTTATGTTACTTCATAATTCTCACATTTAATTACAAATGCCAAGGATGCCCATTTTTTATGATTTTGCTGGGAATTTTTTCATGCCACTTTTGTAAAAACTGGATATCCTTTTCTTTATCTCGGAGTTCGTCTGGTAACATAACTGGAATTTCTTCAATAATAGGATAAAACCTTGAACACTGCGAGCAAAAAAGAACTCCTTCCTTTATCACATTTTCATTAATTGTTTTATCTTCGGCAGTATCAATTTCAATCAATTCCAATGGATAGTATTTATCTATAGGACATGCCAGGATGTCAAGCATCGATCGTCTCATGATGATTTCTTGGTTTGCACATCTTATTATTTCATTTCAATTCTAAATATATTGGTGAACCTGTTTCACTAGAAAGAAGTGCTGCCTCAGCTACTTTTGTCACATTTGTGGCTTCTATGGCGGTAACAACAGGTTGCTTTCTCCTACCATCTATTACTTCAACAAAACTCTGTAATTCTAGGACAAGAGGTTCCTGAAACTGTTGTCTTCTGGGAATAATGGTAGCATCACCATGATCAATTCTTATCTCTTGCGTAATAAAATCCCCGTTAACTGTGCCTTCCGTACACACTGCAGAAAATGTTCTGACCTTCTTTGGTGTAACCCAATTTGATGCAATTATCGCAACCTTCTGATCCTCAAATCCAAGCATAATTGTTGCAAAATCCTCAAACAAGTGAAATTTTTTTCCAGCCCTAGCAAAAACCATTTTCGGTCCCTTACCGAAAAGAAACATTGCAGTATCAATATCATGAACTGATGTATCATAAATTACTCCTACATCTTTGATATGTAAGGGCATTCTGTTTTCCCTATGGAATTCCATCATCAAAAGATCGCCATATGACTGCTGCTGAATTATGTTCTTCAAATCCTGAACAGCAGGATTAAATCTTTCAACGTATCCACATGTCAAGACAACGTTTGCTTTGTCGGCAAGTTCAGTCATTTCTTCACATTCTCTAGACGAAAATGAAAGAGGTTTTTCCACAAATGCGTGACAACCATTTCCAATTACCTCCTTTACTACTGACAGGTGTGATTTAGTGGGTGTACACACAAGGCATGCATCCAATTCGCGTTCGTTAGAAAAAAAATCACTCATTGAAGTATAAGATTTTGTATTGTATTTTTCCGCTATTTCTTTTGCGCGTTCTGGAGATAGATCACAAACAGCACCTAGGACTCCCATATTATAAAGAACCCGAACATGATTCTTTCCCCAACCACCGACTCCAATTACTCCAATTTTTAAGCCACTGTTCTTTTTGTTTACCAACTTGGCGTTAGCCATCCCATAAATTTTTCAGATTTTCCAGTCACTATATTTTCGTAATTTTCCCTTATGCTTTTTGTAATTGAACCTTCCCTTCCATTTCCAACTATATTTCCATCGATCTTTGTAATTCCAATTATCTCAGCGGCTGTTCCTGTAAGGAATATCTCATCAGCCAGATATAATTCTGTCCTTGAAATAGGACGCTCAACAACCTCATATCCTAACTCCTTTGCAATCGTTATAGCAGTATTTCTTGTAATCCCTTCCAGTATCGAATCTGCTAGCTGGGGGGTGTGAAGTTTTCCATTTCTAACTACAAAAATGTTTTCTCCAGAAGCTTCACTGACATTCCCACTCCTGTCAAGCAGTATGGATTCGTCGTATCCATTTCGCCTGCATTCTTGGGTAGCTAATACAGAATTAAGATAATTACCAGAAGCCTTTGCCATTGGAGGAATGGAATCATCGTCAATTCTTCTCCAGGAAGAAATACATGCAGAGATACCATCACCCTTGAAGTATTTTGCAAATGGGAAAATTATGATTGTCGTATGTGTTGGAGAATTCTTGGTTACATTTAGATCTATTCCATGTAGACCGACAAATGTTAATGGCCTTATGTAACACGATTGTCTTATAGAGTTCTTTCGAATTAATTCTGCAGTAGCTTTGCAAAGTTCATCAGCAGAAAATCTCGTTGTAAAGGAATAGACATTAGCTGATTTATGGAGTCTTTCCATATGTTCCTTGAGTCTAAATATGTATAAATTGTCATCAGACGAATATGCTCGGATGCCTTCAAAGACTGCTGTTCCATAGTGAAGAGCATGTACAAAGATCGGAACTTTGGCCTCCTCCCATTTGAGATATTGTCCATCGAACCAGACAAAATCTACACCCTTATCCTTCATAATGGCAAGTCAATTATTGGATAATAAAAGTATTCAAATATTGTGTATTGAGAACAATTAAAGAATACCTTCTGCAGGGAACTTCATTCCAAATATCTTGATAGTCTTATCTTTACATTGTGCGTATTTTTCTATAATTTTCCAATTCTCCACAATTATATTTGCAACGTTCCTTGGCACCATATTTTGCCATGATTCTGTCGAGGACTCGCCAACTTTATTTCTACTATTTTGATTAAGGTTACCTTTATGATTTGAATGATTCATATCATTTTTCAAATTTATGGTAAACTCATCCTTCCCTAGTTTTTCTAAAGCTTCTCGGTACAATAATCCTTTCACATCCGATGAAGATATTTCGAGCCTTTTTGCCTTTATGGGGTGCAGATTATAGAATCGCAAAGCTATCCTTTCAGCCTTATCACCTGTATATGAAACGAACCGCTCTTCTGCTATATCACGCAAGACTCCACTTCGCAGAGACCATGAAAACGGTGAAAAAATTGGTGGAAGATATTTTATGAATGGAGATATGAACTTGTAATTAGGCAAAATTTCTATATTATCCTGATCATTGAACAAGCCTAGTAGCATCTTTTTTCTTAATTCGTAGGAAAATGGAAAGGTTCTTGTATTTACTTCCCTGCCTTGCTTTAGAAAAACTACTGGGAAAACATAAACATGATAATCTTTAGCTAATTGAGAGATTATTCTCTCATGGGAATTTGTGACTGGATTTAAATGGGCAAGATAAAGAGCTGCAATTTTTTCCAATTATAAAGCTGAAGAGTTATAATAACAAAAAGTAAGGAGAAAGCTCCTATGCTTTCTTTACTTCAATTTCTATTGTAGAGACATTCCTTGTTCTGCCATCTTCTGCTTGTAGTGTTTCTGATCCAATCCTGACGTCGCCTATTGCATACCCAGCATTTTCCATTCTCTTTAGGATTATCTGTGAAACATCGACTGCTCTTCCAATGCTCAACCCTCTGGCCTTTATGGTGACTGATGGTTGATTTGCTAGTTGAATGAGTGTAGATGTCACATATGCCATCAGAGGTTTCTTACCTATGTATATAGAATCGCGGGGTCCATCTCTTTGTGGTTGTGTATTTTGTTGTACTTCAGACATGAAAACCGTTAGTCAAAAGGATAATTTAAATCTAAAAGACATTACCCGACACGGAAAAAAGCCAATCTCATTTTGAATCGTGTTCACCTATTCTCAATTATGACAAAAATCGTAACTCAAATGAAAGAATAGGACTGAAACCTCCTTCTCACGGTTATATATTTGGGTTGCAATTGTACTATTAATCTATGAAGAAAAACTTCAAGGACGAAACCAACCAAGAAGATAAATCACATGAATCAATTACGGATAAAGAATCTAATTTACAAAAAGAAGAGTTAGCCCCACAAATTCCGAAAGAAGACAATAATGGGCCAATAAACTCGGAAAAAAAATTTAGGATATCAAATTCAAATGTCAAGATAGAAGATTATGACTTGATAGTAAACAGCCTAAGAGACGCCTCCACTTCATTCAAGGATGTTATTTTTTCTCTTTCCAAAAAAGCTCAAGAAATTAGAGATAAGGCCGAAGAAACGTTCATAGTGGGAGCTAAGAGGGATGCAAGAGATATCCAGGCACTTGGCGGCTATGTAGAAAACGTGATCAAGGGTTTTGAAGATACCATGTCAGAAATAAAAATGAGAAATTATGGCGACGAAGAAAAGCTATTGAAAGGTTACAAGAAGCTACTCGAAGAGCAAATTAATCTCATTAATGCGAGAATAGAACTGGTAAAGAGACTTAAATCTAGATAATTATAATAGTTCAGAGATTTTATTTACCATAAATTAGGATTACCATATTCATCAACAATTTACCGATTCTTAGAAACAATACTTTGCCATGACGTATTTTTTATTTTCTTTATTAAGAATATTTAAGTGCATGCACATTATCAGTACTAGAAAACATGACATCAATATTCGATGATATAAATCGGAGCAGCTTATCGATTGCATTATCAGTCTCTGCTATTTTTTCAATCTTTCTGATAATTGACTATATTGAACATAATATGGCATTTGCCTTATTTTATGTAAATCCAATAATTCCAATTGCTGTTGAATCAGAGTTTCTTACATACGACGATATTATTGCTGGATTTAGCATGAAATATCCTCAAGATTGGGATAGAGCCCAACACATTGACAAATCGGTTACATTCCACGCTCCAAGGGAGATTAATTCTGATACAAATCCAGCAGATCTTGGTATTATGGTAATGCAAGTAGGATCAAATACTACACTTTCTACCATAACACAGAATCAACTCAACACCCTAAAGAAACTATATCCAGACTTTCAAATACAGGAATCCGTCGAAACCGTTTTTCTGGGGCATCCGGCGCATATGATTATCTTTACGGCAACCGATAACACACAAAATATGCGAAAAGCAATGCAGATCTGGTTTAAGGAAGATACCAAAGCATTTTTGGTAACTTATAAATCAGATAATGAGAGATTTTCTAAATATCTATCGACCATTGATAGAATGTTAAATACCTTTTATACCTACAAAAATTAGCTAAATCAGAGTAAGGTATAGCGAATTATGCTACAAAATTCAGTATATGCCAACAGTCACTAATACTAAATTTAGAGATCATCTGCTCATTCTTCGGGCAGCCTTGAAATTGTCAACAAATCTTCAATATTCTCTTCGCTAACCCCTTTCTTAGCCAGTTCTCTTCTCAGTTTTTTCTTATCCTTAATCTTCTGAGGAACGTTTCTTGTATACTGAGTAATATAATCGATAAATTGAGGATCGTCAATTGTAGCATTGTTAAATTCTGTGCTGGAATTTACTGTCAGTGATTCATAGTTTGGATTTATTATGATTGAATTTGTAAGTTCGGTATGCTTAAGATCAGCACCACCTAAATCAACACCAACCAGTCTGGCACCGCCCAGATTAGCGCCCACCAGTCTGGCACCGCCCAGATTAGCGCCCACTAACTTTGCACCTACCAGATGAGCATCTCTTAAATTAGCTCCCCAAAGACGAGTACTCACTAGATTAGCTCCCCAAAGACGGGCACCAACCAGCTCAGCACCTCCTAAATTAGTGCCGACTAATCTTGCACCGCTTAAATTAGCACCCATCAGATCCGCACCGCTTAAATTAGCACCCATCAGATCCGCACCGTCAATGTCACTTCCGCTTAAATTAGCACCCATCAGATCCGCATCCCTCAGATCCGCATCCCTCAGATCCGCATCCCTCAGATCCGCATCCCTCAGATCCGCATCCCTCAGATCCGCATCCCTCAGATCCGCATCCCTCAGATCC
>Ga0209486_10000438_pt1 | contig 18705 bp, 24 predicted proteins | sample NCCompost_FD_187518 | JGI IMG/M metagenome (GOLD analysis project Ga0209486, IMG submission 187518) | Agricultural soil microbial communities from Utah to study Nitrogen management - NC Compost (SPAdes) (version 2) | ecosystem: Environmental > Terrestrial > Soil > Agricultural land | place...
CGCTCCTCCTCCGCCGGCGCCGCCAGGGTGGGCAGCGGCCCCGCTCCCACCCGGGTGGTATAGGCCTTGACGGTTCCCAGTACCGCGTCGATCCGGGTCGGGCCAATCCCCGCCCCCACACAGGCCCCGCCCGCGGTCGTGGTGGAAGAGGTCACGTAAGGGTAGGTGCCGTGATCCACGTCGAGCAGCGCGCCCTGGGCGCCTTCGAGCAACACCCGCTTTCCGTCCCGCAGGGCCCGGTCCAGATAGGCTCCGGTGTCGGTCACCAGCGGCAGCAACCGGGGCGCCACCGACTCCAGGAGCGCGCGGTGCTCCTCGAAGGACGCCCGCTCGGTCATCCCCACCAGCCCGATCAGCTGGTTGGCCCGCTCCACCAGCTCGGCCAGCAGCCGGCCGGCCTCCTCCAGGTTGCGGAGGTCGGCCACCCGGATACCCCGGCGGCCATGCTTGTCCTCGTACGCGGGCCCGATCCCCCGCCCCGTCGTGCCGATCCGCTTGCGCCGCTCGCCGGCCGCGTCGAGGAGCTTGTGATAGGGAAGCACCAGGTGGGCCCGGTCGGAGACGAGGAGCCGCCCGCCGGTGGCGATACCCCGGGCGGCCAGCGCATCCAGCTCCTCGAACAGCGCCGCTGGGTCAAGCACGACGCCGTTGCCGAGCAGGCACTGGGCCCCGGGATTCAGAATGCCCGAGGGAATCAGCCGCAGAATGAACTGGGAGTCGCCGATGACCACGGTGTGGCCGGCGTTGGCGCCGCCCTGGTAGCGCACCACGAGGTCGGCTTGCTCGGCGAGCACGTCCACCAGCTTGCCTTTGCCCTCGTCACCCCACTGCGCGCCGACCACGACGAGACACGACAGGTCCGGACCGAACACTAGTTCCCCCTCCGGCCCTTCCCCTTGCGCTCCTCGCCGGGAACGCTGACCGCCCGCGCCGTTTCTGCCGAGATCACGCCCGACGAGGCGAGCTCCTCGATGTGCTGCTGGAAGGTCTGCATCCCGCTCTTGCCGTATCCCTCCGACATGTGGTTGCGCAGCTCGACCACCCGGGCCGGGTCCTTGAGACAGTCGCGGATCGCCGGGTTGGCGATCAACACCTCGACCGCGGCCACCCGGCCGGCGCCGTCCGCCCGAGGCAGAAGCTGCTGGGCCACGATCCCCACCAGCGCCTCGGAAAAGCGCACCCGGCCGATGTCCCGCTCCTCGCGAGGCAGCATGGAGAGCACCTGGCCGATCGTGGTCAGCACGTCAGGGGTCGGAATGGCGGAGATCACCAGGTGCCCGGTTTCCGCGGCCTTCATGGCAGTATCAATGGTGTCCTGGTCCCGGACGTCGCCCACCACGATGACATCGGGATCCTGCCGGAGCGCGGCACGGAGCCCGACGCCCACCGACTCGGTGTCCACGCCCACTTCCCGCTGGGTCATCGAGCAGGAGAGGTCCCGATGGAGGAACTCGATCGGGTTTTCGATGGTGACGATGTGGCGCTGCTGATTCTGGTTCATGTGGTGCAGCAGCGCCGCGATGGTGGAGCTCTTCCCGCTCCCGGTAATCCCGGTGACCAGGATGAGCCCGGCCATGTGCTCGGTGAGCTGACCCAGCGCCGGGGGAAGCCCGAGATCCTCCAGGGTGGGCACCGCGAAGGGAATCACCCGCATCACGATCATGAACGACGAGCGCTGCCGCAGGATATTGACCCGGAACCGCCCCACGCCCGGCATCCCCCAGGAGCAGTCGTAGTCCTTGAGCTCGTCGATCCGCTGCCGGTCCTCGTCGGTGGTCATCAGCTTGATCGCGATGGTCCGGGTCTGCTCCGGGGTCAGTCGCTGCTTGGTGAGCGGCACCAGCTTGCCGTCGATCCGGGCCCGGAACAGGTCGCCGGCCTTGATGTGCAGGTCGGAGGCCCCGCGCTCGACCGCGGCCTTGATGATCCGTTCGATGGGAGCACTGGCCATCAGCTCGCTCCGAAGAAGCCCATACGGCGCTTGGTTTCCTGTAGAGTATCGGCGGCGATCGCGCGGGCCCGGTCCGCTCCGCGGGCCAGGATCGCATCGACCTCCGCGGGGTCTCGCTTCAATTCCTCGGCCCGGGCCCGGATCGGAGCCAGGGTTTCGATCATCCCGTCGGCCAGGCGCCGCTTGCAGTCGAGGCAGCCCCACCCCGCCGTACGGCACTTGATGTCCACCTCGGCAATGGTCTCCTCGGTGGAAAAATGCTGGTGGTACGAAAAAATGTTGCAGAGCGTGGGGGTTCCCGGATCCTTTCGGGTGACCCGCGCCGGGTCGGTCGCCGCCGGCCGGAGCTTCTGCCAGATCTCATCGGGAGTGTCGAGCATCCCGATGGTGTTCTGCATGCTCTTCGACATCTTGGCATGGCCGTCGAGGCCGATGATCTTCTTGGCCGTGGTAAGCAGCGGCTGCGGCTCCGGAAACCAGTGCGCCTCGGCGGCAAACATCGCGTTCCAGCGCCGGGCAATCTCCCGGGTCAGCTCCAGATGCTGCACCTGGTCCTCGCCGACCGGCACCTTGGTGGCGCGATACAGCAGGATGTCCGCGGCCTGGAGCACCGGATAGCAGAGCAGCCCGGCCGGAATGCTCTCGAGCCTCTGGGACTTATCTTTGAACTGGGTCATCCGCTCCAGCTCACCCAGCGGCGCCACCGTGGTGAGAAACCAGTTGAGCTCGGCGTGCTGGTGCACCGCCGACTGCACGAACAGAATCGAGCGCTCCGGGTCGATGCCGGCGGAGAGCAGTCCGATCGCCACATCGCGGGTCCGCTGGGCCAGGGACGCGGCATCGTAGTGAATGGTCACCGCGTGGAGATCCACCACGCAGTAGAGGCAGTCGAATTGATCCTGGAGTGCGACCCAGTTCTGGACCGCGCCGAGCCAGTTCCCAATGTGAAGGTCGCCGGTCGGCTGAATCCCCGAGAAGATCCGGTCCATCCGGGCAAGGTAGCACCATGTCACCGCGCATCGCAAGATGAATTCTTCCTTGGACTTACTGCATTTGGCCGCGGAGGCTGCGTATAGGGCGGGGGAGTATATCGGGACGGTAGGTGGTTGGGACGGTAGGACGGCAGGTGATACCTCCTCGCCACCTACCGTCCAACCGTCCTACCGTCCTACAACCTGGGAATCCAAGGGCCACCACGACTGGGTGACCGAAGTCGACCGCCACGCCGAGCTGTTGATCAGGGAGGTGCTGCTGCGCGGCGCCCCGGGTTCCACGGTGGTAGGAGAGGAGCTGAATCCCGGCGCGATCGAGAGCGGGCTGGTCTGGATCGTGGATCCCCTGGACGGGACCACCAACTTCCTGCACGGCTATCCCCAGTACTCTGTGTCGATCGCCGCGGCGGTGGACGGGGTGCTGGAGGCCGCGGTCATCCTCGACGTCCCTCGCGAATGCATCTACGGCGCGGTGCGCGGGAAGGGCGCCTGGCTGGGTGACACCCGGCTCCGGGTTTCCGAAATCACCAACCCGGCCCATGCTCTGCTGGGCACCGGTTATCCCTTCAAGCAGCTCGAGGAGCTGGATCGGTACCTGGAGCAGTTCCGCAAGATTCTCCCGCTCACCAGCGGGGTGCGGCGGGCGGGATCAGCCGCGCTCGACCTGGCCGACGTGGCCGCGGGACGACTGGACGGCTTCTGGGAGCTGGTGCTGGCGCCGTGGGACGTAGCGGCCGGCGTGCTCCTGGTGCGAGAGGCCGGCGGAGTGGTGACCGACCTCCAGGGCCTGGAGGCGGGACTGGCCCACGGCCCGATCGTGGCGGGGAATCCCGCGGTCCACGCCTGGCTGCTGAGGACGGTCAACGGCGAACGGTGAACGGTCAACGGGACTTGAGGCAACCACAGATTTCACAGATGACACAGATGGAAGCAACAACAACGACAACAACACCCCGAGTGTGCTTTCTTTTTCTGTGAAATCAGGGAAATCTGTGGATTGAATGCCCCAACGGGGGGCTGCATTGCCTCCACCACCGACCAGCATCCGGGAACCATCATGATTGCACTAGCGATCCTTCTCGCACTCCAGCCCCAGGCCGACCCCAACGACCTCTCGGCGCGGGTGGAGATCATCCGCACCGCGTACGGAGTGCCCCACATCCGCGCCCAGGACCTCGAGGCCTTCGGTTACGGCCTCGCCTGGGTCCAGCTCGAGGATTACGGACCCCGCGTCGCCCACGGCATCCTCCGCACTCGGGGCACGGTGGCGCGGGTGTTCGGGCGGGACAGCATCGAGATCGACTTCTTTGCCCGGCCCGATCGCCAGGCCGCCGAAGCGCTCTACCCCCGGCTCGACCAGGCGACCCGCGACGTCTATGAAGGCTTTGCCGCCGGGGTGAACCGGTTCGTCACCCTGCACCGCGATCAGTTCGCTCCAGACTTCCCCGCAGATTTCTCCGGGTACGACGTCGCCGCACAGGATGTGGCGGGGCCCAATTTCGCCCTTGCTGCGCGGTTCGTGCGCCGGCTGATGGGTCCCCCGCCCCGGCCGGGCGCACCGGGGAACCCCGGCGAAGCGGAGGAGCCCAATCCGAACGAAGGCTCCAACGCCTGGGCCCTGGCACCCTCGCGCACCCGCTCGAAGCGGGCGATCCTGCTGCGTAACCCGCACCTCGCCTGGGATGCCGGGTACTACGAGGCCCACGCCACCGTGCCGGGCCTGCTCGACTTCTACGGCGACTTCCGGATCGGCGGCCCCTTCATCGTAATCGGCGGGTTCAACCGAGACCTCGGCTTCGCCACCACCAACAACAACTCGGTCCAGGACGCGATCTATGCCCTGGAAGTGGCGCCCGGACTGAGCGACCACGTCCTGCTCGACGGCCGGCCGGTCGCGCTGGTGCCCGAGCGGGTGACGGTCGAGTACCGGAACGGCAGCGGATACAGCAGCGAAAGCCGGGAGCGGTGGCGCTCTCCCCTGGGACCGGTCATCGCCCGCACCGGGGGCAAGGTGTACGTGCTGCGTACCGCTACCGACGGCGAATACCGCGCCGGCGAGCAGTTCCTCCGGATGATGCGGGCCCGCTCGCTCGAGGAGTGGAAGGCGGCGATGCGGGTGAATGCCCGGGCAACCTCGAATTTCACCTATGCCGACCGGGCCGGAAACATCTTCTACGTGTGGAATGCCACCCTGCCCGACTACCCCCATCCCCATCCGGGCGACAGCGTCGCCACACCGGTCTCCCGCTCGGACCAGGTGTGGACCCGGCTGGTGCCCTGGGATTCACTGCCGCAGTTGCTCAATCCCAAGGGCGGCTTCATCCACCAGGAGAACGATCCCCCGCACTTCACCTCCCTGCTGCAGCCGATGGACTCGGCGCGTCTTCCCGCGACGGTGCCCGGCCCCACCTTGAGCCTCCGCAGTCAGCTCGCGCTCGACCTGCTCACCAAGGCGGGCAACAGGCTGAGCCTCGAGGACGTGATCCGGCTCAAGCACAGCTACCGGATGCTGCTGGCCGACCGGGTCAAACCGGATCTCCTCGCCGCGATCAAGGCGTCTGGAGACACGAGCCTCGCAGAGGCGGAGCGGATCCTGGCCGCGTGGGACAACACCGCGGCGCACGAGTCGCGCGGCGGGGTGCTTTTCGAGACGTGGTGGAGGCGGTACCGGCCGCAGGGAACCAGCAACGAGCGAACCTACGCCGTGGTCTGGTCGAAGGACGCGCCTGCCGCCACTCCGAGAGGACTTGCCGATACCGCCCGCGCCCTCGAGGCGCTCCGTACCGTTATTCCCCAGGTGCGCCAGCGGTACGGCCGGCTCGATGTGCCCTGGGGCGAAGTGAACCGGGTGCGGGTCGGCGGCAAGGACGTACCGGTGGGAGGCTGTGGCGGTGACCTCGGCTGCTTCCGGGTGCTTCAATTCCAGAACCAGCCCGACGGCAAACGTGCCGTGAGCGGGGGCGACGGATGGGTCCTGGCGGTGGAATTCGGCAGCACGCCCAAGGCGTACTCGGTACTGGGCTACGGCAACAGCAATCTTCCCGGATCGCCCTATAACGGAGACCAGGGGGAGCTGTTCGCGAAAGGGGAGCTCAAGCGGGTGGCGTTCACTGCCGCGGACATCGAGGCCCAGGCGGTCAAGCGGTACCGGCCGGGACAGTCACCCTGAGCGAAGCGAAGGGGGACAATGCCGCCTGACGGTCGGCACCCCCCGGTTGCGCAAGGTGGAGCAAGCGGTACGTTAGCTCCGCCCTCTATCCGGGGATCCCTCATGTCCCGCGTTCTGTTTGCCGCGATCCTGCTGGCTCTCCCGGTGAGCGCCGCAGCCCAGGCCGCCAATCCCCCCTACATGGCCCAGTTTCCCTCGGTGGAAAAGGTCGTCAAGGCGATGGAGATGCCCGATCCCCGGGAGAGCGCCCTCCGGAAGCTGGGCGCCCTCTGGCAGCTCCAGCAGGTGATCAGACAGCTCTCGGGGCGCCGTGAGTTCCAGGGGCTGCTACCCGATGAGGCCAGGGTGCTGGGCGAGTACCAGGTGGCCGAGTACTACATCGGCCAGGCGATCGACAGCGCCTTTCCCGGCCGGTACGGCAACGCGGGCAAGGTCAGCCTGAACACGCCCTACCGGTATATGCGGACCGACGTGCGCTTCGGGATCGAGGGCGTCGAGCTGGCGAAGGTGCTTCCCGTCTCCGTCCTGGAGTTGTTCTATCAAAGCGTCGGCAACGACCGGGCCCGCAGGAGCGCCCAGGCCCGGGCCGACAGCCTGGCCCGGGTTCAGGCCGAGACGCAGGCAGCCGCCCCCGGTCCCACCAAGCTCCAGCAAGAGCAGGCGGCGATGCGGCGTTGTGCCGAGTCGGGCCGCAGCGAGACCCAATGCATGATGGAAGGTATCGGCAAGAGCTTCACCGATATGGTCAGCTCGGCCGTGCCCGTTCTCGGGGGCCTCCTCAACAAGACCCCGAGCCACGGCCTCCGGATGGGCGGGGTGTATCCGGGCGCCAACAAGCTCTCCTTCACGTTCTTCACCGACTACGTCACCGTAGGCTGCGCCGACCTGGAGCCGTCCAACCCTGCATACACCACGGCGATCGTACCGGACGGTGTTCGCATCACGATCTTGAGCGAACCCCACTCCATAGTTCTCACCATGCGTGCCGACGGCCGGCTGGTCGGCCCCGGCCCCACCGACATCACCGGCCAGGTCGTGGTGGGATGGGAGCAATGGACCCGGACCTGGTCGGATGGGCGGGTCGAGCCCTACACCGTGCCGGTGCATAAGACCTTCACCCGGCGCTGCAACATCGGGAGCCTCGCTGCGGCGGGACCGTCACCGGCGGAGGGCACCGCGAGCAATGCCATTGCATCGGTCATGACGGTTCTCGGCGGCTCCGAGCAGAACGCGCCCAAGCCGACCCCGGCGGGGCTTCGCATGGGGGGCGAGTACGGCACCCAGGCTGCCCTCGACATCGAATTCCGTCCCGAAGGCGCCGTCCTGGGGTGCGGCCCGGTGGCCGCCCTCAAGCCGTACACGGTGGCTTTCCAGGGGGGCAGGGTGGTGGTGAACATCGCCAACGGGGCGAGCCCGCTTGCCCTCGCGGTGGGGACCGACGGCAGGCTGAGCGGCTCGGGGACGGTGAAGGTTGATGGCAGGCAGGCGACCGGGACCAGGCCCGACGGCAGCCTCGCCTATGTCCCGCGCTCGGCGACCTGCCCTGTGGGCGTGATCGCGCCGGCCGGGGCGGAACAAGGCGCCGCCGCCGGGCGTGCGACGGCACCCGACGCCGCGTCAGCGGCCCCGACCAACAGCGGCCCCGCGTTTCAGGTGGTCGGCGGACTGCCCGCACCGGCGGTGGGCGGCAACGCGCTGGCCGACCGGTCATTCCTCCTGCTCGACGCCCCGCTCGACAACATCCTGAAGGAAGCCGGGGTCGCGCAGCCGGCCGGGACTTCCGCGCCAAGGGCGCTGGAGCAGACCTGCACCACGGTCGCCGGCGAGGCCAGCTGTGCCAAGATCGTTCAGGCGCTGGGCAAGCACACCGTCGCCGAGATCAAGGCCGACGCGAACGGCACCGCGAATACGCCCAATCTCGTGGCCGGGAAGACCTACTACCTGTTCGGATCGGCTGTGTCGCAGGGCAGGAAGGTCACCTGGCACCTGGCACTGAAGGCGACGGCGGGGTGGACCAAGGTGGTTCTGTCCACGGGCAATGCGGTGCCTTGAACGTGAGAGGTGAGAGGTGAGACGTGAGATGGACGAGCCCCTCCGTCTCACCTCTCACCTCTCACGTCTTACGCAGCTTTCGTAAGAATCCGCGGTCCATCTTTCGTGATGGCAACAGTGTGCTCGAAGTGCGCCGCCAGCGACCCGTCCTCGGTCACCACGGTCCACTTGTCGGCGAGGGTGCGGGTGGTGTAATCGCCGGCGGTGATCATCGGCTCAATGGCGATGGTCATCCCGACCTGAAGCCGAGGTCCCCGATGGGGCTGGCCGTGATTGGGCACCTGGGGATCCTCGTGCATCCGCTGGCCCACCCCGTGGCCCACCAGCTCGCGCACGACTCCGAACCCCGCCGCTTCCGCGACGCTCTGCACCGCGTGCCCGATGTCGCCCACGTGATTGCCCAGCCGGGCCTTCTCGATCCCCGCGGCCAGGGCGGCCTGGGTGACCTCGAGCAGGCGCCGGGCTTCGGGGCCGATCTCCCCTACCGGCACCGTGATCGCGGCATCGGCGTGGAACCCCTCCAGGTGCGCCCCGACGTCCACGCTCACGATGCTGCCTTCACGGAGGATCCGCCGGGTCGAGGGAATGCCGTGGACGATTTCCTCGTTGATGGAGACGCAGAGGGTCTTGGGGAAGCCGTAGAGGCCCTTGAACGAGGGCGCGGCGCCGGGATGGCTGCGGATGAACTTCTCGGCGAGGGCGTCCAGCTCCTCGGTGGAGATGCCAGGCTTGACCGAATTGCGGACCAGTTCGAGCGTGGCCCCGACGATCTTCCCGGCGCGGGCCATGACCTCGATTTCCTTGGCTGATTTCAACATGACCATGAGTCTCTACCCTCCCAGCGCCACCCGGACGCGGTCCGCAATCTCCTCCACCCCCCCGATCGCCGGGATCTTCTTCACTCCCCCCCGGGCCTCGTACCACTGAAGCACCGGTGCGGTCTGGGTCCGATACGCCTGTAGCCTCCGTTGGACCGCGACAGGGTCATCGTCCGTCCGTCCCTCGATGGTCCGGCGTTTCTCGATCCGGGACAGGATCTCGTCGTCGGTGACGTCGAAGAACAGCACCGCGTCGATCTTCCGTCCCAGCTCGGCCAGCATCCGATCCATCCCCTCGGCCTGCGGAATGGTCCGCACGACCCCGTCCAGCACGGTGCCCCGGGCCGCAGGGGGCGACGTGAGCGCCTCCCGAACGATACCCAGGATCAGGTCGTCGCTCACCAGGGCGCCGCTGTCGTAGACCGCCTTGGCCTGCCGGCCGAGCGGCGTCCCGGCCGCGATCGCCTCGCGGATCATATCGCCGGTCGCAAATTTGGGCACGCCGAGCCGTTGGGCGAGAATGGCGCCCTGGGTTCCCTTGCCCGCCCCGGGAGGGCCTAGCAGCAGGATATTCATATCCACGTGGTTAAGGGCTATCAGCTATCGGCTATCTGCTATCCGTCGAGCTATCTGTTGTCTCCGAGGCAATACGACCTCCCGCTGGTCGAGCGGGAGGTCGTACGCGCCATCGAGCTTAGCCGTTAGCCTGACCGATAGCCGATAGCTGATAGCCGATAGCCGATAGCTGCCGTCCTACATAAAACGCTGCTGCCGCCCCCGGAACTTCACCCGGCCGGTCTTCATGAAGCTGTCGTACTTGCGCAGGGTCCGGTGCTGCTCCACCTGGGCGATGGTATCCAGGAGCACGCCGACCACGATCAGCACCGAGGTCCCTCCGAACACCGCCGTGGTCCCGATCCGCTGGGCGATGATGATCGGCAGGATGGCGATGGCGGCGAGGAACAACGCGCCCGGCAGGGTGACCCGGGACAGCACGCTGTCGATGTAGTCGGCGGTGGCCGCGCCCGGCTTCACCCCCGGAATGAACCCCCCCTGCTTCTTCAGGTTTTCGGAAAGGTCCACCGAATTGAAGATGATCGAGGTATAGAAGTAGCTGAACATCAGCACCATCAGCGCGAACGCGATGTTGTAGGGCCAGCCGCCCGGATTGAAATAGCCGGCGATGTCGGTCAGGACCTGGCTCTTGCTGAAGTTCGCGATCGTGCCCGGCACGATGATGATGGTCTGGGCGAACACGATCGGCATCACACCGGCGGTGATCAGCCGGATCGGGATGAAGGTCTTCTGTCCCTCGCGGATCCGTCCCCGGCCCATCACCTTGCGGGGGATCTGGATCGGAATCCGCCGGGAGGCGATGGTCATCCCCACCACCGCGGCGATCGCGGCCACCGCCATGACCACCAGGAGCAGCGCGCCACCGGCGGAGATCACGTTGTTCTGCACCGAGCGGATCAGCTCGATCGAGGAGGGCCAGAGCCGCTCGATGATCGACACCGCGATGAGCAGGCTCATTCCGTTCCCGATGCCCCGCTCGGTGATCTGCTCCCCCAGCCACATCACGAAGATGGCCCCGGCGGTGAGCGTGAACACCATGGTGAGCCGGGACGCGAAGCCCGGGGTGGTGATCGCCCCGGGAATGGACTCGGTGAACAGGGTGAAGGTGTAGGCCTGGGAGAAGGCGATGAAGATGGTGAGATACCGGGTCCACTGGGTCAGGGTCTTCCGGCCCTCTTCCTCCTTCTGCATCTTGCCGACCGAAGGCACCAGGCCCCCGGCCAGCTGGAAGATGATCGAGGCCGAGATGTACGGCATGATGCCGAGGGCGAAGATGGTGGCCCGGTTGAGCCCGCCGCCCAGGGTGTCGTAGAGCTGGAAGAAGCCGGCCGCGCTGGAGTTCTGGATGAACTGGACCAGGGCGTCGACGTTGACCCCCGGCGCGGCAATGTGGGCGCCGACCCGGTAGATCAGGACCGCGAACAGGGTGAAGAGCAGCTTGCGCTTGAGCTCTTCATCAATGGCGAGCGCCGGAACCTTGGGGGCGGTCACCTACGCCTCCACCGTCCCGCCCGCCGCTTCGACCTTGGCCCGGGCCTGTGCCGAGAGGGTGAGCCCCCGCACTGCATAGGCGCGATCGGCTTCCCCGGTGCCCAGCAGCTTGATGGCCCCTTCCCGCTTGCTCACCAGCCCGGCCGCGTGGAGCGTCTCCGGGGTGAGCTCGGTCCCGGCCAGCTTGGAGAGCTGGCGCAGGTTCACGGTCTGGGCGGTCACCTTGAACGGATTGGTGAAGCCGCGCTTGGGGAGCCGCCGGTACATCGGCATCTGGCCGCCCTCGAACCCGGGGTTGGTGCTGCCCCCGGCCCGGGCCTTGGATCCCTTGTGGCCCTTGCCGGAGGTCTTGCCCAGCCCGGAGCCCACGCCCCGTCCGACCCGTTTGCGGGTGCGGTGGCTCCCGGGAGCCGGGCGGAGGTTGGAAAGCGAGATCTTCTCAGTCATTGCTCCGAATCCTTTCAAGTGGTCAGTGGTCAGTGGTCAGTGGTCAGTGGTCAGAAACCACTGCGCACTGACCTCTGATCACTGACCACTCACATTATGCCGGCTCCACCTCAACCAGGTGCCGCACCTTGGTGATCATCCCCCGCACCGACGCATTGTTCGGCAGCTCCACCGTCATCTGGTGGCGCGCGAGACCCAGCGCGCGGAGGGTGCGCCGCATGGTGTCGGCATGACCGATCCCCGAGCGAATCTGCTTCACCCGGATCCGCTTGGCCTTTTTCTCGTCCGGCACCACCGCCGCGTGAAATACCGGGCCCTGGCGTCCGACGACGGGATTCCTGCCCATGCTAGACCTCCTGCCTGGCGCGGTAGGGAATCCGGTCTACCTCGACCTGACGCTCCCGCGCGACCTGACGCACCGACACCAGCGACGTGAGCCCGTGCATGGTGGCGCGCACCATGTTGTGCGGGTTGTTGGAACCGAGACTCTTGGTGAGAATGTCGGTGATCCCGCAGCATTCCAGGATGGCCCGCACCGGGCCGCCCGCGATGACCCCGGTACCGGTCGCGGCCGGCTTGAGCAGCACCGAGCCGGCTCCGTGCCGCCCCAGAATCTCGTGCGGGATGGTGGACCCGGTGCGGGGGATTTCCACCATACTCCGCTTGGCGGCTTCGACCGCCTTGCGCACCGCTTCGGAGACTTCGTTGGCCTTGCCGGTGGCCAGGCCGACCCGGCCCTTGCCGTCGCCCACCGCCACCAGGGCGTTGAAGGAGAACCGCCGGCCGCCCTTCACCACCTTGGCGACCCGGTTGATGTCCACCACCTTCTCGACGAACTCCGACTGGGCCTCGTCGCGTCCCCGGTCCCGCCGGGGGCCGCCCTGGCCGCCCCGTCCGCCCCGGTCGCCGCCCCGTCCCCCGCCCTGACCGCCCCGGCCGCCACGACCTCTGCCGCCACCACCGCCGCCCCCGCGGCCCCCTTCGGGGGGCGGCGCGGAGGACGGGGAGGGCGGGGAGGACGCGGCGACGTCAGCGGCGTCGGGAGCGGAGCCTTCGGGAGCCTGCGTATCACGCTCGGTCATTCTAGAACTCCAATCCGCCTTCGCGGGCGCCGTCGGCGACGGCCTGCACGCGACCATGGTAGCGATACCCGCTGCGATCGAACACGACCTTCGTGATGCCCTGCGCCTTGGCCCGCTCGGCGAGCAGCTTCCCCGCGGCCTTGGCCTTGGCCACCTTGCCCTTGCCGTCCAGGGTGAGCCCCTCGGTGTCGTCGCTCACCCCCAGAATCGTGGCGCCGCGATTGTCGTCCACCAACTGGGCGTAGATGTGCTTGATGGAGCGGAACACCACCAGCCGGGGGCGCTCCACGCTGCCGGCTACCTTCTTCCGCACCCGGAGGTGCCGGCGATAACGCCGCTCCTCGCGGGTCTTGGGCGCATGAATCGCGCGCATGTTACTTCGCTCCTGTCTTGCCGGCCTTGCGGCGGACGCGTTCGCCCTGGTACCGGATGCCCTTGCCCTTGTATGGCTCCGGCTTGCGGATCTGGCGGATCTCGGCGGCCACCTGGCCGACCAGCTCCTTGTTGGGCCCGGAGATCTTCACCACGGTGTTGTTTTCCACCGCGAAGGTGATCCCGGCCGGCGCCTTGTAGAGCACCGGGTGGGAATAGCCCACCACCACGTTGAGTCCGCCCTTGGTGGCCTCGGCCTTGTAGCCGACGCCCTGGATCTCCAGCACCTTCTGGTAGCCCTTGTCCACCCCCTCGACCATGTTGGCGATCAGGGTGCGGGTCAGACCATGCAGCGCCTTGTGCCGGGTCTCCTCGCTGGGTCGGACCACCGTGATGGTGCCGTTCTCCATCTTGAGGATCATCTCGGCGTGCACGGTGCGGGACAGCTCCCCCTTGGGGCCCTTGACCCGTACCGTCTGACCGTCGATTTCCGCGGTGACCCCGGAGGGGACGGTCACCGGCTTCTTGCCGATTCGCGACATGGCCCCTCCTACCAGATCACGGCGAGCAGCTCGCCGCCCAGGTTGGCTGCCCGCGCGTCCCGGTCCGACATCAGGCCCTTGGGCGTGGACACGATCGCCATGCCCAGGCCGTTGCGGACCCGCGGGATCTCGCGCGACTTCACGTAGCGCCGGAGCCCGGGACTGGAGACCCGCCGGAGCTCCCGGATGACCGGGCGCTCGTCGTGGTACTTGAGATACAGGCGCAGCACCCCGCGCCCGCCATCGTCCAGCACCTTGAAATCGGCGACGAAGTGGTTCTCCGTCAGAATCCGCGCCAGCTCCGCCTTGAGCTTGGAACGGGGGATGTCGACCCGCCGGTGTCCCGCCGTGCAGGCGTTCCGGATACGGGTCAGCATATCCGCCACAGGATCAGTCATGCTCATGCTGTCGTCCCTCTCACCAGCTGGCCTTGCGCACGCCGGGGATGTGCCCCTTCAGCGCGAGCTCGCGGAAACAGATACGGCACAGTCCGAACTTCCTGAGCACCGCGCGGACCCGGCCGCAGCGCTGGCAGCGGCGGACCCGCCGGGTTGAAAACTTCGGGGTGCGCTTGGCGCGCTCGATCCATGCCGTCTTTGCCATTACGTCGACGCTCCTTGTTGGTGAGACGTGAGAGGTGAGACGTGAGACGGACCCCTCTCACTTCTCACGTCTTACGTCTCACGTCTTACGCTGCTGTTGCCCCCACCTGCACCGGTGTTTCGCCCCTGAACGGCCAGCCGAACTCCCGGAGCAGCCCCATCGCGAGGTCGTCCCGGCCGGCGTTGGTCACGATGGTGATGTCCATCCCGTGGATCTTCTCGACCTTGTCGTAGTCGATCTCGGGGAAGATCAGCTGTTCCTTGATGCCGAAGGTGTAGTTCCCGCTGCCGTCGAAGCTCCGGTTGGGGAGCCCCCGGAAGTCGCGGATCCGCGGAATCGCCAGGGCGATGAAGCGGTCGAGGAACTCGTACATCCGGGGCCCCCGCAGGGTGACCCGGGCGCCCACCGGCACCCCGGCCCGGAGATTGAAGTTCGCGATCGACTTCTTGGCCTTGGTGATCACCGGCCGCTGGCCGGTCACCATCGCCATCTCCTCCACCACCGCGTCGAGCTGCTTGGGGTTCTTGGACGCGTCGCCCATCCCCACGTTGAGCACGATCTTGACCAGCTGGGGAATCTGGTTCGGGTTGCTGAGCCCGAACTGCTTCGCCAGCCGGGGACGGATGGTGCTCACGTAGTAGGCCTGCAGCCGCGGCGTCCCGGCCCGCACCTGCGGGGTGGGATCGGTCGCCCCCGCCGGAGTGCCCTTGTCCTTGCCCTTGCCGGGTGCCTTGGGAGCGCCCTTGGGGGCCGGCGCCTTGGGCGCCTTTGCTTGATCGGCCATTTACCGGTTCCTCGGAATCGACTGTCCCGACCGCACGGCGATGCGCTCCACCGTGCCGTCCTTGTCAATACGGCGCCGGATCCGGGTCGGCGCGCCCGACTTGGGATCCACCAGCATCACCTTGGAGTGGTGGATCGGCGCCGCGAACTCGACGATGCCGGCCTCGGTGGTCTGGGTCGCCTTCTTGTGGCGCTTGACCAGGTTCACCCCCTCGAGGGTGACCCGGCCGGTCTTGGGATTGGCCCGGAGCACCCGGGCCCGCTTGCCCTTGTCCTCGCCCGAGATCACCTGCACCATGTCACCCTTGGTGACCTGGAGCTTGATCCGGGGCTTGGCCTGGTTGTGCAGCCGGCGGCGCTTCTTGTAGACCAGCGGCTTCATATCAGATGACCTCCGGCGCGAGCGACACGATCTTCATGTATTTCTTCTCGCGGAGCTCGCGCGCCACGGGACCGAAGATGCGGGTGGCCCGAGGCTCTCCCGCGTCGTTGATGAGCACCGCCGCGTTCTCGTCGAAGCGGATGTAGGTCCCGTCCCGGCGCCGGGTCTCCTTGGCGGTCCGCACGATCACCGCCCTGGCTACGTCGCCCTTCTTGACCTGGCCGGTGGGGATCGCGTCCTTGACCGCCACCACGACCACGTCACCGAGGCCGGCATAGCGGCGCTTGGAGCCGCCGAGGACGCGGATCACCAGGGCCCGACGGGCCCCGGAATTGTCCGCGATCTTGAGTATCGTTTCCTGCTGTACCATGGCGGCGTCCCCTTACTTGTTACTTGGCCCGCTCGACGACTTCGACCACCCGCCAGTTCACGGTCTTTGCCAGGGGCCGGGTCTCCATGATCCGGACCGTGTCCCCCGTCTTGGCGCCGACCTCGTTGCGCGCCTTGACCGACTTGCTGCGGGTGATCTGCTTCCCGTACACCGGGTGCGCGAACCGCCGCTCCATGACCACGCTGACGGTCTTCGTCATCTTGTCGCTGGTGACGACCCCGGTCCGGGTCTTGCGGCTGCGGCGTGTCTTCATTTCGTCAGTCATAGGGTCTTCAGTCCTCGGTCTTCAGTCGGGCGCGAACTTCCGTTTCCATCCGGGCGATTTCCTTGCGCAGGGCGCGGAACCGCATCGGATTGTCGATCGCTTCGGTGGCGGAGCGGAACCGGAGCCGGAAGGCTTCCTCCCGGGCTTCGGCCAGCTTGGCGTCCAGCTCTTCCGCGGTCATTTCCTTGAGCCCGGTGAGCCAGTCCTTGCGTTTGGTCTCGCCCGCCATGGTCAGTTCTCCTCGCGCCGGACGAACCGGGTCTTGAGCGGGAGCTTGGCCTGGGCCAGCGCGAAGGCCTTCTTGGCCAGCTCCTCGGTCACGCCATCCACCTCGAAGATGATCCGGGCCGGCTTGACCACCGCGACCCATCCTTCGGGGTTGCCCTTGCCCTTGCCCATCCGGGTTTCGGCCGGCTTCTTGGTGATCGGCTTGTCCGGAAAGATCCGGATCCACACCTTGCCGCCCCGCTTCATCTCACGGGTCAGTGCCACCCGGGAGGCCTCGATCTGCCGGTTGGTGATCCACCCCGGCTCCATGCACATCAGGCCAAACTCCCCGAACGCGATGGTGTTGCCCCGGGTGGCGATGCCCCGGGTCTTCCCCTTGAAGGTCTTGCGGAACTTGATCCGCTTGGGCGCGAGCATGGATCAGGTCCCCGTGCTGTAGGTGCGGCCGCTCAGGTCCTCGACCACCTCGCCCTTGAAGATCCAGACCTTGATCCCGATGGTGCCGTAGGTCGTCTTGGCGGTGCTGGTGGCGTAGTCGATGTCGGCCCGCAGGGTGTGCAGCGGCACCCGGCCCTCGTGATAGCCCTCGGTGCGCGCGATCTCCGCGCCGCCCAGTCGGCCCGATGCCCGCACCTTGATGCCCTGGGCGCCCATGCGCATCGCGCTCTGGATGCTCCGCTTCATGGCCCGGCGGAAGGAGATCCGCTGCTGGAGCTGATGGGCGATGTTGTCGGCCACCAGCTGGGCCGAGGTCTCGGGGCGCTTGATCTCCTCGACGTTGATCGCCGCTTCCTTGCCGGTGAGCTGGGCCAGCTCGTCGCGCAGCTTGTCCACCTCGGTGCCCTTCTTGCCGATCACCACCCCGGGCCGCCCGGTGTGCACCGTCACGGTGACCTTGCCGGGCCGCCGCTCCACGTGGATCTCCGCGATCGCCGCGTGGCCCAGCCGGGTCAGCAGATACTTCCGGATCAGCTCGTCCTCCTTGAGGAGGGCGGGCATGTCCTTGGTGGCGAACCAGCGGGAGGCCCACGGCTTCACGATGCCGAGGCGGAACCCGATTGGATTGGTCTTCTGACCCATCAGGACTACTCCTTCCTGCTGGCCACGTGAATCTCCACGTGGCTGGTGCGCTTCAGGATCGCGGTGCCCCGGCCCTGGGCCGCCGCGTGCATCCGCTTGAGCGGCTGCCCCCCGTTCACGATGGCCTTGCTGACCACCAGATCGTCCACGTCGAAGCGCTCGTTGGCCGCGAGCGCCTTCTGCTCCGCGTTGGCCACCGCGCTCTTGAGCGTCTTGGCGATCTGCCGGGCGGCGTGCTTCTTGTTGAACTTCAGGATCGCGTAGGCCTCGTTCACGTCCTGGTGGCGGATGAGGTCGATGACCAGCCGCATCTTGCGCGGCGACTGGCGGACGCTCCGCTGGATCGCATGTCCCTGTGCCATGGTCACTCCGGCTTCGCCTTCTTGTCGGCGACGAGCTTCCCGCTGTGGCCCTTGAAGAGCCGGGTCGGGGAGAACTCGCCCAGCTTGTGCCCCACCATGTTCTCGGTGACGTACACCGGGACGAACTTGTTCCCGTTGTGCACCGCGAAGGTGTGGCCCACGAACTCGGGGATGATGGTGCTGGCCCGGCTCCAGGTCTTCACCACCCGCTTCTCGTTCTTGGAGTTCAGGATCTGCACCCGGGTGAGCAGTGCCTCCTGAATGAACGGGCCCTTCTTGACGCTCCGTGCCATTATTGGGTCGCCTTCCCGCGCTTACGGCCGCGCACGATGAGTCGGTTGGAACCCTTCTTCCGCTTCCGGGTCTTCACGCCTTCCGGCTTGCCCCAGGGGGAGACCGGCGGGCGACCGCCCGAGCTCTTCCCCTCGCCGCCGCCCAGCGGGTGATCCACCGGGTTCTTGGCCACGCCTCGCACCTTGCCCCGGCGGCCCAGCCAGCGGGTCTTGCCGGCCTTGCCCCGGGAAAGCAGCTCATGCTCCGCGTTGCCCACCTCACCCACGGTGGCCAGGCAGCGGGAGTGGACCAGCCGGGTCTCGGTGGACTTGAGCCGGAGGGTGACGTACTCCCCTTCCCGGGCCATGACCTGGGCGTGCTGGCCGGCGCTCCGGGCCACCTGGCCGCCCTTGCCCACCTTGAGCTCCACGTTGTGCACCATGGTGCCCAGGGGGATCTCGCCCAGCGGGAGCGCGTTTCCGGTCCGGGCATCGCTGCCGGGCCCGGAGATCACCGTGTCGCCCTGCTTGAGCCCCGAGGGGTGAAGGATGTAGCGCTTCTCCCCGTCGGCGTACACCAGGAGCGCGATCCGGGCGCTCCGGTTGGGATCGTATTCGATCTCGCTCACCCGGGCCGGAATCCCGAACTTGTTCCGCTTGAAGTCGATCCGGCGGTACTGCTGCTTGTGCCCGCCGCCCAGCGCCCGCATGGTCACGTGACCCTGGTTGTTGCGCCCGCCGGTGCGCTTCTTGGGCTCCAGCAGCGACTTCTCCGGAGTGGACCGGGTGATCTCGTCGAACCCGGCCACCGAGCGGAACCGGGTGCCCGCGGTCATCGGTCGGAACT
>Ga0209486_10000439_pt1 | contig 18687 bp, 14 predicted proteins | sample NCCompost_FD_187518 | JGI IMG/M metagenome (GOLD analysis project Ga0209486, IMG submission 187518) | Agricultural soil microbial communities from Utah to study Nitrogen management - NC Compost (SPAdes) (version 2) | ecosystem: Environmental > Terrestrial > Soil > Agricultural land | place...
AACATTTGGAAGAGTTGCTGAAATCCGTTCCTGCAGATAATCCAAAATTGATCGTATTTGAATCAGTTTACTCAATGAGCGGATCTATTTCACCGATTAAAGCAATTGCTGATCTTGCCAAAAAATATGGTGCTCTTACTTATATAGATGAAGTTCATGGTGTGGGATTATATGGTGAAAGTGGCGCAGGTATATTAGAGCAGGAGGGACAACAACATTCAATTGATATTGTAAATGGGACCTTATCAAAAGCTGTTGGTGTGTTTGGCGGGTATATAGCAGCATCGGCAATTATTATTGATTTCGTAAGAAGCTTCGGCAGCGGGTTTATTTTTACAACTTCATTACCACCGGCTATTTGTGCCGCTGCTAATAAGAGTATTCAATTCATTCAGCAGAACGATCAGTTAAGAAAACAATTTTTTGAAAATGTAAAGCAGTTAAGATCTGTATTTACAAATACTGAAATTGGATTCAGGCAAAACGATTCACATATTACTATTATACCGATGGATGATGCTACAAGATGCAGGCAGATGGCAAACCAGCTATTAGAGAAGCATGGTGTTTACTTGCAGCCGATAAATTATCCGACAGTGCCTGTTGGAGAAGAATGTCTGCGCATCATCATTACAGCTAGACATTTACCAAAACATATCAATCACCTGGCGTATAGCCTTAAAAAGATCTTGCATGGAGACAATCAAACTGATTGGAAGGAGTTCCCGGCTGTCGCTCTTGCAGATTGATATCGTAAAGCGAAAAATTCAAAGCGCATTTCCCGATTTGAAGGTGGAAGTGATTGCACGCAGCAGTAAAGGTGATGCTTTACAAAACATTCCATTACATACGGTAGAAGGGAGTGATTTTTTTACGCAGGATATTTTTGATGCACTAGCAATTGGCGAAGCGGATATTGCTGTTCATTCATTAAAAGATATGAGCAGCGAACATTTTTTTGGTGAGAATAAATTTGCTGTAGTTGACAGAGACGATACAAGAGATGTGGCAATTTTCAATAATGATATTGAAGAAAAAATAAAAAGAAAAGAGACGATCATTATCGGAACCTGTTCACCCAGGAGGGAAGAAATGACGATTGTTTTTTTGAAAAAGGCATTGCCACAGTTAAGTACAGAAATTAAAATTGAGACAAAAGATATTCGGGGAAACGTAGAAACAAGATTGAGAAAGCTGAATAGTAGCGAGTATGATGCTACAATATTAGCAACAGCAGGATTAAATCGTTTATTGAGAAGTGAAGAAGATGCTCAACTAATTGAAGAGTTACTGGCAGATAAAAAACTAATGCTGCTCCCTTTGATTGAATGTGTGCCGGCACCTTGCCAGGGAGCGATTGTAGCTGAAGCACATCATTTAAATATAAGAGCAGTTGAAGTTTTGCAGAAAATAAATGACGAAGAATTGTTAGCTGATTGTTATGTTGAGAAAAAAGAAGCTATAAAATATGGCGCAGGTTGTATTCAAAAATTTGGAGTAACTACACTGCGTACAAAAAACGGTAAATATTTATATGCAGCCGGTAGAGATTCAGAAGGAACAGAGTTTGTGAAATGGGATCCTTTGGCAGGTATAAAAATAGAAGGCTCATTATTTTCTTCAACAGATGTGATGAAAGGTTTTTTTGATTATGAATGGAGTGATAAAGAGGTAAAGATTACAACACCAGTTGTCTTTGTTGCAAATTATAAAGTCTTACAGGGAACATCAGAAGTAATGAACTTATTGAGTAAAACAATTGTCGCTTCTGGCACCAAAACATGGTTTGAGCTTTCGAAAAAAGGTTATTGGGTTACAGCCTGCGCCGATGCACTGGGATTTGAATTTTTATTATCGTCTTTAAATATGCCTTTATTAAATATCCAGTTTGAAGATATTTCGATACTCACACATGAAGCGGCAGCAGAAAGATGGAAACTCAAAGGATATAATGCTGTGAGCAATTATAAACAGTTACCAAAAAAAGATGAAACGATCCGGGAATCAATTGTTCTTGCCGAAGCAATATTCTGGACCAGTTTTTCACAATATGAATTTTATGGTAAATATGCAAAGCCGGATGCAAAGCATTTATGCGCCGGGGGAGAAACTGCCGAGTTATTAAAGCAAGCAGGAGTAGAGCCGGTAATATTTCCAACAATAAAAGCATTTGAACAATGGAGAAGATCTTCTATCCGATCACACAGCGTCGCTTAAGAGCGGATGCGCATATAAGAGAGCTGACAGCCTCAGTAAAACTTTCTCACAAAAGTTTTATTCAACCATTATTTGTGGATGAAGCAATTACTGAACCAAGAGCAGTTAATGGATTAACAGAGGTAGAAGTAGGTACTTCATCAAGTGTATTAACCACAATTGAACAAAGTATAAAAACCGGAGCAACTAAGTTTTTGCTTTTCCCAGTTCCCGCAAATAAGAAAGAGAATGGTTTTGACTTTTCTTTTGCATCATCCCTGGTAAGATCGATCAAACAGAATTTTGGTAACGATGTTTGGATCGCCTCTGATCTATGTTTGTGCAGTTATACAACACATGGACATTGCGGTATTTTAAATGATGACCATTCAAAACTGGTAAATCATAAAACAGTAGATGTATTAAGCAAATATGCAACGCATCTTGCTGTTGCGGGGGCTGATTGTATTGCCCCAAGTGATATGACAGATGGACGCATTGCGGCTATTCGCACTTCACTTGATGCTTTGAATTATGACACCGTGAGCATCATGAGTTATTCTGCAAAATTCAGCTCGCAATTTTATGGACCATTTCGCGATGCTTGCCATTCTGCACCGAATACAAATGGTTTGAAGAATCGTAAAACATACCAGTTGTCTCCATTAAATATGAATGATGCTATCGCAAGCAGTCTTCGTGATGAAAAAGAAGGCGCCGATATTTTAATGGTAAAACCTGCTGCATTATATACCGACGTGATCGCAAAGCTAAAGCAGCAAACGTTGAAGCCTATTGCTGCTTATCATGTAAGCGGTGAATATGCAGCGATAGAGGCATTGGCAGAAAAAAAATTGGTGAATCGGGAAGCCGCACATTTGGAAGTATGGACTGCGTTAACAAGAGCCGGTGCTGATATTATTATTTCTTATGCTTCAAAGAATGCAAAACAATGGATCGATAAAATGGAATATTAAACAAGCTGATGGATAGTAACGAGTATATACAAAAAAATTCTTCTGAGCTTGATAAAAAAAATCAGCTTTATCCGATTTTTTTAAAATTGGACCAGCTGGAGTTGTTGCTGGTTGGTGGAGGGAATGTTGGTTTGGAAAAATTGCATTCTTTAGTGGCGAATTCTCCCGGAGCAAAAGTTTCAATTGTGGCCCCGGAAGTAAAAGATGAAATAAAGAAACTTGTATTGCGGCATCCTTCCTGCAAAATACTTCAACGGGAGTTTCAGTATGATGATTTGAATGGAAAAGACCTTATTATCCTTGCTACCGATAACAGGCAACTGCACGAAGAAATAAAAGCCAGGGCTACTGAAAAAGGAATTTTAGTAAATGTTGCGGATACACCTGATCTCTGTGATTTTTATCTTGGCAGCATTGTGCAAAAAGGGAATTTGAAAATTGCTATTTCAACTAATGGCAAATCTCCAACAGCAGCTAAAAGAATAAAAGAAGTATTGCATGAAGCATTGCCGGGTGAGTTGGATGCGGTGATCGAGAATTTACATACAGTAAGAAGCAAACTCAATGGCAACTTTGAATACAAAGTAAAAAAGCTAAATAAGCTTACCGAAGTACTTATTGAAAAAGACATTGCTGGCAATGCAAGGCGATGGAGAAAAATTGCTACCTATTCATTAATTGGATTTGGGTTAATGCTGATCGGTCATTTTGTTTTTTCTTATATACCATTTCGAACAATGACAGATGAAACAGTTAAATGGTACCAGACACTTGACAAAAATTTTCATTGGATGGTTTTGGCGGGCTTTCTTGCGCAAATGGTAGATGGTGCCACAAGTATGGGCTATGGTGTTACGAGTTCAATTGTATTGCAAACGGCAAATGTTAGTCCGGCCGCAATCAGTGCAGGGATTCATACGGCTGAAATGTTTACGAGTGGCGCATCCGGTTATAGCCATTATAAGTTTGGAAATGTAAATAAGAAATTATTTAAAGCATTAGTGATACCGGGTGTAATTGGTGCTATTCTTGGCGCTTTGTTATTGGTAAAATTGGATGATACACATATAAGATATTTGCGGCCTGCGATGGCTATTTACACTTTATTACTAGGACTAAAAATTTTCAGCAATGCATTCATGCCAAATATTAAAAAGAAATTTAAGCGCTATAGCTGGTTGGCAGGAGCCGGTGGATTTCTCGATTCATTCGGTGGTGGTGGCTGGGGTCCGATAGTTACCTCTACATTAATTACAAAAGGCAGAACACCTAAATATGTTGTGGGATCTGTCAGTCTTACAGAATTTTTTATTACACTCGCCAGTGCATTTACTTTTTTTACTTTAATTGGTGTACAAAACTGGCAGGTGATCCTGGCTCTTGTGATCGGCGGTGTCATCGCTGCGCCAATAGCTGCAAAACTTGCGGGTAGGCTTCCACGCAAAGCATCATTTATTTTACTTGGCTCTGTAGTTGTAATATGGAGCATTAAAATTCTTTCAGGTTTATTTTAACTAATGACTGTTAACCAAGGGAAAATATTTTTATAAATAATAGTCTACTAATTTGGTAGGATAATAAATGCACTTTATTTTTGTAAAATAAATAATCAATAAAAAATTTCAGCTATGGAATTTTTAAATAAGCGCCTTACACGATGTTGCCTGCCTGAAAGTTTAGTTATAAACAAAAAATCAATCTAAATTTTTTTATCTAAATAGTCTACTATTTTAATAGACTATTAATCAAAACCAAATTCATGAAACGGATCATTTTACTTCTAGGAGGTTTAGTGCCAGTACTGGCATTCTCACAATTTAAAGGCAGAGTCGTTAACGAAAAAAATGAAGGCGTTCCATTTGCAAGCGTAGCAGTAAAGAATAGCACGATAGGAGCTAATACTGATTCTGTTGGTTATTTTTCTTTTGCTGCTCCTGATAAGTTTCCTTTTACATTAGTCGTTACATCAGTTGGATTTCGTAAAACCGAGCTGGTGATCAGGGACAATGAAAAAAACAATGTATTAATTGTTCTTGATGCACTATTCCAGGTAGATACGGTTGTTATTACCTCTCGCCGCCGTCGTGAGGTGTTGCAGGATGTTCCTATTCCTGTTTCAGTAATAGGAGGGAAGCAGATCGATGATGCAGGAGCTTTTAATGTCAACCGTGTGAAAGAATTTGTCCCATCTGTGCAGCTTTATACTTCTAATCCCCGCAACACAGGGATTAATATCAGAGGCCTCGGCTCACCATTCGGCCTTACAAATGATGGTCTTGATCCGGGAGTAGGTTTCTATGTAGAGGGTGTTTATTATGCCCGTCCAGCCGCCGCAACTTTTGATTTTATAGATGTAGAACGTATTGAAGTATTGCGTGGCCCGCAGGGAACACTGTTCGGTAAAAACACAACATCAGGTGCTATTAATATAACAACGCGTAAACCGAGCTTTAAACCGGGTGCCAGCTTTGAAGTGAGTTATGGTAACTATGGATACATTCAGGCCAAAGCTTCTGTTACAGGTGCTTTAAGCAAAAAATTCGCTGCACGCCTTTCATTCTCCGGTACACAAAGAGACGGAGTGATTGAGAATGTACGTACAGGAAAATATACAAATGACATTAACAATCTCGGCTTTCGTGGCCAGTTATTGTACAAACCATCAGACAATACTTCCATTACATTGTCCGTGGATGATGCCCGCCAGCGTCCTGATGGGTATGCGCAGGTGGTTGCAGGTGTTGTGCAGACAAAGCGGGCAGCATACCGTCAATTCAATTCAATAATTGCTGACCTTAATTACAAACTACCAAGTAACAATGCATTTGACAGAGTAATAGATCATGACACTCCCTGGAGATCAGGCAATGATTTGGGAGGTGCATCATTAAATATTGATACCAAAATAGGACCTGGTACACTAACTTCTACTACGGCATGGCGCTACTGGGATTGGAATCCTTCAAACGACAGGGACTTTACTGGTTTGCAGGCATTGGCAAAATCGCAAAATCCAGCTAAACACCGGAACTGGTCGCAAGAGGTTCGTTATGCTGGTGAAATTTCTACTCGTTTAAGTGGTGTCGTTGGTTTGTTCTACATTGATCAGGAGGTTAAAATTAATGGTACTGAAGAATCTGGTTCGGCTCAATGGCGCTTTTCACAAAGTTCTGTAAGCAACCTTTGGCAAACACCCGGTCTTTTTGAAGGATACGGTATTTATACAAAGGCTTCCATCAATTCAACAAGTGCTGCAGCATTCGCTAATGTTGATTGGGAAATTGTAAAAGGTTTTCATGTATTGCCAGGCATTCGTTACAACTACGATAAGAAAGATGTGATCTACGACCGGGTAGCAGCAGGTGGATTGGATACTGCCACTTATAACGGAACAACTGCCCAAAAGATCGCCTTGCAGGGTTTTAAAAATGGAGTTTATACAAGCCAGGCTTATGTTGCCGATGCTGATGAAAATAACCTGACCTACCAGATCACATTGCAATACAGAGCTAATAAGAGAATTAATGCTTTTGCAACTTACTCCACCAGCTTTAAGCCCGTAGGTGTTAATGTGGCTGGTCTCCCAACCGTTAACGGGCAGGCAGCAACCGATCTTGCAGTGATAAAACCTGAGGATGTAAAGAATATAGAGATTGGTATCAAAACTAATCCAATTGATAATTTCACATTGAACCTGGCATATTTTAATACCGACATTGAAAATTACCAGGCAAATGTTCAATCACCTGAGTTAGGCGTTAATCGCGGCTACATTGCCAATGCCGAAAAGGTAAACGTAAAAGGTTTTGAGATTGATGCAAATATCATAGCCAATAATCATTTTTCTTTTTACGGAGCTCTGGCTTATACTGATGCCAAATATGTAAAGTTTACAAATGCACCACTTCCGCTGGAAGAAACTGGTTTAACAGAAAATGGAGTGCAGAAATCATTCAAAGATATTTCCGGTGGTGTGCTTCCTGGTATATCCAAATGGGCAGGATCATTAGGTGGCGAGTTTACGACCCCGGCTGCTTTTTTAGGTAAAGCCGGAAAGTTCTTCATAGCATCAGATGTTTATTATCGTTCTTCTTTTTCTTCCAGTCCGTCTCCATCTGCTTATCTGAATATAGATGGTTATGCACTTGTTAACGGAAGGTTAGGTTTCAAGGCTGTAAATGGTCTCTCTGCTTTTATATGGGGACGCAATTTGTTTGATAAAAACTATTATGAACAATTGCTGGTGGCAGGTGGTAATGCCGGGCAGCATGCAGGTGTGCTTGGAGATCCGAGAACCTATGGTATAACCTTACGATATTCTTTCTAAAAGGTTTTAAAGTTTTTCATATGGCAAGCAGTCGTTGAGATGGCGTCCCGATTCTTCGGGATGCCTTTTTAAATTAAAAATTATAAAAGGTATTTTATGAGCCGGGCTTTATTACTACTATCATCGTCTGTTGCGACGCTCCATTCATCGTTCAGTTCTTTATTCGGCAATAGAGTCGCAGTTTACCCAGAGCGAAGCGAAGGGTCGCACTCTTCGAGGTTCACTTTGCTATTCTGCATATCCAGAAAATTAATCCTGCCTTGTTTATTCTTTTTCTTGTTAACCTCAAATTTATTTTCCCAAACCAAGCAAACAGAAACAGTACAACAAACATGGTTTGGCTATTTCAATCAAACACGTTTCAGTAATAAATGGGGAACATGGACAGATATACATTTAAGAACTAAAGAAGATTTTGTTTCAGGCATATCACAAAGCATTTTACGATTAGGCCTCACTTATTATTTAAATGATGATACTAAACTTACAGCAGGCTATGCTTATGTAAGTCATTACCCGGCCGAAGGTCATGAAAATGTTACTATGCCCGAACATCGGCCATGGCAACAATTACAATGGCATATTCGTAATCCGAAACTGAGAATCATGCAGTGGTTCCGGCTTGAAGAAAGATTTAGACAAAAAATCCTGAATGATGATGAATTGGCAGAAGGATATAATTTTAATTTCAGGATTCGCTATAATTTCTTTTCCATGTTTCCATTAAGTAAAAAGAGATTTCAGCCAAAAACTCTTTCTTTTGTTGTGAACGATGAAGTGCATATTAACTTCGGAAAGGAGATCGTATATAATTATTTTGACCAAAACCGTTTTTTCCTTGGTTTTGCTTATCATGTAAACAAACATGATAACTTACAGTTTGGTTACATGAATATATTTCAACAATTAGCAGCAGGAAACAAATACAGGAGCAATCATGTGGCGAGAGTTTTTTACTTTCATAATCTTGACTTGAGGAAAAAATCTGAGTAAAACATAAAACAATTAATATGAGATCAAAAATTATTCTTTTATTAATACCAATCTTTCTGATCGTAAATGCGCATGCACAGGATAAGAAAGACTATTTCATTATTGAGAATTATTATAAAGTAAAATGGGGCTATGCTGATGAGTTCATCAACCTTTGGAAAGTGAATCATTACCCTTTGCTGAATAAGGCAATAGACAAAGGTGATATCATAAGTGTGGAAGCGGAAAAACCTAAACTGCATAGCGGCGAAGACACACGTTTTGATTTTAAAGTGACCATTGTTTTTAAAAATGAAAAGCTTGCATTTGACCCCAATCTTACAAAGCAATACGAGAAGCAATTATATCCTGATCTTGAAAAATTAAAGAAGGATGAACAACATCGTTTTGAATTATTAATTGCACATTGGGATGTAATGATCGATAAGATCGAATTGCAGTAACTTTATTTTTCAAATCATTTTTAATGGAAAAAATTTATCTAAGTGATTCAGGACCGAAAGTATCACCTGCCGTGTATGGCTTTTACAGGTGGAATGGCAGTTATGTGAATGAAGACAAAATGGAAAAGATCATGAATCTATGTCTTGAACTCGACATCAACACATTTGATCATGGAGATACTTATGGCGACTACACTTGCGAAGAAATATTTGGAAATGTTTTTAAAAGAAGCGGTATTAAAAGAGAAAGTATTGTACTTTTTACAAAATGTGGCATTAATGTTCCGCATCCCGCCCGTCCGGAGTATCGTGTAAAACATTATGACACTTCAAGGGAGCATATAACTAATAGCATAGAAAACTCGTTGCGTAATCTCCGAACTGATTATATAGATGTGTTTTTGCTTAACCAGCTTGATCCGTTATCTAATTTGGAAGAAACAGCTTTGACATTAGAGAAATTGAAAGATTCCGGAAAAATAAAAAATGTTGGTGTCGTTAACTTTTCCGTTTTCCAGCACCAGTTATTGAGTTCTTATCTGCGGATACCGATCGTTACCAATCACATTGAACTTAATTTGCTGAATACCTCTGCATTTGATAATGGCCAGGTTGATTATATAAAGCAGAAGTATATGCGGCCGTTGGCAACTTCTCCATTGGCTGAAGGAAAGATCGCGAACAGCAATGAAAAAATTCCTTTGCGTATAAGGGGAAAACTCGAAGAATTTGCAGGAAAATATAATTCACATTTTGAATCGGTTGCTATTGCATGGCTCGTTAAGCTTGGTGCATTGCCGCTCATCGGTACAACTGATGAACTTCGCATAAGAAACATAGCCGAAGCTTTCAAGATTAATCTTGACCGGCAGGATTGGTATGAATTGTATGCTGTTTCAAGAGGTGAGTTATAAAATTCTATTTCCTTTTTCTTAATTGCTGAAGCAATGCTCTTAAATCTTTTGGTACCGGAGCTTCCAGCTTCATCTTTTCACCATTTGTATTTATGAATTGCAAGCTCAGAGCATGTAATGCAAGCCGGTTAAGAATTGGTCTTTCTTCCAATTCATTTTGTGAAAGTTTGAATTTGTGTTTTAGTGTAGAAAGTAAAATTGGTTTTCCATCACCATAAAGTTCATCACACACTACCGGGTGACCAATATGTTTTGCATGTACTCTTATCTGGTGTGTACGGCCTGTATGAATTTGAAATTGCACCCAGGAGAAAATTTTAAAATCTTCCAGTACTTCGAAATCAGTTAAAGATTCTTTTCCTTTTTTATATACAGTCATCAACCCTTTTTTCAGAGGATGTTCAGAAATGAGAGTATTGATGTTTCCTTTTTTTTCCGCAAGTGAGCCTAGAACAAGTCCGAGATAAATTTTTTCTGTCTGTCTTTCTTCAAACTGTTGTGAAAGCAGTTTGTGAGTTGTTTCATTTTTTGCAAACACAATTAAACCGCTTGTGTCTTTGTCGAGACGATGAACGGTAAATATGTTGCCATATTTTTCGATCAATAATTTTTTAAGAGAGATATCTTTTCCTTCACGGTCGGGAATGGAGAGTAAACCGGATGGTTTATTTAATGCAATGAGATCCGGCGTATTAAGAATGGTGTAATCTGAAATTTTTATGTAAGATTTTTCTGTGTTCATCTGCGTAATCTGTGAGCTATTTCCCTTTTCCAAAGTATTTAAGTTCACGAACTTCTTTCTCATTCAGGAAACGCCATTTGCCTCTTTCAATATTTTTCTTTGTTAAGCCGGCAAACATTACACGATCAAGACCTTTTACATAATAACCAAGATGTTCAAAAATGCGGCGTACAATGCGATTACGACCACTGTGTATTTCCACACCAAGCTGTGTTTTGTCTTTCGTATCTGCGTAGGCAAGTTTGTCAACTGAAGCCGGGCCGTCTTCTAATACAACACCCTTTAATATATTATCGAAATCTTTTTTCTCAAGAGGTTTGTCAAGAGTAACGGCATATATCTTTTTTATTTCATTGCTTGGATGTGTAAGTTTTTGCGAAAGCTCGCCATCGTTGGTAAGCAATAAAAGCCCCGAAGTATTTCGGTCTAATCTTCCAACAGGATAAACTCTTTCATCCGTAGCACGGCGAATAAGATCAAGCACTGTCTTTCTTCCCTGCGGATCATCAGTTGTTGTAATAAAATCTTTTGGTTTGTTAAGTAAGATGTAAACAAGATTTTTTGACAGGAGTATTTTTTTACCATTTACAACTACCTCATCTTTTGGTGAAATTTTATGTCCGGGTTCTGTCACTATTTTCCCATTCACTTTTACGATACCTTTTTTTACTATTTCTGCAGCTTCGCGACGGCCACTAACACCTGCATGAGAAATATATTTATTTAAAGGCATGAGCTCTGTGCTCTGGGGTCTCGAGATAACAGGCTGCGATTGTTTTTGTACAGGATCAGCTTTCTGAATTCTTAGCTCTGCTCTTTTTTTGTCAAAATACTCTTCTCTTTCTTTTTTTACCTTTTTCTTTTCCTGGCGAAATTGCTCTTTAATTGCAGCGTTGCTTTTCTTCTTATAAAACTTATCGAAGGGAGATGCTTTCTTTTTCATGTGAAGATTTTACTGTTTTACAACAGGAGGCGCAAAGATAAGCAATAACAGGGCTTTAGTTGTTTTAAATAAAAGCCCTTCCTTTATAGGGAAGGGCTTCAGTATACAACAAATTTTTAGGAAAGAACTCGTCTTTTGCGAGGCATAGGCTTTCTTGTTTCTTTCATTTTTTTCAATTGCTCTGCAGTCAAAATTGATCTCATATTTTCTTTGTTCTTTTGAATTAGTGTTTTCATCTCTACTCTTTTTTTCGTCATATCCTGATATCTATTTTCATGAATTGCTTTCCTTTTCTCAAGCGTTTCACTACGCTGTTTTTTTATCCTTGCCATTTGGTCATCGCTCAGATCAAGCCGGAGTTTCATTTTTTCCATTCTTGCATTAGCATCGATCTCGGCCATTTTTTTACGCTCCACTTTAGATTTTTCGATCTGGGCCTTTTGTTCTTTGCTTAATAAAGCACTCATATCTTCCCGATGCTTTTTGTTAAGCTCCGTCATTTGGTTTCTCCAATCTTTTACCAGGATATCATCCTTTTTTCTAAGCTCATCCATTTTTTTCCTGTAGTCTTCATTCAATGTTTTGGCTTTCTGCTTTTGTTCATCAGAAAGCTTAATTTTTTCGGCCATCATTTTATCCCGGTAAGTTTTTTGTTTTTGCGGGACCCTTTCTTCCTGTGCCTGGGCAGCAACGATCGTTACCATTGCCAGCATCAATACGATTATTTTTTTCATGGTTTTATTTTTTATACAGACTAAAACAAAAATGTGAAGTTTAATCAAATCTAGGAAATTCTTCGTAGAAGGCCAAAATTCCTGATCAAAGGCTAATTCTTATTGGCTAATTGTCCGCAGGCTGCGTCAATATCCTTGCCGCGACTTTTCCGAAGCCTTGCATTAACTTTATGCTTTTCCAGGTAACTCATAAATGCCTCAACCGTTTTTTCATCCGGTTTTTCAAATTTGGCAAAATCAATGGGATTGTATTCTATAATATTAATAAGATCAGCGGGGACCTGGCGGTATAGTTTTATCAGGTCATCTGCATCTTTGAGTGAGTCATTAAAATTCTTGAATAAGATATATTCAAATGTGATCTCATTTTTTGTTTCCTTATAAAAATAATTTAAAGCATCCACCAGTGATTTGATATTGTTACTGTCATTGATCGGCATTATCTGGTGGCGCTTGGCATCCGTAGCTGCGTGCAGTGATAGAGCCAGCTTGAATTTTACTTTATTATCACCTAACTGTTTTATTTGTTTGGCAACACCAGCTGTTGAAACTGTAATTCTTCTTGGGCTCATGGCCAAACCATCCGGTGATGTAATTCTTTCTATTGCTCTTAAAACGTTTTTATAATTGAGCAATGGCTCACCCATTCCCATGAAAACAATGTTGGTGAGTTTGTGTCCGTAGATCCTTTCACATTGCTGATTGATCAGTACTACTTCATCATAGATCTCATCAAAGGTCAGGTTACGTTTTTTATCAATATAGCCAGTAGCACAAAACTTACAACTGAGAGAACAACCTATCTGAGAAGATACACAAGCTGTCGCTCTCTTTTCTGTCGGTATCAATACACCTTCCACTAAATGACCATCATGTGTTTTAAAGCTTGATTTCACGGTGCCGTCTGCAGAATATTGAGTTGCATTTATTGTAAGTGCCGGTAGCGTAAAATTATCTCCGAGGGTTTGACGAAGATCCTTGCTCAGGTTGGTCATGTCGGCAAAACTGTGTGCATGTTTTTGCCAGAGCCATTCATATACTTGTTTTATACGAAATTTTTTTTCACCGAGTCTTTCAAAATATTCTTCCAGTTCTTGTAAACTCAGGTGCCTGATATTTTTTAGTTCTATTTTCAACATCGTGCAAAGATAATCATCGATTGGTGGATGAGCAGATTTCGGCAATAAGATGCTTTTGCGTTCCTTTGCAGGCACTTATAGCTGCGTAGCGATGAGGAAGAAGAACACTTCGCTTCGCTTAGTGCTGGCTGTGCGTCCAAAAAAAAGACTAATAATAATTCAAAAGCCTGGTAAATAATGAAAGATGTTTTTATAATAGATGCGATCCGAACACCGATAGGAAAATACGGAGGAGCATTATCGACTGTAAGACCAGATGATCTGCTGGCGATCGTTATCCATGCATTAATGCAGAGAAATTCTTCTATCGATATGAATGAAGTGGAGGAGGTTATCGCAGGAGCTGCTAACCAGGCCGGGGAAGATAATCGCAATGTGGCGAGAATGGCTGCATTGCTTGCAGGTTTACCTGTTAGCGTTGGAGGCGTTACCGTAAATCGTTTGTGTGCATCCGGCATGCAAAGTATAATGGATGCAGCAAGAGCGATAATGTGTGGTGATGGGGAAATTTATTTTGCGGGCGGCGTGGAAAGTATGACAAGAGCACCGTTTGTTGTTGGAAAAACGAATGAGGCATGGAGCAGAAAGGGTGAGATGTTTGATACAACAATGGGCTGGCGGTTCATTAATGAAAAGCTTGCGGCTATGTATTATCCCTATACAATGGGTGAAACAGCAGAGAATGTGGCGGAGCAATGGAATATTTCAAGAGAAGAACAAGATACGTTTGCACTTCAATCGCAGGACAAATATTTTGCGGCAAAAGATGCTGGTAAATTCAATAATGAAATTGCCGCTGTTGAAATAAATAATAAAGGTTTAATAAATTGGGTAATAGTTGATGAACACCCGAGGATATCTTCTTTGGAAAAACTGGCTTTATTAAAACCTGCCTTTAAAAAAGATGGAACGGTAACAGCGGGAAATTCATCCGGCATAAATGATGGAGCTGCTTGTTTATTACTAGCAAGTGAAAAGGCAGTGAAAGAATATTCTTTAACTCCATTTGCAAAAATTGTTTCAATGGCATCAGCAGGAGTTGATCCTGCGATTATGGGAATTGGCCCGGTACCAGCTACACAAAAAGTCTTACAAAGAGCCGGGTTGAAAATTGAAGACATTGGTTTAGTAGAGCTGAATGAAGCATTTGCTTCGCAAAGCATTGCTTGTATTAAAGAATTGGACTTTGATGCTTCTAAAGTAAATGTAAATGGCGGAGCAATTGCCTTGGGTCATCCACTTGGTTGCAGCGGTGCAAGAATATCCACCACATTATTGTATGAAATGAAAAATCAAAATATAAAATATGGTTTAGCTACAATGTGTGTTGGAGTAGGACAGGGGGCTGCAATTATTTATGAATCTTTATAATGAAAATTATGTACTTAAAAGATAAAATTGATACCAGTGCTGCCATGAAGCAACTGGAAACTTATATTGAATCCTTTCCCATTAAACTGAAACAAATTTCTTCTGAAGAATTATTAAAGAGACCTGCCCAGGGAAAATGGTCAAAGAAAGAGATACTTGGACACCTGATCGATTCGGCCATTAATAATCTAAAACGATTTACAGAAATACAGTTCTTGCCTCAGCCGTATACTGTAATCTCTTACCAGCAAAATGAATTGGTAATTGTAAACAATTACCAGGATCTTCCGTTACAACAGTTGCTGGATCTTTGGCAATCATTGAACATGCAGATAGTTTTTGTGGTAAAAACGATCCCTGCCGATAAATTAAATTATCCTGTTGATCCGCAGTATGAAAGCAGGGAAATGAAAACACTGAAATGGATCATTTGCGATTATGTTGCACACATGGAGCATCATTTCAGGCAAATTTTTCCGGAGCAATAATGAACATTATGTTCTTGATTTTGTTAGACTAATGAAAAGGAACCGTGCCTTTGATTGTAAAAAGAACCCTACTGACCAGGTAGGTTTAGTTAAACAAGATTATGTGATCGAGCAACTAAGACGATATTTTTATCGATTTTCCCTGAAAAGTAAATTTAGTTAGACGCAGCAATTGTATATTTATTATTGCCTAGCAATTGTATATTTAATAGGTTAAGGTATTTTTTTAACACCAAAATTTTACTCTCACATGAGAAAACTTCTACTACTGGTCATTGGCCAGCTATTCCTGCTTTCGGGAATATTGGCCCAGGAAAAGACCCTTACGGGGAAAGTGACCGACGAAAACGGAAGCCCGATCCAAAATGTCTCTGTAGTTGTCAAGGACACTAAAATAGGTACAGTGACAAAACCAGATGGCAGTTTTGTATTAAATGTTCCCTCCAATGCAACTACACTTGTTATTTCCAGTGTTAGTTACGAAACGCAAAACGTGACAATCGGAACTTCGAATGTTATCGAAGTAAAATTAAAACCAACCAATAACCCAATGAATGAAGTGGTAGTAGTTGGTTTTACAACTGCAAGGAAAAAAAGAGATGAAGCAGGTGCTATCTCAAGTGTAAAGGCAAGCCAATTGGAAAACATACCCAACTTGTCGGTTGATAAAGCGCTACAGGGACAAGCTGCCGGTGTAATGGTACAGTCAAACAATGGAATTCCCGGCGGTGCCATCAATGTTAGAATTCGGGGAAGCAGCTCCATCCAGGCAGGTAATGATCCACTCTATGTTGTTGACGGCGTTCAAATGAATACACGAAACGATGCGGCTTTTTCAGAATCAAATCCGCTGGCATTTTTGAACCCTGATGATATTGAATCCATTGACATTATTAAGGATGCTGCTACTGCTGCAATATATGGAAGCGCCGCGGCAAATGGAGTAGTATTAATAACTACTAAAAAAGGGAAAGCTGGTAAAACAAAATTTACCGCTAATTATTATACAGGAAGTGTAATGCCCATAAAATATCTTGATGTATTAAGTGGGCCCGAATACTTTCAGTTGAGATCAGAAGCCGTCGCAAATCCTTCAAATCTTCTACCGAGTGATCTTTCAGTTAAAAGAACTGTATTGAATGAGCTTCGATTTCCAGGGGCGCAATCATATACAGTTGCGCAGGCTGATTCGGCTATTGCTACTATTCCTACTTATGATTGGCAACAGGCAGCTTTACAAAATGGCAAAATCAGTAATTATGAAATATCGGCAAGCGGCGGTAATGACAAAAGTACTTTCAGGGTTTCAGCAAATTATACTGACCAGAGTACAATTGTGACAAAAGCGGACTTTAAGCGATACGGCTTAAAATTGGATCTAACAAACAGGGCAACTGATCGTTTAACATTTGGGCTATCAACTTCCTTTAGTTCCTTTGAACAAAACGTACCCTTTGCTGTTAGTGGCTCATTCCTGGGGAGCCCTGCCTTTTCTGCATCTGGTATTATTCCAACCAATCCAATTTATAATCCAGACGGAACGTATTATGGAACACCCGGCAATGTTCCGGCTAATTTAATTGGTACACTTAATCAAAACATCATCCAGGTTAATGATTATAACACTGGCTTTCAAAGAACCAATATGCTGGTCGGTAATTTCAATATCGAATATAAGATCCTGGATTGGTTATCAGCCAAAGGATTTGCCGGTATTGATTACCGTGATCTGAATGGTAAAAGAGTTTCAGATTCAAGAACAGCTGATGCATTTAACCGCAAAGGTCTTGTACAAATGGAGCATGATTACAATACAAACATCAGCACCTTTGTCACTTTAAATTTTAATCGCAGTTTGGGCGAAAATTCTAAATTAGATGGCTTTGCAGGTTATGAATACAGGCAGGAAAATCAAGTAACTACTACTGAATCTGGTGATGGGTTCCCTACTTTCCAGTTTAAATCTTTAAATAATGCAGCCAATCCACTGGCTGTTGGAGAAGCGTCTACAGGGTATAGGAAAAATGCCGTTTTTACCAATGTGAATTATGCATTTAAAGAAAAATACCTGGTTGGTGTGATCCTTCGTTATGATGGCTCTTCAAGATTTGGAAGTGGTTACAGGTATGGATTATTTACTGGTATTAAAACCGCCTGGAATGTGGATCGTGAATCCTTCCTGGAGGATTCAAAAATTATTTCTGCATTGAGACTTCGCTTTAGCTATGGCCAGGTAGGTAACGACCAGATCGGAAACTTTGATGGATTGGGATTATATAGTGGCGCTGGTGTTTACAATAATCAACCTGGTATTGCTTACAATCAATTGGAAAATCCGAATTTGAAATGGGAGCAAACAACAACTTCTAACCTGGGTATTGACTTTGGATTTCTTAACAGCCGCATAAATGGTGCGATCGAATTATACAATAAGAAAACCGAGGATCTTTTATTGAATCAGCCATTACAGCAAACAACAGGATTTGCTACCATCGCCACTAATGTTGGTCAACTTCGAAATCGTGGTTTTGAATTAACATTAGGTGCTGATATCTTCAAAGCAAAAAGGCCAGGCGATTTTAACTGGAATGTCAATTTCACTTTTGCATATAATGACCAGAAAGTGACGGAGCTTTATGGGGGAAACAAATTTCTCGCTTCCAGAAATGATATCAGAATTGGAGAACCGGTTGGCGTATTATTTACTCAAAAATTTGCTGGTGTAAGTCCGGCCACTGGCCGCCCGATGTGGTATGATAGTACGGGTAATCTTACTTATACAGTATTAGCAAAGGATAGAGTTGTAGTAGGTCCTACACTTTTATCACCATATACTGGTGGTTTAAGAACATCATTCAGGTACAAAGGGGTTATACTTGATGTATTCTTCCAGGGTGAATATGGCCGTTGGGCTACTGATGGACAGGTAAACTTTCTGTACGAGAATATTGCACGTATCAACGAGCTGCAATACATATATGAGAACAGGTGGACAACACCGGGCCAGATCACTGCAATTCCACGCTTCCATAGCAATGGTGCGGAGTCAAAAGGTTCCGGAGCTCAATCAGGCGATAGAATGTGGTTCAAGGCAGATTATATACGATTGAAAAATGTATTGCTGGCGTATGATCTTCCTGCGAAATGGGTATCAAAAGCAAAAATGACAAATGCAAGAATATATGTGCAGGCAACAAATTTAGTAACGTTCAGTGACTGGTATAGTTATGATATTGAATTTGTAAATACTGCAACAGGGATTATTCCACAAACAAAGAATATAACTTTTGGTATTCAACTTGGTTTTTAAAAACAGTATAAAAAGATGTATATGAAAAAAATATTTTCAAAATATATAATAACTGCCGGTCTTTTTGCAATATTGGGTTCAGGTTGTGAAAAGCAACTGGAAATAGAACC
>Ga0209486_10000440_pt1 | contig 18640 bp, 16 predicted proteins | sample NCCompost_FD_187518 | JGI IMG/M metagenome (GOLD analysis project Ga0209486, IMG submission 187518) | Agricultural soil microbial communities from Utah to study Nitrogen management - NC Compost (SPAdes) (version 2) | ecosystem: Environmental > Terrestrial > Soil > Agricultural land | place...
CTCGCGACAGCAACGATCCTTACCACCGACACTAGGTTCCTGGCGCATCCCGAACGACAGGGGCGCTGGTCCGAACTGGCGTCGCAAGTCGCGACGTGTCGCTCCTGGGGCGACTGCTACGGGTATGTACTTGTCGCAACGGGCCGCGCCGACCTGATGGTCGATGATCGCATGAATCCGTGGGACGTCGCCGCCCTGATCCCCGTGGTCGAAGAGGCGGGAGGGGTGTTCACGGATTGGAACGGGCGCCGAGGAATCGGGCCAGACGCGGTGGCCTCAAATGCCACGCTTGCTGGTGTGTTTCGATCCCGGCTCGGAGTCCGGACCTGATGGAGCGGTCCTAAAATCGCTCCATCAGCCGGATCGCGTCGGGCGCCTTCCGAGCGTCGCCGATGTACACGAACCGGAAATTGCGCATGTAGCGGATAGCGGCGCTCTGGATATCGGCCGGTGTTATCGCTCGGAGCTCGTCCACAAAGCGATCGGCACGCCGGAAGTCACCGTAATAGAGCTCGGCTCGCGCCAGAAAATCCGCCTGCTGAACCCCGGACTCATTGTCCAGGAAGTACTGCGTAATGAACTGGAGAATGAGCCGCTCGAGCGCCTTCGGTTCGATCGTGCCGGTTTGCAGGTCGAGCAGCTCCTGGCGCATGACCTCGAGCGTGCGTTCGGGTGAGACGGTTGTGACATACAACCCGCCTGCTGAAACGGCGCGCTCGATAAAGGGCGCATCTACAGCGTAGGTCAGATTCCGCTTCGAACGGACCTCGCTGAACAGCTGCCCGGAAAGAATCGCTGTCGCGATCCGGAGCGCGTGATAATCAGGGGAATCTGCGCGTGGGCCAGGGTAAAGACCGAGGATGTAATTGGTCGGAAGGTCACGGTTGATTGTCAGGGCCGATGACTTGCTTCGTGGCAATGTGTCGGGCAGAGTCCACTTGTAATTGCCCGCCGGCAGGCGAGAGAGTGATCCTCGCACGAGGCGCTCGATCTGGGAGCGCCCCACGTTCCCCACGACCACCAGCAGCATCCGGGATTTGACTATCTGCGCGTCCTGGTACCGCTGCAGGTCCGTGATCGAGATCCGGCTCAGGGAGCCCTCGGTGCCGGCTGCCGGAAGCTGGTACGGGTGACCGGCAAAGGCGAAGGAATCCGCGACAAACTCCACATGGGCGTCCGGCGAGTCCTCGCGCTGCCTGACACCGGCGATCAGCTGACGTTTGATGAGAGTGACTTCGGACGAGTCGAATCGCGGCTCCGTGATTCGGCTCGCCATGATGTTCCAGGTCGAATCCAGCGTGGAGCGCGTTGCTCGCAGGCCGATCCTCGACCAATCCACGCCAACGCTGGTCGTTATGCTGGTTCCAAGCTGAGCGAGCGATCGCCGCAGCCGATCGCGCGAATACGACTTTGTGCCGCGCTCGCTCGCCTCGAGCAGGATAAGCTCGATCCCGGCGTTCTCCGCCGTCACCTGCCTGACGCCGCCCAACAGGTAGAGGTTTGCGACGACTATGTCCCCGCTGCGGGAATGGCGCTGGATGACACGTATCCCATCGACCTCATAGCCGACGGTCCCGGTGTCCTGAGCGGCGGGTGGCGGGGACGCGCGGCGGCCCTGCCCTAGCGCCACGTCCCCTGTCAAAGCAACGGCGACCAGAACTCCGAAGATCTTGTGCATCCTCACGGAATGATCCTCGGCAGGACGTCAGCGTCTCGGAGGCCAAGGTCGGCCTTCACGCCCGGTGGAAGGAGAAGGCCCACAACCATCGGCTTCCCCACGATGTACTTCCTCGCGTAGTCGCGAACGTTCTCGAGCGACTGTGCCGCCATGTTGTCCACGTATCCCATGTAGTACTCGAGACCCGACACGCTCCACCAGAACCCAATGGTGTGTGCGTGATCCGATGGACGGTCAAAGCCGAACGCTGTCTCCACGGCGCGCTCAGCCTTCGTTGCCGCCAACTGCTCGGGCGTGATGTATCCGGGATCGGCCAGCCGTTCTACCTCGCGCTGGAGCGCCGCGACGGCCTCCTTCAGGCGATCAGGAGTCGTTTGCCCGGCGATGGTGATGGGGCCGACCTGGTTGAGCGTGTAGTAGTTGACGTTGATCGACTGAAAGAGTCCTGTGTCGACCAGCTTTCGTTGCAGCTGCGAACCGGGCTGGTTGAGCGCGTCCGAGAACACGTCAGCGGCGTACGTTGCGGCGGGATCCTTTCGGACACTGGGCCCCTGCCACTGCATCATCACCGTGACCGCACCCACGGGCCGCTCTACGTACACCGCCGTGCTGGCGGTAAGTGCAGGGATTTGCGGAGTCGGTTCCGCCGCAAAGGGATCCTCGCCCTTCTGCCAGTCACCCAGGAACTTCTCGGCCAGCGCAAACACGGAATCGGGGTTCACGGCGCCCGTCACGATCAGCGCCGTGTTGTTAGGCACGTAGTATCGGCGCTGGATCTCCGTCAGCTGGGCAGGTGTGACCTTCTGCAGGACCTCGCGCTCGCCGATGATGTTCTTGCGGCTGAACTGCCCCGGATACAGTGCTTTGTTCATCTGCACCTGCAACTCGAAGAACGGGCTGGACTCGTTCCGGTCATATTCGCCGAGCACCACCTGTCGTTCCCGCTCGAGCTCCTGACTCAGAAACTTCGGGCCGCGGAGCGCCGCCGACATGACCTTGATCCCACCGGCGAGGCTGTCCGCCGGAAGCGTCATGTAATAGTTGACCCGCTCTTCCTGTGTCGTTCCGTTGAACGACGCACCCAGCTCCGAAGACTTCTGGATGAAGGCGTCCGGTGCGGGGAGGCTTTCATTCGCCTTGAAGAACATGTGCTCGTACATGTGCGCCAGCCCTTCCGTGCCGGGCCGCTGTGTGAACGAGCCGTTTCGGACGTTGAACTCGATCGTCGCTAGCGGCACGCCGTGAGCTTCGGCTACGATGACTTCGAGTCCGTTCGGCAGGACGCGATGTCGGATGAACTTCTCGAGCTCCGCTCGCTGGGCAGCCAGCGTGTCGGGAATAACTGCGGCAATCGCACAAGCGGCGAGAGTGACCACCAACCTCCTAACGGAGGTCTGGTCGCGATTATGTGCGCGTTGTTGAATCGTCACGCTGGCAATCCGGGGTTCCCTGGTTTTCTTTGAGCGCCGATGGCAGAACATCGCGACACTGTGGCCCGGTTCAGGGCATTGGCCGCGCGGCGCCTTGAGGCCTCGCGACTCCGGCGAGACGTCCCGTTGGCTCCGTACACCACGTTCCGGATCGGTGGTCCGGCTGATTGGCTGTACGATGCCACCACGGCAGACGATCTCGCAAACGCCGTGGAGACGTGTCGTGAGGCCGAACTACCACATTTTATCCTCGGACTCGGCGCCAACATCCTGGTCGGGGACAAGGGGTTCAGGGGTGCCGTGATCCGAAATGTCGCGCGGGACTTCCGGTTCGAAGGCAACACGCTCTGGGCCGAAAGTGGCGCGATCATGCAGGATCTCATCCTTGCCTCGGTACGACGCGGTCTCTCTGGACTCGAGCATTACATCGGAATCCCGAGCACCGTTGGCGGCGCTGTCTGGCAGAACCTGCACTTCCTCTCGCCCGCTCCCGAACGTGAGCGGACGATGTTCATCGCCGAGGTCTTCGAATCGTGCGAATTACTGTCGGAAGAAGGCGGCCGGCGCACCGCCCATCGCGACGAAATGGCGTTCGGCTATGACACAAGCCTCCTGCACCATCGGCGCGATGTCGCCCTGTCGGTGCAATTCGCATTGGCGCCCGGCGACAGCGATCGCATGAATCGCATTCTTCAGGAGAATCTTGCCTGGCGAGGGGCGCGGCATCCCTGGCTCGACATCCATCCGAGTGCCGGATCCATCTTCAAGAAGATCAAGGATGTTGGCGCGGGACGACTCGTCGACCAATGCGGGCTGAAGGGGTATCGCGTGGGCGACGCGCAGGTCTCGCATCTGCATGCGAACATCGTCGTGAACCTCGGCGCCGCCACCGCCACCGATATCCGGAAACTCATCGCGCATATCCAGCAGCGCGTCGAGGAGCAATTCGGACAACACCTCGAGCCTGAAATCGGATTTGTCGGCGAATTCTGACGCGTCGCCGTCGGAAGACGCCGCACCATCCCGGGCACGGATGGTGTGGTTGGTGGTGGGTCCTGCCGCCTATGTCGCACTGGCGGTTCTGGCGCCGAATTCACTCGAAGGGCCGGCGCGTCATGTGCTCGGCCTCGCGGTCTGGATGGCCATCTGGTGGGTTACCGAGCCGGTTCCGCTCGCTGCAACTTCGCTCCTGCCGGCGGGGTTATTGCCCGCGCTCGGCGTGGCGAGCGCGCGCGATGCCGTCGCGCCTTACGCGAACGAACTGGTGTTCCTGTATCTCGGCGGCTTCTTTCTCGCCGCCGCGCTCGAGCGCTGGAATGCACATGCGCGCATCGCCTATGGCCTCATCGCCGCCATAGGATTTTCGAGCAAGCGCATCGTGCTAGGCGTCATGGTCGCGACGGGATTCATTTCCATGTGGATCTCGAACACGGCGACGGCGGCGATGATGTATCCCATCATTCTCGCCATCATTCCGTTGTTCAGTGGGCGGGATCGCGATGCGCACCATACCCGCACGGCGTTGCTGCTCGGCATGGCGTACGCTGCTTCGATCGGCGGAATGGGGACGCTTCTGGGAACGCCGCCCAACCTGATTCTTGCCGGCGCAGCGAAAGAACTGGCCGGGCAGGAAATCTCGTTCCTGTCGTTCCTTTCGTTCGGCGTGCCACTGATACTCCTTCTGTTGCCTTTGTGCTGGGCGCTGTTGGTTTTCGTGCTCTTCCCGTCGAATGCGGCGCTCGATTCGGGCGCGAGCGGTGTGCTGCAGGACAGGCGGAGGGCGTTAGGCGCCCTGCGAGGTGGCGAGCTGGCAACGCTTACCGTTTTTGTGCTGACCGCACTCGCGTGGCTCAATCGCGAACGGAAGGAAATCGGCGACCTGACGATTCCGGGACTCGTCGACCTTTCCCCGCGACTGACCGATGCCACAATCGGTATCCTCGGCGCGCTGTGTCTGTTCGTCATCCCCGCGCGGGATCGCGATGGATCTCGTCGCGCGCTGCTGACATGGGATGAAGCGCGCCTGATACCGTGGGATGTGCTCCTGCTCTTTGGAGGCGGACTTTCGCTGGCGGCGGCGATGGAATCCACCGGCCTGGCCCGGTGGCTGGGCGATCACCTGAGCGTGTTAGGCGGCCTCCCCACCGTCGCCCTCTGCCTGGGACTGGCCTTCTTTGTCCTGTTGCTCAGTGAACTGGCGTCCAACACGGCGGTGGCGACGATGATGATGCCGATCATCGCAACGCTTGCCACCGCGGTCGGTCAGCCGCCGCTGCTGCTGATGCTGGTGGCCGCGCTCGCAGCCTCGACCGGGTTTGCGCTGCCGGTCGCGACGCCCCCGAATACGATCGTCTTCGGGTCGGGGCAGGTCCGTGTGCGGGACATGGCAAAGGCCGGCATCGCGCTGGACGTCATCGCCGTGGTGCTCGTGGTCTTCGTGGTGCTGCTCCTCTACCCGCTGGTGTTTGCCTAACGCTCGTTGGCGTTCCGCTGCTGTCGTTCTTCACGACGGGTGACCATGATCGATGCGACGGCGCCGATGACCAGGATCGACACCACCATGCCGAGCATGTAAAGGTTCACGTTCGGCCCGAAGTGCTCCTTCAGGAAGTCGCCGGTCAGCATCTTCACGCCGATCAGACCGAGAATCGCGGAGAGCGACGTCTTCAGATAACGGAACTTGTCGATCGCGCCCGCCAACGCGAAGTAGAGCGACCTCAGGCCCAGGATTGCGAAGACGTTACTGGTGAAGACGAGGAACGGGTCCGCAGTGATCGCGAAGGCCGCGGGAATCGAATCCAGCGCGAACACGAGATCCATCGCCTCGACCAGCACCAGCCCGACGGCAAGTGGCGTCAGCATGCGCCGACCATCCACGAGGGCCGTGAAATGGTGCTCGTTGAACTGGCCAGTTACTGGGAAGAAGCGCCGGAGCTGCCTGATGATGAAGACTTCGTCCGTTTCGAGATGCCCCTCGTCGCGCGTGAAGAGCATCTTGATCGCGGTGTAGATCAGGAACGCGCCAAAGACGTACAGGATCCAGTGATACTTCGCGATCAGCGCCGTGCCGACCACGATCATGATGCCGCGCATGACCAGGGCCCCGAGGATTCCCCAGAACAGCACGCGGTGCTGGAATTGGGGCGGGATCCGCAGGTGCGCGAAGATCATCGCCATCACGAACACATTGTCGGCGCTCAGCGACAGCTCGATCAGGTACCCGGTGATGAACTTGATCGACGCCAGGCGACCATCGTTCACCACGCCGTCGACCCGATCCACCTCGGTGCCTAACGCCAGCCAGTGGTTGTCGTAGGCAACGTGCACGAACCAGGCGAACGCCATGGCCAGGACCACCAGCACCGTCGTGAACGTCAGCGCCTCACGCACCGATACGACGTGCGCCTTGCGATTGATCACGCCAAGGTCGATGGCGAGCATGATGAGCACGAAGACGAGGAACCCGCCCCAGGCCCAGAGTGTGTAGTCGATGGAACTATCCTCTCGCGCGGAGGCGCGTCATGTGCGCGCCGGAAATACCGTGGTTGTCACGGCCAGCCAGCCGCGCCATGCGTTCTCGTCCAGGCCGATGGTGACTTTGCTGCCAAATCGGACAAGCGGCTGCTTCAGCATGCCCGGCTCCTCGGTGAGCTTCTGGAGCCACCAGTCATCGGAATGCATCGAACGTTGCAGGCCGAGGTCGAGAAGGCGGCGCGACTCGCGGTCCACCAGGCTGGAAACCCCAAAACGCTCCGAGAATCGCCGAAGTTCTCCCAGCGCGGGAGCCCGCTCCTGGAAATCGACGAAGTGCGTGAGGATCCGGCGCTCGGCGAAGAACCTGAGCGCCTTACGGGTATCGGCATTCTTCTTCGTCCCGAAAACCTGCACTTGGCGAGTCTGCTGCGTTGTGCTTCGCACACCTACCCTCTAGGTCGCTTTCTTCGAGTTCCAGTCTCCGACTCCTCCCCGATCCGGCGAGTAATGTAGCGTTGTGACTACTTTCTTCCGTCCAGCCTGGTGGCTCCCGGACCCCCACACCATGACCATGTGGGGAAAGTTCATCCGGCGCCGGCAATTGATCGGTATGCAGCTCGAGCGAATTCCGACGGACGATGGCGACGAGATTACGGTGGCGTCGTCGATACCGACAACATCGGGCCCCATCCTCCTGTTGCTTCACGGCCTGGAAGGGGGCGTGCGGTCGCATTACGTGGGAGGCATTTGGGCCGTTGCGCGACAGAAGGGTTGGCAGACGCGAATGCTGCTTTTCAGGACGTGCGACGGTCGGTTGAATCGGGCGCGGCGCACGTATCATTCCGGCGAGACGACGGACCTCGACCTCGTGGTGCGACGTCTGGTACAGGAAGATCCGACAAGGCCGATCGGGCTCGCGGGTGTTTCGCTTGGCGGGAACGTGATGTTGAAATGGCTTGGTGAGCAGGGCGAGTCCGCGCCCCAGCAGGTCCGCGCCGCCATTGCAGTGTCTGCGCCGTATGACCTTGCGCGATCGAGCAAGGCGATCGATACCGGCTTCGCCAGGTTATACCAATGGAATTTCCTGCGGAGCTTGCGGCGAAAGGCAAAAGAAAAACTGGCGCAGCATCCCGACATCTGCGAACCGGATAGCCTCGAAGAACTGTCGACCATGTGGGAGTTCGACAACCGATTCACTGCACCAGTGCACGGTTTTCGCGACGCCGCGGACTACTACGCTTGCAGCAGTTCAATCGGCTTCCTGTCACGTATCAAGCGGCCGACTCTTCTCCTGAGCGCACACGATGACCCCTTCTACTCGCGAGACGTACTGCGTGACGTGGAAGAGATCGCAGCGTCCAATCCGTTCGTCGGAACCGAGTTTCACAAACGCGGGGGCCATGTCGGATTCGTGGGTGGCGCTCCCTGGAGGCCGACGTACTATGTGGAGTCGCGCGTTGGGTCATTTCTCGAGAACTATCTCGGATCAACAGACTCAACCGGGTAGCTGCAGGTGATGAGTGATGTCATACGCGATTCTGTTCACGGTCGTTTTTGTCGGACTGTTTGTCCTCCGGATCATTCTGGCTACGATCTTCTTCAGCCTGATCCTTCCCGCGGATGATCACTGTCCGATGTGCGATTCGCCCACGCTGCGAATCGAATCGAAGTTCGATCGCGTGTTGCCCTGGTTCCGACGCAGCTGGTGTCTACGATGTGGTTGGCACGGCGTGTTGCGCCGCGGAACCCTATCCGAACAGCCCAGTCACTCTGAGACGCTGACGCGCCGGTAGTCAGCCGCGGCCCAATTCCCTCGCGTACAGCACGAGCCAGTCGGGCCAGTTGCCACTCAACTCGAAGAAGTCCTGGAAGTAGACAAGTCCCGCGCGTTCGAGGTCGTCAATAAGCAGCTGCAACGCGCTGTCATCCAGAATGGGCCCCACAACAATGAGGTCTGCCTCCATTCGGAATTCCTGGTCGGTGAGACCAAGTCTTTCGTCGATTACTGACCGCGTGATTCCCGCGCGCTCGAACGCGGGCCGTCGTATGAGGAGACAGGGTTTGTTCGTGGGGAGTTCGAGAGGCATTTACTCAAGGTGTGAATGTAGGAAACAGATGCAACAGGATCCCGTGCCCCGCTAGCTTCATCGGATGCCCAGCAGTAACACGAACCCGAATTTCGAAGCTCGCTACGATGTAATTGTCATCGGGGCCGGCCACGCCGGTACCGAGGCGGCGGTCGCAGCGGCGCGACTGGGCTGTTCGGTCGCTGTGATCACAAGCGCACTGGAAACCATCGGCCAGATGTCCTGCAACCCGGCGATCGGCGGTGTTGCGAAGGGAACGGTAGTTCGCGAAGTCGATGCGATGGGCGGCATCATGGCGCGCGCGACGGACCTGGCGATGATCCAGTTCAGGATGTTGAACCGGGGCAAAGGTGCAGCGGTTTGGGCGCCGCGGGGGCAATGCGACCGCGGCCTGTATCGCCGCGCCGTGAGAACGCTGCTCGAGGAGCACACGCGGCTTCGAACGGTTCAGGGCACCGTGGCGAGGCTCGTCCTCGATGGTACAACTGTAGCGGGAGTGGAAACGCTCGAAGGCCGACGGTTTGGTGCGACGGCAGTGATTCTTACCACCGGCACGTTCCTTCGCGGCCGCATTCACATCGGCACCCGCACACGCATCGCAGGCGGGCGGGCTGGTGAAGCATCGACAATCGATCTCGCCGAACAGATCGAGCGTGCGGGTCTCGAGGTCGCTCGCTTCAAGACCGGTACGCCGCCTCGGATCGACGGTCGCACAGTCGACTTCTCGAAGCTTCAGCGACAGGAGAGCGAAGTCGAGGAATTCGATTATTCCTGGTCGAACTTCTGGACCGACCCTCGCTCGATTGAAGGCCGGACGCGACACCCCGATCAGCTTCCGTGCTGGATTACGTACCTCGAGGAGGGTGGCAAGCAGATCATTCATGACCGTCTCGCGGAATCGGCCATGTACGGTGGGGCGATCAGCGCGCGCGGTCCGCGCTACTGTCCGTCAGTTGAAGACAAGGTCGTTCGATTTCCGGATGCGGAGCGACACCAGCTCTTTCTCGAGCCGGAAGGACACGACACCACCGAGTTGTACGTGAACGGGTTGTCGACTTCCCTGCCCGCACCGATCCAGCTCGAGATCCTTCGGACCATCGACGGATTGGCTGATGTGCAGATGACGCGAGCCGGATACGCGATTGAATACGACTACTTCCCGCCGACGCAGTTGTGGCCTTCGCTGGAAAGTCGCGCGCTCCCCGGCCTTTTCTTCGCCGGCCAGGTGAACGGGACCACAGGGTACGAGGAGGCAGCTGGCCAGGGTTTGATCGCGGGAATCAACGCGGCTCGCCTCGCGCAGGGGGCAGCACCGGTGATTCTCGGACGCGAGACGTCTTACATCGGCGTCCTTGTTGATGACCTGGTCACGCGCGGGGTCGACGAGCCCTATCGCCTCTTCACGTCGCGATCCGAGTTCAGGTTGACCGTGCGGCAGGACAATTCACTCCGACGCCTCGCGCCGACCGCACTCGAGCTGGGAATGTTCGACGAGCGTGAACAGCGCGTCGTCGAGAAGCGGTTTGCGAGCGAGGAGGAACTCGATAGGCGGGCGCGCGAAACTTCGCTGTCTCCGGAGCGGGCAAACGGCTTGCTGGACAAAGCATCGAGTGCGCCCATTCGACAGCCGACTCGAATCGCCGAGTTGGCGCGACGGCATGGAGTGGGGCTGGGCGATCTTCTCCGCGCGTCGGATCCTTCGTCAGATCCTGATCCGGACGCACTGGTGACGGTCGAATTGGAGCTCAAGTACGCGGGCTACTTCGAGCGCGAGCGCGTGCACGCAGACAAGTTGAAGCGCATGTCGCACCTCGCGCTTCCTGCTGACCTGCCGTATTCCGAATTCCGGTCTCTGTCCACAGAAGCGCGCCAGAAGCTCGCGGCGCGCCGCCCGACGACCCTGGCACAGGCAGCAGGGATTCCGGGTGTCAGCCAGAGTGACTTGCAGAATCTCCTGATCGAACTGGAGCGCCGGCGTCGCACGAACGACCTGTCCCCTGCCCTTTCGTAGGACTGATCATCCGGAGTTGATGACGAGATCACCCCAGTACCCATCGTGATGACGGACCGGGCGGTGCCCGCGCGGTTGTGGGCCCTGATGCTCGTGATCTTTTCGTTCGTCCCGATCGTCAACTGGATTGCCGGCGGCCATCGGGCACCGTGGTACGCCACCGTCACCTCCGAGTGGACCAGTGGGTCAGCCATTGCCCTGGGCCTCGGCGTCGTCCTCTTTTTAGTCGTTAGGCGTTACGACTGGTGGCCCTCGGGTTGGAGACCGCTCGCGGAGTGGGCGGATCGTCGTGCGTTCGTGACGGCGGTGCTGCTGGCGTTGGTCGCGCTCCTGACGTACGGGCTCGTGGCGAAGGTGCTGCTGTCGGGCCGGTCGCTCCATATCGACGAAATTGTCCAGGTCATGCAGGCACGGATCTTCGCCGAGGGGCGCGTGTCGCGACCGGCCGACGCCGCTCCGGAGTTCTTCAGCGCCCTGAACGTGGTGGATGTCGGCGGCGCGGTCTATGCGCAGTTCCCGCCCGGCGGCCCTCTGATGTTGCTCCCCGGCGTCCTGGCCGGCGCAGTGTGGCTGACGGGACCCGTGTTCGGGGCGGTGACGGTCGTGGCCTTCTGGTTTCTGGTGCGATCGACCGAATCGCCGTCTACCGCGTTAGGCGCGGCAGCGTTGCTCACCGTGGCGCCGTTCATGGCGTTCATGGCGGGATCACAGATGAACCACGTGCCGACGCTGGCATGGCTCTGCCTTGCGTTGCTGGGCCTTCACACCGTTACCGCGTCGCAACGACCGAAGCCGCTGGTCGCCTTGCTGACGGGTGCCTGCCTGGGGATGATGGTGGCGATCCGGCCCCTGGATGGCGCCGCATTCGCGTTGCCCGCCGGCCTCTGGTTGCTGGCACGGACGATTCGTGACCGCACGCGGCTGCTCGAGTTGCTGGCGTCGGGCGTCGGTATTGTTCTGCCATTGGCGGGTGTGCTTGCCTATAACACGGCGACTACCGGCGACGCATTTCTGTTCGGGTATGAGCTCCTCTGGGGGGCAAACCACGGCCTTGGCTTTCACCGGGCGCCGTGGGGGGTGAGTCACACGGCGGCGCGCGGCCTCGAGCTGGTCAATCTGTATTTCCTGCGCCTGCAGACCTATCTGTTCGAAACTCCCCTTCCCTCACTGCTTCCGGCGACGGTGGCCCTGGCGCTGGTGCGCCGCCTAACGACGTTCGACCGGTACCTGCTGGCGAGTTCGGCGCTCCTCGTCCTCGGTTACTTCGCGTATTGGCACGATGGATTCTTCCTCGGGCCGCGGTTTGTCTACCTGTTGCTCCCGCTCCTGGTGCTCTGGACAGCGCGGCTTCCGGCAATCGTGCGCGAGCGGTTCACCTGGCCGGGTGCGGACCGTTTTGTCGTGCTGGTTTACGCCGTCAGCGCAGTGGTCGCGGTTGTGGTTTCCATCCCCGGCCGCGCCAGGCAGTACGCGAATGGCTTGATGTCGATGCGGCAGGACTATGTTGCGCCCGCGAGCGCCGCGTCCGTAACGAACGCCGTCGTCTTTGTGCGGGAGAGCTGGGGTGCCCAGCTGATTGCACGGCTCTGGGGGCTGGGCGTCTCGCGGAGCGCGACGGAGACGCTGTACCGGACCATCGATACCTGCATCCTCGAGCTGAGTGTCGCACAGCTGGAAGCCGCTGGCGTGCGTGGCGACGCGGCCATGGCGCGACTGCTTCCTCTGGCGGCCGATTCGTTGCGCCTGATCGAAAGCACGCTGTCGCAGGACAACACGCAACGTGTACTCCCAGGGTTCGGTTATCCGTCGTCGTGTCAGCGCCGGCTGCTCGAGGATCGCGCCGGCTATACCTTTTTTGCTCCATTACTGGCGCGCGACATGGGATCGAACATTTACGCCCGTGAACTGCACGCGCGCGATACGCTCTTGCTGGCGCGATATCCCGAGCGGGCCGTGTACCTGTTACGCGCGGCGTCCAGCGTAGCAGCGGCGCCTCTCGTTCTGGAGCGCGTCGATCTCGATTCGGCGCGCACCGAATGGGCGAGCACCGCAGCGGAGCGGGTGGGGCAGGGGCGCTAAGTCTTTTGGGGTCTTCCGGCAATTGAGTGGGTACAGGAGCGGAGTCGCGCCGCCAACAGCCTTTGAACGCGGAGGCACGCAAAGGGAACGCGGAGGGGCGCCGAGGAAAGCAACCGATCACAACAACGACCGCAACGACCCAGGAACCACAGCGTCGAATTCGAACGGCCGATGCTCAGGAAACCCTTCACGTTCTCCCTGCTGCCTCGGCGCTCTCCGCGATCAAGATGTTCTGACCTTTGCAAGGATGACTAGCCACCACTCGAAAGCCTGAAGGCCCGTCCTTTTCATTTGCGTTTTATAGTAGCATAGTGCTACTAATCTGGTGCCAGCGTGCCTAACGATGGAACCGGACGACACCGCCTAACGATAGATGTATGCCGGCCAGGTTGTTCGATCAGCATGGGTGCGCGGGCGTCGCGCGTTGTCTCCTGCCGGCCACCCGTAGCAGGCGCAGCCCGCTGAACCAGGCAGCGTGATCAACGAGGGGGATTCAGGAGCTGGCTCGTGTTGCCAATGCAAGATCGGTCTATCGAAATGCTCGGTTAGGCGATGTCGGCGCCCCAAGCGACTTTTGCCGTGGTGGACAACCAGGGCGTGAACGACCAGCAACACTCGGAGTAAGCGCTGCTCGACGGACATCGGAACTCAAGGAACTCGCGGAGCGATAAGCGAGTCTGTGTTTACGGCGATGGTCCGTGGAGGTCGTTAAGTGTTTGCTCGACCAACGTTTGACGCTGGCGTATGAGGCGGCGGCAAGCATTCAATCCAGCGCGCTCCGAGCACACGTTGCACGTTCAGGCGATGCATCCTGTTTCCACAGAAAGCGGAAAAATTCCCACACCAATGTTCCACGTGGAACATTTTCATAGCCGAGTAGGTGCAACCGCGATATTATCGGCCGGACATCCATCCAGACGCCGTGCCCAACGTACCTCTCAAAAGAATCATCGCGATCACGAATCAAAAGGGCGGGGTGGGCAAAACCACGACTGCAATCAACTTGGCGGCAGCGTTGGCGGCCGGGGACCGACAGGTTCTCCTGGTTGACGGCGATCCACAGGGAAACGCCACGAGCGGCATTGGAGTCGACGTTCCTGCCGACGGACAGAGCTTGTACGAGGTGCTGCTTGGTGAGGTGCCGGTCGAATCGGTCGTCCGGCGGGAAGTCCATCTAGCTAAACTCGACGTCCTACCGGCAACGCCAGATCTGGCCGGCGCGGAAGTCGAGTTGGTGAATGAAGAGGGAAGGGAGCTCAGACTGGCCCGCGCGATCCAGCAAGTACGGGACGCTTACGACTACATCCTCATCGACTGCCCGCCCTCCCTGGGTCTTCTAACGATCAACATGCTCGCGGCAGCGGACTCAATCCTGATTCCGCTTCAATGCGAATACTTCGCGCTCGAAGGGCTTACCCAGCTTCTTCGCACCGTTCAGATGGTTAGGGAGGGCCTGAAGCCTGACCTGCATGTGGGCAGCGTCCTGCTCACCATGTATGACTCAAGACTGAACCTGTCACGACAGGTCGCCGAGGACGCGCGCGAACACTTTGGCGACCTCGTCTTTAAGACGGTTATCCCCAGAAACATTCGTTTAGCTGAAGCGCCCAGCTTCGGAAAGCCTATTCTGCTCTACGATATTACATCCGTTGGAGCTTCGTCGTATATGGCTGTCGCTAAAGAACTTATGGAACGTTCGGAAACAGATGTTTCCAGTGAATCGGCTCCGCCACCTGATCCCATCACTACCGAGACTGCTACCCTATGAACGAGCCCTCCAATAGCGACAAGTCACGACGACTCGGTAGGGGGTTAAGCGCTCTCATCAGTTCCGTGCCAGTCGCTCCGGCGTCCCCTTCTCCATCTGCACCCGAATCCCAAGAGCCGTTTCGCCAGCTCCGGCTCGATCAGATCGTGCCAAACCCAAAGCAACCGCGTCGGGAATTCTCGGAATCGGAACTCCAAGAGCTTCAGCTCAGCTTGCAGACAAGCGGCCTGCTTCAGCCTATCGCGGTCCGCCCTCGAGGTGACGGCCGATTCGAGCTTATTGCCGGCGAGCGTCGCTTTCGAGCAGCTAGCAGACTCGGCTGGACCACGATCCCAGCCGTGATCAGGGACGTAAGCGATGAGCAATTGCTCAGTCTGGCACTCGTCGAAAACCTCCAGCGTGAAGATCTGAACCCAATTGAAGAAGCCCAGGGCTATCGCCAGCTCATCAATGAGTTTGGCCTCGCCCACCAGCAGGTCGCACAAGCGGTTGGGAAGGACCGGTCAACTGTGACCAATGCCCTGCGCCTGCTCTCGCTACCCGACGAAGTGCAGCATCTCGTCCGGGATGGATCCTTGACGCTTGGTCACGCGAGGGCGCTGTTAGGTGTTCCGCCCGGCATCTCGTTGTCCGAACTGGCACGCAAGGTCGTGGCGCAGCGGCTCAGTGTTCGAGAAGTAGAGCGCCTTGTTCAGGAAGCGAAGCCAACCGTAAAACGAAATCGTGACGCCGAGAACCAGCTAACCGTATCTGAAGTGCCGGAAGTGCGTCGCCTCACAGACCGGCTGCGTCGTTTCCTGCAGACTGACGTGGCCGTTCACGTCGATAGCGCTGGCCGCGGAGAAGTGAGGATTCGGTTCTATTCTGCCGATGATTTCAACCGCGTGTTCGAACTCATGACACGGTCATCGAAAGATGCCGACTGACTCTCATCCTCCGATCACCCAGCCGGGAGAACACGAAATGTCCATTTTCAAGCAACCGCCCAACACTCCCGACCGTCCCGACCGTCCCGCAGCCCCAGAGCGTCCGCCGGTTCGGCTCGATTCACCGCCGACTACCGCAGAAGGTGGAGGTACCTCAGTGATCGCACCCGGAATGAAGATTGTCGGAGACGTGGAAACATCCGGCATCCTGAAGATCGAAGGCACAGTCCAAGGCTCGATCCGCGGCGCGCGCCAAGTGATGCTCGGTCGTTCGGGCGTGATCCAGGGCGACGTGCAGGCCGAAGAGGTCATCCTCGGCGGTCGAGTTGTCGGGACCGTGACGGCGACGGAACGCGTCGAAATCCAGGCCAATTCCGTCATCGAAGGCGACGTGCACACACGCAGCATCGTGGTCTTCGAAGGCGGCTTGCTGAACGGAAACGTTCGCATGGACATGGCGGGCGCCAAGGGCGTCTCGACGCCAGTCACCCCATTGCGAAATGCAGGGGGAGCTGACTAACAGTCCTTTCCACATGATGTGGAGGACTCGCGAGTTCTCCCGCACATCACAACTGCCGGTCTCGCAACACAACGGGGATTTCTCCACGTGCGTGGAAGTTTTTCCTCAACACGGTTGGCGTTGGCTTTCGGCGGTGCCGGTGCCGGAGAGACCCCGACGAAGCGCGACGGAAAGTTCAAGGTCGCGCTGCTGACGTCAGGGCGGCAGCGCCTCAGTGCGAACGCGCAACTACAAATGGACAGCTTGTGCAAGGACATGACCGTTTGGCACTGGTGGTCATCGGTCCTCTGGACCACGCTGCGCTCGTGACAGTAACTGCCCGTGACCTGGCGCTACGGATCGACCGGCTGCTGAACGTCGCCGGTCACCCGGACTATCCGGGCGCGGTAAATGGCTTGCAGTTCGATTCGACAGCGCCGGTACGAGGCATCGCGGCCGCAGTCGACGCGTCACAGCGCGCGATCCAGGGCGCGGTCGCTGCGGGCGCGAATTTTCTCCTTGTCCACCACGGCCTCTTCTGGGGCGGCGCGCAACCAATTGTTGGCGGCCTGCACACGCGATACCGCCAGCTGTTCGAGCACGACATCGCGGTGTATTCGTCACACCTGCCGCTCGACGCCCATCCGGAATTCGGGAACAACACGCTCCTTGCCCGCGCGCTGGGATTGACCCCCTCGCGTTCGTTCGCCACGTACCAAGGGGTGCCGATCGGAGTTGCGGGGGATTCGGACATGCCCACGGACGCGATGCTTTCGGTCGCAGACTCGTTTGCACGGCGGCACCAGGGGCGTGCGCGCGCGAGCGAGATTCCACGGGGACACCAGACCCGTCGCTGGGCGATCTGCACCGGTGCCGGCGCCTCGATGGACAGCCTGCGTGAAGCCGAGGCGGCGAATATCGACACGCTCATCACGGGGGAAGGGCCGCATCATACGGCGGTCGAGGCACCGGAGCGGCGCATCGTCGTCATTTACGCCGGCCATTACGCGACCGAAACGTTAGGCGTGACCGCACTCGCCGAACGGATCGGCTCGGAGACAGGTCTTCCCTGGAGTTTTGTGAGCGCGCCCACCGGCTTGTGACGTCTTTGCCGGCGGCGCTCGTGGTGCTCGATGGCCGCGTGAGCGTCCCGCGGGATCGTGCCAGCGTGGGGCGCGCCATGTCGGGGGCCGCGTGAGCGACCGCACCGAGGTTCGCGTGCAGCTCGGCGTGTTATCGGTCGCCATCGTCCTGGCGATGGCCCCCTGGTTCGCCGCGACCGTGGTCGCCGAGCCGATGGCCCGCGAGCTGTCGCTCAGCAGCGCAGCGGTCAGCTGGCTCACGCTCGCTGTCCAGCTGGGCTTCGTACTGGGGAGCCTAACGAGCGCTGTTCTGGTGTTGAGTGACCGCTACCGGCCGCGCCACCTGGCCGCGGTCTCTGCGCTGCTGGCGGCTGCGAGTACCGCAGCGATCGCGCTGTTTCCACTCAATGGTTCGCAGTCGATCGCAATGCGGCTCCTGACCGGCGCGTCGCTCGCCTGCGTATATCCGCCAGGCATGAAGATCGCGGCGGGCTGGACGGACCGGCATCGCGGTACTGCGATCGGGATCCTGGTGGGCGCGGTGTCGGTTGGATCGGCGGCGCCGCATCTGCTCCGTGCGACCTGGGACATCGCCGAGTGGCGTCCGGTCGTGTTGATGGCCGCGATCAGTGCCGCGCTGGGCGGGATTATTTTCGCGACCGCGGTGCGCGAGGGCCCATACCAGGCGCCCTCTTCGCCTTTCGACCCTCGTGCCGTCGGCCGGGTGCTGGGAGAGCGGAAGGTGCGGTTGGCTACGGCGGGCTATCTCGGTCACATGTGGGAACTGTTCGCGATGTGGAGCACGATCGGCCTGTTCCTGGCCGACGCCGGACGCCGTCATGACATCGCGGCCATGTGGGCACCGCTGAACGCCTTCCTGGTCATTGCGGCCGGTGGCATCGGCTGCGTGCTCGCGGGGATCCGGGCCGACCAGATCGGCCGGGCCCGGGTCACGATCATCGCCATGGCCATCAGCGGCGCCTGCGCCCTCGCCATCGGCCCGGTCTCCTCGTGGTCCTACAGCCTAACGATTGCTGTCGCCGTCGTCTGGGGCGTGTCGGTGGTCGCGGATTCGGCGCAGTTTTCGGCGTGTGTGGCGGAGGTTGCCCCGCGTGCATACGTGGGCACGGCGCTCACCGTGCAGACGGCGTCGGGATTCCTGCTGACCATGCTGACGATTCATCTCGTCCCGGAGTGGGCCGCGCGGTGGGGGTGGGAGCTCGCCTACGTGCCGCTGGCCATCGGGCCGCTGCTCGGGATCCTGGCGATGGCCCGGCTGCTGGACCGCCGCCGTGCCTAACGTGAGCCGGCGCGTGTCGTGACCGCGCCATCCGGTCGCGCGCAGCAGCCGGCGTGGCTTGGGGTGGGCGCCACCCTAACAACTATCGGTCGCGCTGCGCCAACGGATGACCCACGCTCCGCGCGGCGTCCGCTCGATCCATTCGAAGGTGAGTCCGGATTCCCGTTCGCGTCGAACGAGTAACGCGATCCTTCCGCTCGAGCGGACACGCACGGCGCCGAGGAGCTCGACGGAGCCCATCTTTTCTTCGGCGCCCACTTCGCGGCGGTGGAAGACGCCAGCGGGCTCCCGTCCGGGACCCTCCTC
>Ga0209486_10000441_pt1 | contig 18636 bp, 17 predicted proteins | sample NCCompost_FD_187518 | JGI IMG/M metagenome (GOLD analysis project Ga0209486, IMG submission 187518) | Agricultural soil microbial communities from Utah to study Nitrogen management - NC Compost (SPAdes) (version 2) | ecosystem: Environmental > Terrestrial > Soil > Agricultural land | place...
GAACGTCAACTCGTTCCGCTACCTGCACAAGGCGATCGAGTACGAGATCGAGCGTCAGATCGAGGTGGTGTCGAAGGGCGGCCGCGTGCAGCAGGAGACGCGGCTCTTCGACTCGACGAGCGGCCGCACGCACTCGATGCGCAGCAAGGAAGAGGCGCACGACTACCGCTACTTCCCGGAACCCGATCTGCCGCCGCTCCTCGTCGCCGCCGAGCGCGTGGAGCGGCTGCGGACGCTGGTGCCGGAGCTACCCGAGGCGCGGCGCCGCCGGTTCGTCGCGAGCTACGGCATTCCCGATTACGACGCCGGCGTGCTGACGCAGTCGGGCCTTGCCGACTACTTCGAGGCGGTGGCGGCCGCGGCCGGCAACGCCAAGGCCGCCAGCAACTGGGTCATGGGCGAGCTGCTGCGGACGCTCAACGAGCGGAGCACCGCGGTGGCCGACGTGCCGCTCGAGCCCGGAGCGCTCGCGGGGCTGATCGCGCTGGTGGACAAGGGCACCATCAGCAACGCCATCGCCAAGGACATCTTCCCGAAGATGTACGAGTCGGGGCGGTCGGCGGCCGACATCGTCGCGGCCGAGGGGCTGGCGCAGAACTCCGACGAGTCCGCCGTGCTCGAGATCGTGCGCTCGGTGATGGCCGCCAACGCCGAGACCGTCGCCCAGTACCGCGCCGGGAGCCAGAAGACGTTCGGGTTCCTCGTCGGCCAGGTGATGAAGGGCAGCGGCGGCAAGGCCAATCCGAAGCTGGCCAACGCGCTGCTCAAGCGCGAGCTCGACGCGCAGTAAAGGGCTACACGTCGCGCCCTTCCCAGGGGCCGCGCGCGAGGAGTGTTTCCCCGGCGTCTGATCGGAGGCTCCGACAGAATCTCTGATCGCCCACGGGTCGGAAGTGTCGTCGTATACTCCCATTACGTGATCACGACGCATCGCCTGTCCAAGCTCTATGGGCGAGGGCTGTATGCCCTGCGGGATCTGACGATCACGGTGGGCAAGGGCGAGTTCGTGTTCCTCACCGGCCCGAGCGGGGCCGGCAAGTCGACCCTCCTCCGCCTGCTGCTGATGAAGGAGCGCCCGAACGAGGGCGAGATCATCGTCAACGGCCACAATCTCGCCAACCTGACGCGCAGCGAGATCCAGGAATACCGCCGTGGCATCGGCTTCGTCTTCCAGGACTTCAAGCTGATCCAGCGGCGCACCGTGCTCGAGAACATCTCGTTCGTGAGCGAGGTGATCGGCGTGTCGCCCGCGCAGCAGCGGCGGCGCGCCTTCCAGGTCCTGAAGTGGGTGGGACTGCAGCACCGCATGAACGCCTACCCGCAGGAGCTGTCGGGCGGCGAGCAGCAACGCATCTCGATTGCGCGCGCGCTCATGAACGACCCGGCGCTCCTGCTGGCCGACGAGCCGACCGGCAACCTGGATCCGGACATGTCGCTCGAGATCATGAACCTGTTTCGCGAGATCAACGCCGGCGGCACCACGGTGCTGATCGCCACTCACGACCGCGAGCTGATCCGGCTGGTCGGCCGCCGCAGCATCACGCTCGATCAGGGCCGCATCGTCGAAATGGCCGAAGGCCACGCGAGCGTGACGGCATGAGAGCCATCGACTACGCGTTCCGCCAGGGCTGGGCGAGCCTGCGCCGCGGCGGCGGCTCGACCGTCTTCGCGGTGGTGGCCATCGCGCTCGCCATGAGCGTGCTCGGTGCCCTGCTGCTCGTGACCTGGAACACCGAGCGGCTGCTCGCGCGCTGGACGACGAGCGCCGAGTTCTCGGTCTACCTGCGCGAGGACGCCACGTCGGAGCAGCGCGGCGTCATCGAGGCGCTCGTCGATCAGAGCGGCGCCGCCGCCGGCCGCGAGTACGTCTCGAAGGAGCAGGCGCTGGTGCGGTTCCGCACCGAGTTCGCCGAGCTCGCCTCGACCGCGGCGGGGATTGGCGACAACCCGTTCCCGGCGTCGATCGAGGTCCGCATGCAGAGCAGCGCGGAAACCGACGGCCGGGCCGATGCGCTGCTGAGGAAGGTGGCCACGCTGCCCGGGGTTTCCGACGTCCGCTACGACCGGGCCTGGCTGGCCAAGGTGGGTGCCGGGCTCAACGCCCTGCGGCGGGCCGGCGGCGTCCTGGCGCTCATGATGGCGCTGGCGGCGTCGGTCACCGTGGCCGCGGTCGTCCGCCTCGGCCTGCACGCGCGGCGTGAGGAAATCGAGATCATGCAGCTCGTCGGCGCTTCGCTGGCCTTCATCCGGGGACCGTTCGTAGCCGAAGGCCTTCTCCAAGGTGGCCTGGGCGCGGTGGCGGCAGTGCTGCTGCTGTGGGGCGGTTTTGCGGTGGCGAGCGCGTCCTGGGGGCCCCAGCTGACGGCGGCGCTCGAGGGCGTGGACCCGCAGTTCCTGCCTGCCCGGTTCTGCGCGCTCCTCGTAGCCGGGGGCATGCTGGTGGGCGGCGCGGGCGGTTTTGCGGCCTCCCGGCATGCGGTCTAGCCGCCCGCCCGGAGGGCGGGCGAATAGGCATTGCCCCCCGGGTAACACCGCGTTGACAGGCCGGAGGCGGCGTGGCTAGACTGGATCAATCGGCCGCATGAAAGTCCAACGGCATCGGGCGTCCCGCTTTCTGACCGATTCGGTCCCGCTCTGGGAGCCGACCTGCTATTCCCGCTCCAGTTTCTACCGCGAAGAATTCATCAAGTGCCAGCGCTGTCTCGATCAGCAGCGCGAGTACTACTCCGAAGGCGCGGTCATGGACGTCGAAGAGGCGCTCACCAAGGTGATGGCGCAGCTCGATCGGCTGTGCGCCACCGACGACGCCGACCAGGTCGTCAGCCGTCTGTTGCGGCAGTTCGATGTCGTCACCGGGTTGTCCGCCTGGACCGACCCGCGGCAAGTGAACTGATCTGACCCGCTCCCTTCTACAACTGAGAACCGACCTGCACGACATCGTGCGCACGGCGCTCGATGCGGTGGATGCCGGTGCGCTCGTGCGCCGGGCGATCGTCGACCCGGCGATCGCGCGCGCGCTCAACGCCGCCGCGGCGGTGCACGTGATCGCCGCCGGCAAGGCCGCGTCGGTGATGCTCGACGCCTGCGTCAGCTACGGGGTGACGCCGCGCACGATGTTCGGGATCGGCCCGGCGGGTTCGCCGGCGCCGCCCACCGGTACCGAGTGGCACACCGGCGGGCACCCGCTGCCGACGGCGGGCAGCGTCGAAGGCGCGCGCCGCGCGCTCGCGCTGGCGGCACGCGTTCGCCCCGACGAACTGCTGCTGGTGCTCCTGTCTGGCGGTGGCTCAGCGCTGATGTCGCTGCCGGCCGAGGGCGTGACCCTGGAAGAAAAGCAGCAGACCGTGCGCCGTCTCCTCGAGGCGGGCGCCGACATCCACGAGCTGAATACGGTGCGCAAGCATCTGTCGGCGATCAAGGGCGGGTTGCTGGCCGCGGCCTGCGCCGGACGCACGCTCACGCTCGCGGTCTCCGACGTGGTCGGCGACGATCTCAGCGTGATCGCGTCGGGCCCCACGGTGGCCGACCCCAGTACCTTTGCCGGCGCGCTCGCGGTGATCGCGCGCCGCGGCGGCGATGCGGCCTTTCCAGCCTCGGTGGTGCGGCGTCTGCGCGCCGGGGCCGCCGGAGAGGTTCCGGAGACACCCGACGCCGGCGATGCGCGCCTGGCTCGTGCGGAGGCCGTGGTGATCGGCCCGCAGCGCGGCGCGGTGGACGGCGCCCGGCAGGCTGCCGCCGCGCGCGGCTACACGGTGCACGTTGTGGACGAGCCTGTGACGGGCGAAGCGCGCGACGCCGCCGTGGCGCACGTCGCGCACGTGGCGCGGGTGACCGCCGGCCTCGCACGTCCTGTGTGCGTCGTCGCGGCCGGCGAGACCACGGTGACGGTCATCGGCACGGGCAAGGGCGGCCGTAATCAGGAGTTCACGTTTGCCGCCGCGCGCGTGCTCCAGCCGCTGGGCGAGGCCGCCGTCATGGCCAGCGTCGGCACCGACGGCATCGACGGCCCGACGGACGCGGCGGGCGCCATCGGCGACTCGACGACGTTCGGCCGCGCTACTTCTGCCGGGATCGACGATCCCGGCGCCTACTTACGAGACAACAATACATATGCCTTTTTTGACCGGCTCGGAGATCTCATCCGGACCGGACCTACACGCACCAACGTCGGCGACATTCAGATCGTGCTCGTCGCCTGAGGCGGCTGCGCGATGACGCGCGACGAGATCCTCGAGCAGATGCGCCTGCGGGCGCACTATCCCGCCACCGCGCGCGACCTGGCGCGCATCCTCAAAGTGCCGCGCGAACAGCGCGCCACCTTCACCAGACATCTGAAAGCGCTGCTCGCGAGCGGCGAGCTGGTGCAGGTGCGCGGCAACCGCTTCGGCCTGCCCGAGAAGATGGACCTGATGGTCGGCCGGCTGCAGGTGAATCCGTCCGGCTTCGGCTTCGTGGCCCCCGAGCGCAAGGGGGACGCCGATGTCCATCCCGACATCTACATTCCCGCCTTCGCGCTGTCGGAAGCCATGCACGGCGACACCGTCGTCGTGCGGGTGGAGAAGCAGACCGAGAAGGGATTCGAAGGCCGCCTCGTCAAGATCCTGCAGCGTGCCCACGAACGGATCGTGGGGCGCTTCGACCTCGACGCCATGGGGCTGGGCTACGTGGTGCCGTTCGACCGGCGCCTCGTCACCGACATCCAGATTCCGACGGGGGAGTCATCGTCCGCCGCGCCCGGCGACATGGTCGTGGTCACCATGACGCGGTGGCCGACTGGCACGCGCGGCCCCGCGGGCACCGTCAGCGAGGTGCTCGGGCGCATCGACGAACCCGGCGTGGACACGCAGATCATCATTCGCAAGTACGGCATTCCGGACGCCCATCCGCCCGACGCCGTCGCCGAAGCGCAGGCCATCGGGCCGGTGGTCCGCGACCAGGACATCAAGGGGCGCACCGACTTCCGGCGCGTCACGACGGTGACGATCGACGGCGAGCACGCGCGCGACTTCGACGACGCCATCACGCTCGACCCGCTGCCGAACGGCCACTACTGGCTCGGGGTGCACATCGCCGACGTTTCGCACTACGTGCACGAGGGCGGCGCGCTCGACGAGGAGGCGTACGCGCGCGGCACGTCCGTGTACTTCACCGAGCGCGCGGTGCACATGTTCCCGCACGAGCTCGCCACCGGGCTGTGCAGCCTCAATCCGCGGGTCGATCGGCTCGTGCAGACCTGTCTGATGGAAGTGGATCGGCGCGGTCATGTCGTGCGCTACGAGATGCACGACGGCGTCATCAACAGCGACGAGCGGATGACGTACACGGACGTCAACGCGATCCTCACGGGGGAGGACGGCGCCGCCGACGTGGTGCGCGCCCGCTACGCGCCGCTGGTGCCGTTCTTCGAGCTGATGCGCGAGCTCTTCACGGTGCTCAACGGCCGGCGGCGCCGGCGCGGCGCCATCGACTTCGACCTGCCCGAGGCCGAGGTGGTGCTCGGCGAGGATGGGCAGATCGACGACATCGTCGCCAGCGAGCGCAACGTCGCCCACCGCCTCATCGAGGAGTTCATGCTGCTCGCGAACGAGACGGTGGCCGCGCATCTGGTGGCGCACGGCGTGCCGTCGCTGCACCGCGTGCACGAATCGCCCGACCAGCAGAAGGTGGCCGACTTCGAGGCGTTCATCACGCCGCTCGGCTACAGCCTGGCGAGCAGCGGGCGCGCGCTCAAGCCGATGCACTTCCAGCGGCTCATCGACCGGATGAAGGGCACGCCGGAGGAGCGGCCGATTGCGGCGCTGATGTTGCGCACGATGCAGAAGGCGCGCTACGACGCGGTCAGCCTCGGCCACTTCGGCCTGGCCGCCGAGCACTACACGCACTTCACGTCACCGATCCGCCGGTATCCCGACCTGGTGGTGCACCGCATGCTGCGGCAGTCGCGGCGTGGCGCCATCCCGCCGGCGCGGCTCGAAGAGCTCGCCGAGGAGCTGCCCGAGACGGCGCGGCACACGTCGGAGATGGAGCGGCGCGCCGACGACGCCGAGCGCGAGCTGCTGCAGTGGAAGAAGGTGCGCTTCATGGCCGACAAGGTCGGCGACGAATTCGAAGGGTTCGTCACCGGCGTGGCGCCCTTCGGTCTGTTCATCGAGCTCGTGGAGCACTACGTCGAAGGGCTGGTGCACGTCTCGAGCATGGCCGACGACTATTACCGCTTCGTCGAGCAGCAGCACGTGCTGTACGGCGAGAACACCAAGAAGACCTACCGGCTCGGCGGCAAGGTGGCGGTGCAGGTGGTGCGCGTGGACCTCGAGCGGCGGCAGATCGATCTCGGGCTCGTGGATATCCTGGAGAAGGTTCGGGAGGCCGGCCGGCCGCGGCAGGTGCGCAGCCGGGTCAAGGGCAAGATCCAGAAGCGCTCACGCCCGGGACGGCGGGAGCGCGCGTCGAAGAAGCGGTGACTAGCTCTTCTCGGTCGTCGGCTTGCGGGGCTCCTCGGAGGCCTCGCGCGTGGCGTCCTTGAAGTTGCGGATGCCCTTGCCCAGGCCGCGGCCCAGCTCCGGGATCCGGTTCGCACCGAAGATCACGACGGCGATCACGAGGACGATCAAGATCTCGGTCATGCCAAAGTTCATACGACACCCGTGCGGTGCGTGGGTGAACCCAGGCGAAAGCTCCCGAGGTTCGCGGCACCGATTCAGGCGGGATTGTACCATTTGTCCACCGGAACGCCTTAGCGGCGTTCCTTCCAGCTCCGCGGAACGCTTTTTGTAACACCATCCTGAGATGGCCCGAAAAGCCGCGCGGGTTGTCCGCTCGTCCGGACGACGCTGTCTGCCGGAACGCCTCAACGGCGTTCCCTGGGTCGCCTGCTGGCCCGTGGCGGCTGTCCTCGCGGCATTCGCGGTTGCCGCGCCCCAGGCGCAGGAAGAGTCCCAGGCGCGGTTCTCGAGCGGTGTGCAGGCCGTTGAGGTGTACGCCACGGTCACCGATGGTGCCGGAGAACCGGTCACCGGACTGCGGGCGGACGATTTTCAGGTGGACGATGACGGCCGGCCGCAGGCGATTACGACTTTCGCCGAGGGCGCCTTCCCGTTGACGGTGGCGCTCGGCGTGGACCGCAGTCTCAGCATGGCCGGCGAGCCGCTGCGTCTCGCGCGGCGCGCCGCGCAGAGCTTCCTGCGCCAGCTGCGCCCTGGGGACCGATCGATGGTCGTGGCCATCAACGCCGACGCCGAGGTGGTGGCGTCGCTCGACGTGCCCCGCGACGCGCAGATGCAGTCCATCGCGGCGCTCGACGCGTGGAGTACCACTGCGCTTCGTGACGCGGTGGTGAAGACCCTCGACCGCCTCGCGCCCGAGAGCGGCCGGCAGGCGCTCGTGGTGTTCTCGGACGGCACCGATCGCTATAGCCAGGTCACCGCCGCCGAGATGCTGGACCGCGCGCGGCGCGGGTCGGCGCTGGTCTATCCCATCGTGTTCGGACGCACCGCGGTGCCGGCCCTGTCGGACGCGGCGCGCCTCACCGGCGGGCGCGCGTTCGTGTTGCGGGACGCCCGCGAACTCGACGGCGCGCTCGGCAGCATCGCCCGCGAGCTGCGGCATCAATATCTGTTGGGATACGCCCCGGCGGGGGCCGCCGAGCCCGGACGCTGGCACCCGATCCGGGTCCGCGTTCGTGGCCCCCAGGCCGGAAGCTGGCGGATCCGCGCCCGAGACGGGTACGAGCGATGACCGGAGCCAAACAAACTTTTGTGGCGTCTAAGCTTGCGGCATCGGTCCCGGTCGGGGACAATTCAACAAGAAGCAGCTTCCAATGAGCGGTATGGCCACCCCGAACCTGCCCGGGACTCCCGCGCCGACCTTCGAGTCGAAGCACCTCCACGTGCGCCCGGAGGGCGTCGGCCCTGCCGAGTTCCGCTTCACGTTCGAGATGCAGGAGAAGCGGATCGGCAACGCCCTGGGCTTGTCGGTCGGCGGCCACCTTGCGGCCGTCCTGCTCGTCTTCCTGATCGCCCGGATGCTGCCGGAAAAGGTCTACGAGAGCGTGCTGCCGGACCGGCTGCCCGACATCGTATGGCTGGCCCAGCCAGGGCCGGGCGGCGGCGGTGGTGGCGGCGGCAACAAGAGCCCCGATCCCCCGAAGAAGGTCGAGCTCAAGGGCGAGAAGCCGGTTACGGTGCCGGTCAAGGAAACGCCGGTCGAGGTCAAGAAGGAGCCGGAGCCTGAGCCGGAGGTGAAGATTCCAGCCGAGACGGCTGCGGCCGCGCCGGTCGTGGCGCCGGGCGCCATCGAGTCCACGCAGGCGTCCACCGACTCGCAGGGCAAGGGAGAGCTGGGCGGCGGCGGCAGCGGCCGTGGCACCGGCATCGGATCGGGAGAAGGGTCCGGCCTCGGAGCGGGCAGTGGCGGTGGCACTGGCGGCGGCACCTACCGTCCGGGCAACGGCGTCACGATTCCCCAGCTCGTGCGCGAGGTGAAGCCCGCGTATACCGCGGACGCGATGCGCGCCAAGGTGCAGGGCACCGTGTGGCTCGAGTGCGTCGTGATGCCCGACGGCACCGTCGGCCGCGTCGAGGTCGTCCGATCCCTCGACAGCACGTTTGGCCTCGATCAGGAAGCCATCAAGGCGGCCAAGCAGTGGCGGTTCCGCCCCGGCACGCGCTTCGGCGAGCCGGTTCCCGTGCTGATCACCATCGAACTGGCCTTCACGCTTCGCTGAGGCTCCGGGCCGGCTGAAGCCGGCCCCCACGTACGTAAAAAGGGCGGCTCCGTGAGGAGCCGCCCTTTCGTCTTTCAGGCTACTAGCCTACCGGCTACCAGCTACCAGCTAGTACATCCCGCCCATGCCGCCGCCGTGCGAGTGTCCGCCGCCGCCGCCACCCGATTCCTTCTTCTCCTCGGGGATCTCGGAGACGAGGGCTTCGGTCGTGAGCAGGAGCGAGGCGATCGACGACGCGTTCTGCAGCGCGTTGCGGACTACCTTCGCCGGGTCGATGACGCCGGCCTTGACCAGATCCTCGTACGCTTCGGTCGCGGCGTTGAAGCCTTCGTCCTGCTTCATCCCCTTGACCTTGGCCACGACGATCGAGCCTTCGGCGCCCGCGTTGGTCGCGATGTGCCGCATCGGCTCCTCGATGGCGCGCTTGATCAGGTTGGCACCAACCTGCTGATCGCCTTCGAGCTTCAGACCCTCGAGCGCCTTGCCGCCGCGCACGAGCGCGACGCCGCCGCCGGCCACGATGCCCTCTTCGACGGCCGCCTTGGTGGCGTGCATGGCGTCCTCGACGCGCGCCTTCTTCTCCTTCATCTCGGTCTCGGTGGCCGCACCGACCTTGATGACGGCGACGCCGCCCACGAGCTTCGCCAGCCGCTCCTGCAGCTTCTCGCGGTCGTAGTCCGACGTGGTCTCTTCGACCTGGGCGCGGATCTGCTTGACGCGGCCCTCGATCGCGGAGGTGGTGCCGCCACCCTCGACGATGGTGGTGTTGTCCTTGTCGATCGTGATCTTCTTGGCCTTGCCGAGGTCCTCGAGCTTGATGTTCTCGAGCTTGATGCCCAGGTCTTCCGTGATCGCACGGCCACCCGTGAGGATCGCGATGTCCTCGAGCATGGCCTTGCGGCGGTCGCCGAAGCCCGGCGCCTTCACGGCCGCGGCCTGGAGCGTGCCACGGAGCTTGTTGACCACGAGCGTGGCCAGCGCTTCACCCTCGACGTCTTCCGCGATGATGAGCAGCGGGCGGCCGAGGCGTGCCACCTGCTCGAGGACCGGCAGCAGGTCCTTCATCGACGCGACCTTCTTCTCGTGGATGAGGATGACCGGGTTCTCGAGGACGACTTCCATCCGTTCCGGGTCGGTGACGAAGTAGGCCGAGAGGTAGCCGCGGTCGAACTGCATGCCCTCGACGACGTCGAGCGACGTCTCGAGCGTCTTGGCTTCCTCGACCGTGATCACGCCGTCCTTGCCGACCTTGTCCATCGCTTCCGCGATGATCTTGCCGATCGTCGCGTCGCCGTTGGCCGAGATGGTGCCGACCTGGGCCACCATGTTGCCGGACACCGGGCGGGACATCTTCTTGATTTCGGCGACCACGACTTCGACCGCCTTCTCGATGCCGCGCTTCAGCTCCATCGGGTTGGCGCCGGCGACGACGTTCTTCGCGCCTTCGCGGTAGATCGCCTGCGCCAGCACGGTGGCCGTGGTCGTGCCGTCACCGGCCGTGTCCGACGTCTTGCTCGCCACCTCGCGCACCATCTGCGCGCCCATGTTCTCGAGCGGGTCCTTGAGGTCGATCTCCTTGGCCACCGTCACGCCGTCCTTGGTGATGGTGGGGGAGCCGAATTTCTTGTCCAGGACCACGTTGCGGCCCTTGGGGCCGAGCGTGACCTTCACTGCGTCGGCCAGCTGGTTCACGCCGCGGAGGATCGCCTGCCGCGACTGCTCGCCATAGATAATCTGCTTTGCCATTCCTGTCGCTCCCCTTACTTCGAATCGAGAACGGCGAGAATCTCGTCCTCGCGCATGATCAGGTACTCTTCGCCATCGATCTTGATTTCCTGGCCGGAGTACTTGCCGAACAGGATGGTGTCGCCATCCTTGACGTCGAGGGGCTGGCGGGTGCCGTCTTCCTTCACCTTGCCGGCGCCGACGGCGTAGACCTTCCCCTGCTGCGGCTTTTCCTTCGCCGAGTCCGGGATGATGATCCCGCCGATTTTCTGCTCGCCCTCTTCGATGCGCTGGACGATGATGCGGTCGTGCAACGGTCTCACTTTCATGTCAATCGACTCCACTAGTTCGCGTGATGTCTTGTTTCGCGCGCTTCCGCCGTCGCGATGAGCAGTCCCGGAGAGTGCCTGGGTCGTGCGGACAGTCCTTCTGAAACAGCGGCGCGCGGCGAAGGCCGTCGATATCGAGCCGGTGCCAACCTGGCGGTTAGCAGTCGGACGACACGACTGCTAAGTCTAGTGGGACGGTTGGATCCCGTCAAGGGCCCGCCGTTACGCCGGCGTCAAGTTGTCACGCGCTCCGGCGGAGCCGGTATTCGGTGATCTTCCGGCTCAGGGTGTTGCGGTGCATGCCCAGGAGGTCGGCGGCCTTGCTGAGGTTGCCGTCCATCTTCTGCAGGGCGTGGGTGATGAACCGCTTCTCGAACTCCCGCTGGGCGTCCTCATAGCGGACGCCCTTCACGAGCAGTTCCGCCACCAGCTGTTCGAGCTGGTCCTTCATCGCCATCAGTCGAGCTCCCGTCCGGTGAGGCGCCGGTACGCTTCGAGGTACTTGTCGCGGGTCCGCGCGACGACGTCCTCGGGTAGCGAGGGCACCGGGGGTTGTTTGTTCCAGTGGATCCGCTCCAGGTAGTCGCGGACGAACTGCTTGTCGAAGCTCGGTTGCGGCCCGCCGGGCGCGTATTGGTCCATCGGCCAGTAGCGCGACGAATCGGGCGTCATCACCTCGTCGATGAGAATCAGCTCGTCCGCTTCCGTCAGCCCGAACTCGAACTTCGTGTCGGCCAGGATGATGCCGCGCGACTCGGCGTGCGCGGCCCCGGCAGCGTAGAGCGCCAGCGTCAGGTCGCGCGCCTGCGCGACGAGCGCCTCGCCGATGAGGCTTCCGGCCTCGGCTTCCGAGATGTTGATGTCGTGCCCGGTGTCCGCCTTGGTGGCCGGCGTGAAGATGGGCCGCGGCAACCGGTCGGATTCGCGTAAGCCGGCGGGCAGCGCAACCCCGCACACCGCGCCGCTCGCCTGATATTCCTTCCACCCGGATCCCGAGAGATACCCCCGGGCCACGCACTCGATGGCCAGCGGCCGCGTCTTGCGCACCAGCATGGACCGCCCCTGGAGGAGTTCCACGTGCGGTTGGAAGGCTGGTGGCAGGTCGCGCATGTCGGTGGAGAGCACGTGGTTCGGCACGATCGCCGCGGTGTGTCCGAACCAGAACGCCGAGAGCTGCGTGAGCACCTTCCCCTTGTCCGGGATGCCCGAGCCGAGCACGTAGTCGAACGCCGAGATCCGGTCGGTGGCGACGAGCAGCAGGCGTTCGCCCAAGTCGAACAGGTCCCGTACTTTGCCGCGACGGTCAGGTGTGGTGCCGTTGAGGCGAGTGTCGAGGAGCGGGGCAGCGGACGGCACGGGTATCGGACGAAAGGGCGGCATCTTAGCGGCAGCCGCGAGGCGCCGCAACCGTACGCAAGGGGCCCGGCCCTCGCGCGCGGAGGCCCTGATATATTGTGGGGGCTCTGAGCGCGACCTTTGTGACCCGTCCGTGAAGCGCCGCACCGCGCTCGTCTCGCTGCTCGCGGCGGGTCTGCTGGTGTGGTTTCTACGCCACGCCAACCTGGCCGATGTGTGGCACCAGGTCCAACGTGCGCGGATGGATCTGCTGGGCGTCGCGTTCGGGGTCATCGCGGCCACGTATTGGGCGCGCGCCGTCCGGTGGCGATATCTGCTGTCGCCGATCGGGCCGACGCGCTTCCGCACCGTGTTCCGCACGACGATCATCGGATTTGCCGCGCTCGGGCTGCTGCCGGCCCGGGCGGGCGACGTACTGCGGCCGTATCTGCTGGCGCGGCAGGAGGGGCTCAGCCTCTCCTCCACGTTCGCAACGATCGTGATCGAGCGCGTGCTCGACCTCATCGCGGTACTGTCGCTGCTCGCGGTGTACCTCGTGGTGGCGGCCGACGTGTCGTCGATGTCGCCGGCGCTGCTCAGGTCGGTGGTCTTCTCGGCGTCGGTGGCCGGGCTGATGGCGGCGGTTCTCGCCGGCGTGCTCTGGGTGGTCGCGTCGCATCCCGAACGTATCGGCGGGTACGTGCAGGCGGCGGATCGGGTGCTGCCGCACGCGCTGGCGAAGCGGCTGGCGAGGATGGCGCGTTCGTTCAGCGGCGGCCTTGCGGTGGCCCGCCGGCCGCGCGAGCTGGTGGCCGCGGTGGTGTGGTCGTTCGGCATCTGGATGCTGCATGCCATTGAGGTGTGGATCGCGACCCTGGCCTTCGGGATGGTGCTGCCGTTTGCCGGCTCGTTCCTGCTGCAGGCGCTGCTGGTCATCGGCGTGGCGGTTCCCACGCCGGGAGGCGTCGGCAGCTACCACGAGGCCTACCGGTTCGGCATGACCACGTTCTTCGGGGCCTCGAACGCGAACGCCATCGCGGCCGCCATCGTCGTGCACGCCATCTCGTTCGTGCCGGTGGTGGTGCTGGGGCTGGTCTTCATGGCTCAGGACGGGCTGAGCCTCGGGCGGCTCAAGGAGCTGGCCCGCTCGGCCCCGGAAGAAGGAGTCGCGGCGAACCAATGAAGTGCCCATTCTGCGGCCATCTTGGCGACAAAGTCGTGGACTCCCGCGAGAGCAAGGAAGGCGAAGCCATCCGGCGCCGGCGCGAGTGCCTCGAATGCGGCCGCCGGTTCACGAGCTACGAGCGCATCGACGAGATCGCCTACATGGTGATCAAGAAGGACGGTACCCGCGAGCGCTTCGAGCGCCAGAAGCTCATCGCCGGGCTGCTCAAGGCGTGCGAAAAGCGGCCGGTGAGCATCGCGGCCATCGAAGCGGTGGCGGACAAGGCCGAAGCGCTGCTGCAGGAGCGTCCCGACAAGGAGATCGGCACCGAGGAGGTGGGGGCGCTGGTGATGGACGAGCTCAAGCGGCTCGACAAGGTGGCCTACGTCCGCTTCGCGTCCGTGTACCGTCACTTCCGTGACATCGGGGAGTTCATGAGCGAGCTGAAGGACCTGCTCGCCACCAAGGAGTAGCGTGGCGCTCCCACTGCCGCATTCGACGACGCAGGCAGTCACGCCTCCCGACGCGGCAGTGACGCCGTCCGAGGCAGCGCCCCCTCCCGAGCCGTCGCCGCCGCGGCGCCGCGCGGGCGACCGCAGGGGACGCTTCTTCGACAACACCAAGCTGATTCTGCTCGGCATCGCCGCGCTCGTCGGGACGCTTGCCGGGCTGCTCGCGCTCGCCAACCGCTCCGCGTCGCTGACGCCGGATTTCCTCGCCGAGTTCGTCCTCTACGCGCTGGCGGCCACCGATCTCACGATCCTGGTGGCGCTCGTCTTCGTCCTCGCCCGCAACATCGTCAAGCTGGTGGTCGAGCGCCGCCGTGCGCTGCCGTTCGCGCGATTCCGCGCCAAGCTGGTGGCGGCGCTGCTCGGGATGACGTTCATCCCCGCCGTGCTCGTGCTCATCGTCGGCAGCGAGCTCATTCGCAACAGCGTGGACCGCTGGTTCAACGCGCCGATGGAGCAGGTGCTGGCGTCGGCGCAGGGCATTGCGGCCGACTACTACCAGGAGCAGCAGCGCGTCGTCTCGTCGTTCTCGCTGCGGCTGGCCCGCCGGCTGGGCGCCCTCGACGTCGCGGCCGTCGATCCCGCCGTGGTGCAGGCGACAGTGCAGTCGGACGCGCCGGCAGATCACGTGGAGCACGTGGAGGTGTTCAGCGTGACGCCGGGTGGAGGCACCGCCGCGATCCGCTCGGTGGCCCGTGTGCAGGCTGAGGGGGTGCCGGCGGGCCCGGACGCGGGCTCGATGGCGCTGGCCGGGCGCGTCGCCGCCTCCGGAGCCGAGGAGGGGACGGTCGATCAGCTCGCCAGCGGCGCCGAGATGATTCGCTCGGCCATGCCCATCCGCGCCGGCACGCAGGGCCCGGTGCGCGGTGTGGTCATCGCCAGCCACTACCTGCCGCGCGAGTTCGTGGCGCGCGCGCGCGGCATGACCAGCGCCTTCGAGAGCTACCAGCAGCTGCGCGTTCTCAAGGTGCCGGTCACCCGCGTCTACCTGTCGTTCTTCCTGATGCTGACGCTCATGATCCTCGTTGCGGCCACGTGGATGGGGCTGTACATGGCCAAGCGCATCACGCGGCCCGTCCAGCTCCTGGCCACGGCCGCCCACGAGATCGGCGCCGGCCGCTTCGACTACCGCGTCGAGATCCAGAGCCACGACGAGTTCGGTTCACTCGCCGAGGCGTTCAACGTCATGGCGGGCGAGCTGGCCACGAACCGCGCGCAGCTGGAACGCTCCGCGGTGGCGCTGGAGCGCCGCCATCACGACGTCGAGGGGCGGCGCCGCTACGTCGAGACCGTGCTCGAGCGCATCGCCAGCGGTGTCGTGTCGGTGGACGCGGCCGGCCGCATTCGAACCTGGAACTCGGCGGCGCGGCGGCTGCTGGGCATCGATTCCGACGTCTCGGGCCAGCGCGCCGCCGACGTCTTCGGCGCGCCGGGGCTCAGCCCGCTCGGTGCCCTGCTCGCCGACAGCACGACGGGGCGCGACACGCGGCCGCAGGACGTCTCGATCACCCGCGACGGCCGCGAGCTGCACCTGGCAGTGGTGATGTCGCCGCTGCGGCGCGAGGACGGCAGCCACGACGGGGTCGTCGTCGTGTTCGACGACATCTCGCCGCTGATCCGGGCGCAGAAGGTGGCGGCATGGCGCGAGGTGGCGCGCCGCCTGGCACACGAGATCAAGAACCCGCTCACGCCCATCCAGCTCTCGGCCGAGCGGCTGCGCCGCCACTTCGGCCAGGCACCAGACACCACGCGGGCGCTCGTCGAGGAGTGCGCGAGCACCATCATCACCGAGGTCGAGTCGCTCAAGGGGCTGGTGGACGAGTTCTCGCAGTTCGCGCGCATGCCGGCGCCGCGCGCCGTGCCCACCGACGTACACGGCCTGCTCGACGGCGCCCTCGCGCTCTACGACGGCCTGCTGCCGAACGTCCGGATCGAGCGCCGCTACGGCGACGGCCTGCCGCGCGTTTCGGTGGATCCGGAGCAGATGCGCCGCGTCGTCCTGAACCTGGTGGACAACGCCGTGGAGGCGATGCGCCGCAGCGGCACCCTCTGCATCTCGACCGAGCACGACAAGGCGAACAACCTGCTGCGCGTCGTCGTGGCCGACGACGGGCCGGGCATTCCGCCGGCCGAGCGCGACAAGCTGTTCCTGCCGTACTACTCCACCAAGCAGCGGGGCAGTGGCCTCGGCCTGGCCATCGTGCGCCGCATCGTGGCCGAGCACGGCGGTGCGATCGACGTTGCCGACAACCTGCCGCGGGGGACGCGGTTCGTGATCGAGCTCCCGTGCTGACCTAGACACGAATGTCCTCCATTCTCATCGTCGACGACGAGCCCGGTGTCCGCAGCGCCCTCGGGGGCGTGCTGCGCGACGAGGGCTACACGGTGGACGCCGTGGACAGCGGGGAGGCGTGCCTCGATCGCTTGAGCCGCCAGCCCTACGACGTGGTCGTGCTCGACATCTGGCTGCCGCGCATGGACGGGCTCGCCACGCTGACGCGGATGCGCGAGCGCGAGGTGGACGCCGAGGTGGTGATCATCTCGGGGCACGGCAGCGTCGAGGCCGCGGTGCGCGCCATCAAGATGGGCGCGTTCGACTTCGTCGAGAAGCCGCTGTCGCTCGACAAGACCGTACTCGTGGTGCGCAACGCGCTGCGGCAGCGGCGCCTGCAGGCCGAGAACCTCGCGCTGCGCGCCAAGGTCGACGCCCAGCACACCATGGTGGGCGAGAGCCTCGCCATGACGCGGCTGCGCGATCAGATCGCCATGGCCGCCCCGTCGAACGGCCGCGTGCTGATCTTCGGCGAGAACGGCACCGGCAAGGAGCTCGTGGCGCGCAACATCCACGCGATGAGCAAGCGACGCGGCGCCCCGTTCGTCGAGGTCAATTGCGCCGCCATTCCCGAGGAGCTCATCGAGAGCGAGCTCTTCGGCCACGTGCGCGGCGCGTTCACCGGCGCCGTGGCCGACCGCCGCGGGAAGTTCGAGACCGCCAATGGCGGCACCATCTTCCTCGACGAGATCGCCGACATGAGCCTGAAGACGCAGGCCAAGGTGCTGCGCGTCCTGCAGGAGCAGGTGATGGAAGCGGTCGGCGGCTCGACGCGCATCCGCGTGGACGCGCGCGTGCTCGCGGCCACCAACAAGGACCTCACCGAGGAGATTCGCGCCGGACGGTTCCGCGAGGACCTCTACTTCCGCCTCAACGTAGTGCCCATCTTCGTGCCGCCGCTGCGCGAACGGCCCGAGGACATCCAGCTCCTCGCCGACCACTTCATGGCGCTGCTCGCGCGCGAGTACGGACGGCGTCCGAAGACGTTCGAGGCCGATGCCGTGGCCGTGCTGCGCCGCTACGGCTGGCCGGGCAACGTGCGCGAGCTGCGCAACGTCGTCGAGCGGCTGATGATCATGGTGCCCGGCGAGGTGGTCACCGCCGCGGACCTGGCGTTCCTGGGGCAGGGCGGCGTGGCGACGCCGCGCGCCGAAGTGCCGCCCGACCGCATCGTGCCGCTGCACATCGCGCGCGACGACTTCGAGAAGGGCTACATCCTGCACGCGCTGGCGGCGCAGCAGGGCAACATGTCGCGCACCGCCGACGTGCTCGGCGTCGAGCGCAGCAACCTCTATCGCAAGATGCGCCGCTTCGGCATCGCGCCCTCGCGGCGCGGCGACGACGACCCGGAGCCCTCGTGACCCGGACAGGCCACTCGTGACCCCGGCGACGCTGGCCGAGGTGCCGACCCCGGCGCTCATCGTGGACGTGGCGGCGCTCGACCGGAACATCGCGCGGATGGCGCGGTTCTTCGCCGAGGGCGCGTGCCGGCTGCGGCCGCACGTCAAGGCGCACAAGACGCCCGCGATTGCGCGGCGCCAGCTCGCCGCCGGCTCGTGCGCCGGTCTCACGTGCGCGACCGTGCTCGAGGCCGAAGCGGTGGCCGGCTTCTGCGACGACCTGCTCATCGCCAACGAAATCGTGTCGGCGGACAAGTGCCTCCGCGCCGCGGCGCTCGCCGGATCGCGGCGCGTCACGGTGGCGGTGGATTCGCACGAAGGGATCGACGCGCTGGCCGCGGCCGCGCGCGCCGCCGGCGTGACGCTCGGCGTGCTGGTGGACCTCGACGTGGGGCAGATGCGCTGCGGCGTGCTGCCAGGCGCGCCGGCGCTGGCGCTCGCGGCCCGCGCCGCGGCGGCGCCCGGCCTCGAGCTCCGTGGCGTCATGGGCTACGAGGGGCACGTCCAGCCCGTCCGCGATCGTGCGGAGCGGACCGCGCAGGCGCAGCGCGCGATGGCCGCGCTCGTGGGCACGGCCGCGCAGCTGCGCGCGGCGGGTCTGCCGTGCGGGATCGTTTCGGCCGGTGGCACCGGCACGTTCGACATCAGCGGTCGCGTTCCGGGCGTCACCGAGATCCAGGCAGGCTCGTACGCGCTGATGGACACCGACTACGGCGACGTGGGCGTGCCGTTCGAGCAGGCGTTCTTCGTGCTGGGCACCGTCGTGAGCCGTCCCGCCGCGGACCGCTGTGTCGCCGACGCCGGACACAAGTCCGCCACCAAGGATCACAGCCTGCCGCGGGTGCACGGCATCGACGGCGCCACCGTCACGTCGCTCAACGACGAGCACGCCACGATAGCCATTCCGCCGGGCAGCCGCGTCCGCATCGGCGATCGCGTGCGGCTGGTGCCCTCGCACACCGACCCCACCGTGAACCTCCACGACGCGTTCTACGCGTTCGAGGGCGAGCGCATCGTGGATGTCTGGCCCGTCTCCGCGCGCGGCTACGGGCGCGCATGACGGCCGGCGCTTCGCGCCGGTGAGGCGGGTAGGGCGGGTAGGGAGGCCGCGGTTCGCGC
>Ga0209486_10000442_pt1 | contig 18599 bp, 18 predicted proteins | sample NCCompost_FD_187518 | JGI IMG/M metagenome (GOLD analysis project Ga0209486, IMG submission 187518) | Agricultural soil microbial communities from Utah to study Nitrogen management - NC Compost (SPAdes) (version 2) | ecosystem: Environmental > Terrestrial > Soil > Agricultural land | place...
CCGCGAGCGCCGCGTCGAACGTCTCGCCTGCATGCCCGGCAATCACGAGGAAGCCGGACGACAAACCCCGATGCGTCACCGGAATCCCGGCCAGCTCGGCCGCCGCGACGGCGGTGGTGACGCCCGGCACGACCTCGCAGGCGATCCCGGCGCGCGCGAGTTCGAGCGCCTCCTCAGCGCCGCGGCCGAACACGAACGGGTCGCCCCCTTTGAGCCGGACCACGCGCTTGCCTTCGCGCGCCGCGCGAATCATCAACCGGAAGATCGTTTCCTGCCGGACGCTTGCGCGCCCGGCGCGCTTGCCAACGCAGAAACACCGGGCGTTGGTGAGCTGGCGCAGCGCCTGGGCGTCGATCAGCGCGTCGTAGAGAACGAGGTCCGCCTCCCGCACGCGCCGCAGGCCGCGCACGGTCCACAATTCCGGGTCTCCCGGACCGGCTCCCACCAGCGAAACGCAACCAGCCACACCGGTCCTCCGTTGGGAGTTGGGAGTTGGCGGTTGGGAGTTGCCGGTGCTCATGGTTTCTTTGACTCGTACAGCCGGTTCAACGTTTCCAGCAGCAACGGACGGCGACGTTCCATCGGCACGCCACTCTCCTTCCATTGCCGGCGCGCGTCATCAGCCGCCAATATCCACCGGTCCAGATCCTGCGGCAGCCAGGCATCCAGCGCCTCACGCAGCAGAGCCGCAAGCGCCGGCGCCCGCCCCGCAGTTGATATTGCCACCGTCACATCGTCCCGGCGGACCACGCTGCCAAGGTACGCCGTTGCGTGCACAGGGTCGTCAACCGCGTTGACGAACAACTGCCTCGACTCGGCTGCCGCCTGTACCTGGCGGTTCACTTCAGGAGACGCCGCGGCAACCACCCACCAGGTCCCGTCGAGGTCACCGGGCACGAACGCCCGACGGTGGAGCGTCACGTCCCGGCGCTCGAGTGCGGGGCTCATCTCGGGCGCGACGACCGTCACCAGTGCGCCGGCGGCCAGTAATCCCTCCAGCTTCGACGCCGCCACGGCGCCGCCACCCACCAGGAGGACGCGGCGGCCGCGCAGCTTCAGGAAGACTGGGTAGAGCACAATGAAATTCAAGATGCAAAATTCAAAATGCAAACAGCGCGTTCCAGCTACGACTCCGCGCTTGCATGTTGCATTTTGAATCTTGCATTTACGTCACACCACCGTAACCGTCTGCGGCGCCACCTTCTCGAAATCTGCGAGACTGCGACCAATTCTGACGGGCGCTTCCACCCGGCCGGCCATGACCTCCGCCGTCTTGTAGCCGTTCCCCGTCACGCAGATCACAACGGTGTCGCCTGACTTGATCGCGCCGCGCTGAACAAGCGCGCGCGTCGCCGCCACCGTCGTGCCGCCTGCGGGCTCCGTGAAGATCCCCTCGGTCCCGGCGAGGAGCTGAATGGCATCCAGGATTTCATCGTCGGTCACCATCGCGCCGGTCCCGCCTGTCTCGTTGACGACCTTGACGACCTGGAAACCATCGGCCGGATTGCCGATTGCCAGCGACTTGGCAATCGTGTTGGGCTTGACCGGATCCGGGAACTCGAGCCCCTGTTCCAACGCGCGGATGACCGGCGCCGAACCCGTCGGCTGCGCGGCGTGGATGCGCGGCAAGGTTCCCGTGACGAGTCCGATTTCCTTCAGCTCGCGCAGCCCCTTGTAGATGCGCGGCAGCAGCGTGCCGCCCGCAACCGGCGAGACGATGTGATCCGGATACCGCCAGCCAAGCTGTTCCGCGATCTCGAAACCCATCGTCTTGGCGCCTTCGGCGTAGTAGCTGCGGAGGTTGATGTTGGCAAACCCCCACTTGTACTGATCCGCGATCTGGGTGCAGAGCCGGTTCACGTCGTCGTAATTGCCTTCGACGGCCACGACAGTCGGCTTGTAGATGGCCGCGCCCAGAACCTTGTTCGGCTCGAGGTCGTGCGGGATGAACACGTAGCACGGCAGCCCGAGCCGTGCCGCGTGCGCGGCGACGCTGCCGGCGAGGTTGCCCGTGGACGCGCAGGCGAACACCGGGAAGCCGAGCTCCACACAGCGGGTGGCTGCGACGGACACGACGCGGTCCTTGTACGAGAACGTCGGATGGTTGACCGAGTCGTCCTTGATGTAGACCTCGGCAACGCCAAGCTCGCGCGCCAGCCGTTCCGCGCGAACCAGCGGCGTGAACCCGGAATGGAAGCCTGTCTTCGGTTCTTCAACGGGCAGCAGCTCGCGATACCGCCAGAGCGACTTCGGGCGTGACTCGATGAGCTCGCGGCTGATCGCGTCGCGAATGGCGGCGTAGTCGTAGGTGACTTCCAGCGGCCCCAGACACTCGCACACCCACGAGGCGTTGGCCGGGTACTGCTTGCCGCACAAATGACACACCAAGCCCGCGACGAACTTCATACCGCTCTCCCGCGCGCGGAGGCCGCTGCATCCGCCACTCGATTCGACGACTCCGGCTCCGCGCTCGACGCACCTTCATGCGCCGCAAGGACACGAACCGTCGTCTCAATACCCGCGCGCGCGTACATCGACGCGAGGAGGCGCTCCACTCGAGGTGCGGCCTCGGCGCGCGCGATCGTCGCGACGGACGGTCCGGCTCCGGAGAGAAACGCCCCCAGCACATCCGGGTCGTCTACGGCGAGCACTTCGCCAAGCAAAGGAACCAGCGCCGCGCGTGCCGGCTGATGCCAGCGGTCCTTCACCCCTTCCCGGATCCGCTCGTACTGCCGATGCTGCAGGGCATGGACGAGCGAGAGAACCCGCTGCAGGTTGAAGATGGCGTCCGGCCGCGGCATCGTGTCGGGCAGCGCCGCACGCGCCTTGGCCGTCGCCAGACCGATCGCCGGTGTCGAGACGACGAGGCGTAGATCGTCGGGCCAGGTCCAACGGAGCGCCAGCGGCTCCGAATCCTGCCCTTCCACCACCGAGTTCAATCCCCCGAACAGCGATGGCGCCGCGTTGTCCGCGTGCCCTTCGACTTCGGTCGCCGCCGCCAGCAGCACCGAATCGGGGATCGCGCCCGTCACCCGTTCAAAAACTCGAAGACCGGCGACGGTCGCCGCGCCACTACTGCCCAGACCAGCGGCCATGGGAATCTCGCTCGACACCTCGACGAACACGGTCGGCGCGTGACGACGGGTCCGTTTCGCGATTACCTCAAATGCCCTCTCGAGCTGGTTGCGGCTCCTGACCGCCGGAACGCTCTTGGCGACCACCAGTTTTGCGCCTCCATCGTCCTGGATATCCACGATCGTGGCGCGAAGGAACAGCTGAATAGCCACCCCCAGGGTGTCAAAGCCACCGCCCAGGTTGGCGACCGAACCGGGGACCTTCACCTCGCTTCCGAGGGTCGTGCTGCTGGTCTTAAGTGACACGAAACAAAAATGATATCACTATGGAGCTGTGACCAGCCCATTCACCGTCGGGATCATCCAGGACCACGCCACGGCCGATACGGCGGCCAATTTGGCCCGTGCGGAGCGACTCATCCGCGACGCTGCGGGGCGCGGCGCCCAGATCGTCTGCCTGAAAGAGCTCTTCAACTCGCTCTACTTCTGCAAATCGCAGCAGTGCGACCGTTTTGACCTGGCGGAGCCGATCCCCGGGCCGACGACGGCCGCCATGCAGAAGCTGGCTCGCGAATTGGCAGTCGTGCTGATCGTCCCGCTGTTCGAACGGCAGGCGGCGGGCGTTTACCGGAACTCGGCGGCGGTCATCGACGCGGACGGGTCACTGCTCGGGACCTACTGGAAGATGCACATCCCTGACGACCCGCTGTTCAACGAAAAGTACTACTTCACCCCCGGCGACGGGCACCAGGACTACCACGGTGAGCGGCCCGGCGAGGCGAACGGGTTCAAGGTCTGGAAGACGCGCTACGCCACGATTGGCGTCCTCATCTGCTGGGACCAGTGGTATCCCGAGGCCGCCCGCATCACAACGCTGCTGGGAGCACAGATCCTCTTCTACCCCACCGCAATCGGGTGGCATCCGGCGGAAAAGGACGAATGGGGGCGCGCGCAGGTGGAGGCCTGGCGGACGATCCAGCGAAGCCATGCGATTGCGAACGGCGTGTATGTGGCGTCTCCCAACCGCGTCGGCCACGAGGACGAGCCGGGAACCAACGGCATTACGTTTTTCGGTCACTCGTTCATCGCCGATCCGTTTGGCCGTTTAGTGGCGGAAGCAGGTGAATCGGAGGAAGTGGTGATCGCGAAATGCGATCCGGCGCTCGTCGAGACCGTGCGTCGTAACTGGCCATTCCTGCGCGACCGGCGCGTGGACGCCTACGGGTCGATCCTCAACCGCTACATCGGCACGCGAGACACGCACCAGGAGCCCTGAACCCGAACCGAACTTCGGAACACGAACTGAGAACGGAGAACCTGGAAGCGTGAACAGCCGATTCCGGATGCCGGCTGAATGGGAGCGGCATCGAGCCACCTGGATAGCGTGGCCTCACCACGAGCCGGACTGGCCTGGCAAGCTTGGCCCTATTCCGTGGGTCTACGCCGAGATCGCTCGCGTGCTTGCGACGCGCGAGATCGTCGAGATCCTCTGCCACTCGAACGAGGTCCGCTCCGCCGCACGGGAGGCGCTGACAGCCCATCAGGTCGATCCGGCTCGATTCCGGCTGCACGTCGTCCCCACCGATCGTGTGTGGCTGCGCGATTCGGCGCCGACGGCTGTTCACGACGCGGACGGACGCGTGGTTCTGGTCAACTGGGGATTCAACGCCTGGGCGAAGTACGACAACTGGCAGCGTGACGCGGACGTTGGCCGGGCCGTGGCGCAAATCAGCGGCCTGCCGATCGAACAGCCGCAGCGCCCCGACCGGAACGGGCGCGTGATCCTCGAGGGGGGCGGCATCGAGGTCAACGGCGACGGCCTGCTGCTGGTGACCGAAGAATGGCTGCTGAGCGAGGTGCAGGACCGCAATCCGGGACTGACCCGCACCGACTACGAGCGTGTGTTTGCGGAGTGGCTCGGCGTACGCCGCACGATCTGGCTCGGTGAAGGGTGCGTGGGCGACGACACACACGGCCATGTGGACGACGTGGCACGGTTCGTCGATGCCACAACAGTCGTGATTGCCGTCGAGCAGGATCCCGCGGACGAGAACCATGATCGGTCGATTGATAACGTGCGCCGCCTGGAGCTCGCCAGCGGCGGAGACGGCGTCGGTCCGCTCCGAATCGTCACGCTGCCGTTTCCACGCCCGGTGATGATGAACGGCGAGCGGCTGCCGGCGAGCTACGCCAACTTCTACATCGCGAACGGCGCCGTGCTGGTGCCGACATTCAACGACGTGAACGATCGTGTGGCGCTGAATACCCTGGCGGAGCTGATGCCGTCACATCACGTGATCGGCATCCATGCCGTCGATCTGGTTTGGGGGCTCGGGACGCTGCACTGCCTGACGCAGCAGGAACCGCTGGCAAAAGCGTAACCACGAAGGGCACGAAGAAATCGAAGATCACGAAAAAGGAATTCCGGACGTGGTGAAGGCCTACCGCGCGCGGAGCGCTAAGCCGACGGCGACTGTTGCGCCGGGCATGCGCACGCCGGCGATCTCCTGATATTCCTCATCCAGGAGATTCGACCCTTCAACGAAGAGATCGAGTCCGCGCGCAATGCGCCGCCCAACGCGGGCGTCGACCAGGACGTAATCACTCGTTCCGGCAGGCCGGGACCGCCGCCGGTACTCGATGCGCGGTGCAATGTGGAATGCGCGCGGCAGCGGCAGCAGACCGGCTGCGGTGAACGAATGCGGCGCGTAGTCGAGCACGTATTTCGACAGCTGGGTGACGGCGCCCGCGTCGACGTCGACGGCCGTGAACTGTGCGTTGACGAATCCGCCGCCGGCAAAGGACTTCTGGGCGCCGATCTCGACGCCGAGCGTGTCCACGTCGCGGACGTTGTAGGTCTGCCAGCGATCGGCCGTCGTCGGCCGCAGCCAGTCGATGACGTCGGAGTCGGCTCGGCCGAAGAACGTCGCCTGCACGAACCAGCCCTGCCGCAGGAAGACATCCACTCCGCCCTCGCCTGCCCACGCCGTTTCCGGCCCGACCTCGGCGCGCGCCAGGTTCGCGGGATCCGAGTAGTAGCGCTCGGTAAACGTCGGCACGCGGAAGGCGCGTGCCGCAGACGCGCGAAGACGCACCGCGTCTGCCGGCCACCAGCCAATGCCCGCGGACGGGTTCCATGATGCGCCGAACTGGGAGTACCGATCGACGCGCAACGCCGCATCCACCTGCACGCGTCTGCCAACTTCCTGCCGGAGTTCGCCGAACGCGCTGATGCGCCCCAGTTCGTGATCGCCAAGGTTCGACGAGCGGATCCAGTCGCCGCCGCTTTCCACGCCAATCGTCAGGGACCCGGTGCGGACCCGCCGCGAAGCAGCCAGCTCACCCAGCACTGCATGAGTGCGATGCCGGTTATCAGAGAGCTGAGGCAGCTCCTGATTGAAGATGAAGCGATCGCCGTGCGTCCGGTACGAACCCCGGGCAGCGAACGTCCAGCCCATGGCCCCGCCGAACTGATGGTCGCCGGCAATCAAGGCCTGATTCGTCCACTCGCGCGACGGCGCGTTCCCGCCATAAAAGTTATTGGCGCCAAACTCCTTGCGCAGAAACGCGACAGACACGCTGGAGTCGCTGCCGATGGCAGTGCGGGCACGCGTGATGACGCTCGCGTAGTCGCGGTCGTACATGAACCCCGACGAGCGCTCGGTCGAGACCGCAAACGTCTGCGTCAGCGATCCGTGCTCGAACCCGGCGGCGCCGCGACCGCTCGCCAGACCGAAGCTGCCGCCCTGCGCCAACAGCGCCGGCCGATCGATGGCGCGGCGCGTAATCACGTTGACCGTACCGCCGAAGGCGTCGGCGCCGAACAGCGCCGATCCGGGACCGTGGAGGATCTCGATGCGCTCGACTTCCTCCAGAGAGACCGGGATATCACCGTTGTGGTGACCGGACTGCGCGTCGTTCAGCCGGACGCCGTCGACGAGGACGAGCATCTGGCCGAAGTTCGCGCCGCGGATGGCGAAGTCGGTCTGCATGCCGCGCACACCGCGAGCACGGACGTCCACCGACGCCGCGAGACGCAGGATGTCGGCCACCGAATGGGCAGGGAGTGCCTCGATCTGCTCGCGCGTGATCACGGCCAGGGTGCGTGTGACCGTTCCCATTTCAACGGGCGTTGTCGCCGCGGTGACGACGACCGTCTGGCGGTACGGCGGAATCGTCGTCTGCGCGGCGAGCGGGGCCGCGGCGGCGAGAAGGAACGTCAGTGCAGCAATGGAACGTCGAGTGTCTGTCGCGGTCGCGTGCATATCGCTGTTATAGTCCCACGCTATTGATAACGGGAGCACACAGTGATTAATCCTTGCCATCCTCCATCCGGCCGCGGCGCGGGCGTCTGCGTATGACTGCCCTGCTGCAGCGTTTCTTCAACATCCGCCGCGAAGAGGTGGCGCCGATTCTCGTGTCCGCCGGCTACTTCTTCTGCGTGCTCACGGCACTCCAGGTCCTGCGCCCGGCCCGCGACGCAATCGGCATGCGTGGCGGCCTCGACGAGGTCCGCTGGCTCTTCATCGGCACGGCCCTGGCCACGCTGGGCGTGAACCCGATGTTCGGATGGCTGGTGAGCCGGTTCAACCGCCTGGTCTTCATCAGCGCGACCTACGCGTTCTTCGCGTTGAGCCTCGCGGGCTTCTACGCGCTGATCGCCGTCGCGCCGGCAGCGGTGGGTGAGATCAGCGGCCGCGTCTTCTACGTCTGGTTCAGCGTCTTCAATCTCTTCAGCACGATGGTCTTCTGGGCGCTCATGGCCGATCGGTTCACGCCTGAGCAGAGCAAGCGGCTGTACGGCGCAATTGCCGTGGGCGGCACGCTTGGCGCCATCTTCGGGCCGTGGCTGGCGAGTGTGCTGGTGAAGCCGCTCGGCACGGCGGCCATGCTGCTGGTGGCGGCGGGGTTTCTCCTGGCGGCGATCGGCGCGGCGCGGATGGTGGCCTGGCTGCAACCCGGGCAGGCCGCGGGGCGCATCGAAGCTGGCAAGGGCGCGGACGCGGCGTCGATCAATCGAACCGTCATCGGCGGCAACGCGTGGGCAGGTATCCGCGCCGTACTTCGGTCGCGCTATCTGCTGGGAATCTCGGGGTACGTGCTTCTGATGACGATCATCGGCACGTTCCTCTACCTTACGCAATTGGCGATGGTGGCAGCGCTCGGCGACGACACTGACCTGCGCACCACCACCTTCGCGCGGATCAATCTGTACACACAGCTGACCACGCTCCTGCTGCAGCTCGTGGTCACCGGCCACATCATGAAGCGGTTCGGCGTGTCCGTCGCGCTCGCGTTGCTCCCCCTGACGGCGTCGCTCGGATTCATCGGGCTGGCCGCTGCCGGTTCGTTTGCCGTGCTCATCCTCTTCCAGGCGACGTTCACCGCGATGCAGCGGGCCGTCGCGCGTCCGGCGCGCGAGACGCTGTTCACGGTCGTGAGCCGCGAGGACAAGTACAAGTCGAAGGCTGTCACCGATACCTTCGTGTACCGCGGCGGCGATGTGATTGGCGCATGGACGGAAGCGGGAGTTCGCTCGCTCGGAATGGCGCTGGTCGGTCTGGCGTCCGTGGCCGTGCCGCTTGCCGCGGTCTGGGCCGTGCTCGGCCTGTGGCTCGGCCGGCGGCAGGCGTCAATGCGACCGGCGGATCGTGATTCCGAATCGGCCAATGCGCCAGCGCGCCCGCTGGCGTCGCCGGCCGGCTAGTGTCGACCCTGGGCGCCATCGAGCGCCGGGAGATGCCCGCGGTCGTAGCCTCGTTCCTGCTGTTCTTCTGCATCATGGCCGGCTACTTCGCGGTGCGGCCGGTCCGCGACACGGTCGGCACGCTGATCGGCGCCGATCGACTTGCCGACCTCTGGATTGGAACCGCGGCCGCGTCGCTCCTCGTCATCCCCGCTTACGGCTGGCTCGTGACCCGTTTTCGCCGCAGCGTGTTCCTGCCATGGACGTATGCGGCCGTCGCGGTATCGCTGACGATCGTCGGCCTCGCGTTTCGCGGCGGTGCTCCAGGCCTGCGGCTGAGCCAGTTTTTCTGGATCTTCATCAGCGTCCTCAACCTGTTCACGATCTCGGTGTTCTGGAGCTTCCTGCTGGAACTGTTCCGCCCCGATCAGACGAAGCGCTTGTTCGGGCTGATTGCGGCCGGGGGCACCGCCGGGGCGCTCACGGGACCGCTGTTCACCGACATCGCGGTATCGACGATTGGTAACAGCGGCATCCTGTTTCTTGGTGCCGGACTGTTCGTGCTCGCCATCGTGTGTCAGCGGGCGCTGCTCAGCGTCTGGAAGTCCCATGCGCCGGCCGAGACTGACAAAGACCGCGGACGCGACGAGGCCATCGGCGGCAGCATCTGGGCCGGAGTGCCGCTCGTCCTGAAGTCACCGTACGTCCTCGGCATCACGCTTTTTGTCGTCCTGATCTCCGCCGCGAACACGTTCCTGTATTTCGATCAGCTTCGCCTGGTCACCGACGCCTTTCCAGAGCCGGAGGCCCGCACGCGCTTCTTCGCGCGTCTCGACTGGATCGTGCAGAGCCTGACCATCCTGTCGCAGCTGTTTCTCACCGGCTACATCGCGTCGCGCCTCGGCCTCGTCGCGCTGCTCACCATGGTGCCAACCGCTACGGCGCTCGCCTTTGCCGCGCTCGCATTCTGGAACACCCTGGCAGTAGTCGCGGTGTCGATCGTTACCAGACGCTTCGGCCAGTTCGCGTTCGTGCGGCCGGGCCGCGAGATGTTGTGGAGCGCGCTCGACAATGAGACGAAATACAAGGCCAAGAACTTCGTCGATGTGCCCGTCTACCGCGCGGCGGACGCGGTCTTCGCGCAGCTCGAGAAAGGCATTTACGCGGTGGGACTTGGATCGCAGACGGTCGCGATCGTGGGCGCGGTGGCAGCCGGAATCTGGGCGGTGAACGGATGGTGGTTGGGCCGGCGGCACGACGCGGCGACCGTTCAGGAAAACGCAGGTGGAGTCCGGCTTTAGCCGGATTACAATGCGCGGGTTTTCAGCACATTCGTGACATCCCGATGGGCGAACACCGCGTCGGGATGCTCCTGCAGCGCCGTGTGATACCGCTGCGCGTGCGCTGTTCCCGTTTCGTCGGCCGCAGTCGCCGCACGCGCACGCGCAACGATGGCCGCCACGTCGACCGGTCCATTCTGCGCTTCGGTGTCGACGGATTCGTCGATGCGGACGATTAACTCCGATATCGGCCGCAGCCACGCAAATTGCGGATGCTCCATCGTCGCCTGCAGAAGATCGGTTGGTGACACTCGCCCGTGGACGCGCTCGTAGGCGGCGCGCTCCCAGTCGAGCAGCGTCTTGTGCAGATGCAGCAGCGATTTGCGCAGGTCGAAGAGAAACTGCCGATCGGTGTCGTTCATCCTTGGTTCAGAGGTTCAATCGTTCAGTTGGTTCAGGGGTGATGTTCATTGGGTTCAGTGGTCACGACTTCATCCCTACGTCCACCGAATCAGGATAACGCCGGCCGCGAGCAGCAGCACGCCGATCACGCGCGTCGTGCTGATCGGAACCACCGTTGCGCCGAACAACCCGAAGTGATCGATCACCAGCGCCGCGCTGAGCTGACCGACGATGCTCGAGGCGAGCATTAAAGCGGCGCCAAGCACTGGCGTCGTGATCACCGCCATCAGGATGAAAAACGCGCCGAACAGGCCTCCCGTCCACATCCACCATGGGGCGCGCGCGATGTCGGCTCCGGCGGGCAGGGACTGACGGCTGAGCACGGCAAACAGCGTCAGCATGATCAGGCCAACCACGAATTGTGCCGTTGCTGCCCAGACAGGTGCGCCCAGGATGAACCGGAGCCGTCCGTTGATCACGGCCTGCGCGGCGACACCGGCACCCGCCGCGATGGCGAACAGGATGTAGAGGTTGTTCACGGGGGACAGTATGGAACTGTCAGTCATCAGTTGTCAGTTCCCAGTTGTCACTTCCCAGTTGGTGTTGGGAGTTGGGAGTTGGGAGTTGGGAGTTAAACTGGGAACACCCTTCAGGCCGGAGTGGTGAAACTGGCAGACGCGCCGGACTCAAAATCCGGTGGGGTTTACCCCCCGTGTGGGTTCGATTCCCACCTCCGGCACCACCCTTCGCCGACGCCAACTGACGCACCGCGGCGCGATTACGACCTCGCCCCTCTCGGTACGTAGAGTGGATTCTCGCGGATGCAGTTGCGATGGATGGTGACGGGATGACCCTCGAACGCCGCTTTGAGGATTGTCTGTGCGGATTGCGTTCGCAGATCGAACATACAAATCGCCACGCACGGCAAACTCAAGGTCGAGTCACTGACCATCGCTTCCAGCTTGTAGAACTCCTCTTCGGTCGGCCATCCTTCCCGCCCCACGGCTGCGTTGCCTAAGAAACGTATGAAGGTCGCGCCGTTACGCAACACGTGATCAAAATGACGTGATACCGCGGCCACGGTGGCATCGCAGGTTGCTTCGGGTCGAAGGACCGACAATCGACCTTGCCGCATCAGCCGCTCCACGTTCCACTTCCGTTCTCGGAGCACGCGCAGCATGCGCTCCGTATCGGAAGAAATCCCGAAGACGATGCAGTGATCCGTCCCATTCAGACCCGTCTCTATGAAACCCAGAGCGTTGGCGAATTCCTCCTCGGTGTCGTAGAACAGCGCGAGGTGATCGCCGACGACCGCGTTCTCCTCCTTGATGCCGAGCGGTATGAGCGGGCGGGACTTGCGGCTGCTGTGCATCCCTGAAGCATACGCCGGCCGCCCAAACGCGCGGGCCGAAGCTGAGGTTGGAAAGGATGACCACATGGCCATCGATCCACGGTCGATGGCGCTCACGGAGAAGCACTGATAGTGTGATCGACCGACTCCATGATTCCCGCTCCCCCAATCGAGCCGATGCTCGCCAAGCTGGTCGACAGGATCCCCGAAGGCGACGGGTTCCTGTTCGAGCCGAAATGGGACGGCTTCCGCGCCATCGTGTTCCGCGGCAAGGACGACGTCTACATTCAGAGCCGTGATCTCAAGCCGCTCGATCGCTACTTCCCCGAACTGCACGATGCGCTGATGGATCGGCTGCCGCCGCACTGCGTCGTCGACGGGGAAATCGTCATTGCCACGCCGCACGGCCTCGACTTCGACGCACTGCAGCTGCGTCTGCATCCGGCGGCGTCGCGCGTCGCGAAACTCGCGCAGGCATCGCCGTCGTCGTTCGTGGCATTCGACGTGCTCGCCGCCGGCGGCAAATCCTTGCTGGACCGTCCACAAGCCGATCGCCGCAGCACGCTCGAACGCCTGCTTGGGAACGTCACACCGCCCGTGTATCTCACACCGGTCACTCGCGATCGAAAACTGGCGGCCGAGTGGCTGCAACGGTTCGAAGGCGCAGGGCTCGATGGTGTCATTGCAAAGCCGGACGATCAGCCGTACGTGCCCGGCAAGCGCGCGATGTTCAAGATAAAGCACGCGCGCACCGCCGACTGCGTCGTCGCCGGTTTCCGATGGCACAAGAGCGGCTCGGACGCCGTCGGCTCGCTGCTCCTGGGTCTCTACGACGACAAAGGCCGGCTGCACCACGTCGGCGTGACTTCCTCGTTCACGATGGCTGCACGCAAGACGCTCGTCAAAGAGCTGGAGCCGCTGCGGAAGAACGCGCTGAAGTCGCATCCGTGGCGCGAGTGGGCCGAGGCGGAGGGAACCGGACAAAGGATGCCTGGCGGGCAGAGCCGCTGGAGCGCCGGCAAGGATCTGTCGTGGCAGCCGCTCCGCATCGAGCGGGTCTGCGAAGTGAAGTACGACCACCTGCAAGGCGATCGGTTCCGGCACGCCGCGACGTTTCTGCGGTGGCGGCCCGACAAGCCGGCGGACGAATGCCGATACGACCAGCTCGAAGTTACGCCGGCGTACGAGCTCGAGAAGGTTTTCGGGGCGGGCCGCTCCAGCCGCTGATCTCCTCGAGCGACGGTTCCAGATGCTCTTGAGCCGGCCGCTGCGCAACCGGCACGTGCTGCAGGTTGATCCGCACCCGGGTCCACGTCGCCGACCTTCCGCGCATTGCGTCGACGAGAACGTCCGCGGGCTGCAATAACGCCGCGGCTTCCGGATAGCGGGCTTTCCAGGCATCGAGCTGCTGCAGTGCCTCGTTTTTACGCCGTGCGCGTGCCACCTCGATCAGCGGGTGTTTCGGAACCCGCCGTCCCTGTGACGCCGGAGGGTCCGCCTGAAGGCGGACACTACGTGTGGGCACCCGACGAGCGCGTGACGGCTGCACGCGTGGTGCTTCGCCGGGCTGCTTCTTGTACTGCGGCGGCCATGGCGCATCGCCAAGTCCCTCGCGCTCGTCACGCGCCGCAAGGTCGAGCAGCGCCTCCAGGGAACCAGGATGTTCGTCGATGGAGGCGTGGCGATCGCCGATGTCCGCAAAGCGACGCGGCATCGTCGCCAGGGTGAAGTCTCCCGGATCACACTCATCGATCTCGTCCCAGGTCAGCGGCGCCGAAACGCGCGCATCCGGTCGCGGCCGCACTGAATACGCCGAGGCGACCGTGCGATCCTTCGCGTTCTGGTTGTAGTCGATGAAGACGCCGTGCCGCTCTTCCTTCCACCATTTGCTGGTCGCCAGCGCGGGCGCGCGCCGTTCCACTTCCCGCGCGAGCGCCACGGCGGCGCGCCGCACGTCCAGAAACGTCCACCGGCGGTCGATGCGGACGTTGATGTGAATGCCGCGCGAGCCGGACGTCTTCGGCCATCCGACGAGTCCGAAATCATCCAGCGTCGCGTGGACGATGCGCGCGACGTCGCGAAGCTGAGACCATTCGATGCCGGCAACCGGATCGAGATCGACGCGAAGTTCGTCCGGGTGGTCGAGGTCGTCCGCGCGGACGGGATGCGGATGAAGCTCGAGGCAGGCGAGGTTGCCCATCCATGCCAGCGCGGCGGCGTCGCGCGGCACGATCTCCTCCGCCGTTCGTCCGGACGGAAATTTCAGCGCCACAACCTCGATCCAGTCGGGCCGCGACTGGGGGGCGCGCTTCTGATAGAAGAACTCATCCTGGATGCCGTTCGGGTAGCGCACGAGCACGTTCGGCCGTCCACCGGCGCCGCGCAGCGCTCCGTCGGCGACCGCCAGGAAGTAGCGGACCACGTCGAGCTTCGTATAGCCGGCGTCGGGGAAAAGCACCTTGCGCGGGTTGGAAACGGCCACCTCGCGGCCGTTCACTACCAGCAGCTCGTGCTCGACCTTCTGGGCCATGAGTCGTGAGCGTACACGAACCCTTTGCACCGGCTGAACCCTTTGCACCGGCTGAACCCTTTGCACCGGCTGAACCCATTGCACCGTCTGAACCCATTGCACCGTCTGAACCCATTGCACCGGCGAACCCATTGGCACCGGCGAACCCATTGAACCCTTGAACCACCTGAACAGCTGAACCTAAGCTATGCCCGTGACGACGATCGGCCGGACGATTTCCATCTCGGGAGAGGTTGTGAGCGGCGAGGACATCACCATCGAAGGCCGGGTGAACGGTCATCTGATGGTTCGCGACGCGGCCCTCACCATCGGCGAGCAGGCGCAACTGCACGCCGACATTCGCGGCACACGGGTCGTGGTCAGAGGTCAGCTGAAAGGGTCGATCGTCGCGTCGGAGCGGATCGAGCTCGAGGCCAGCGCGTCAGTTGAAGGCAGCCTGAGCGCGAACCGCGTGGTGATTGCCGACGGCAGCCGCTTCAACGGCGGGATCGACATGGATCAGCGGACGATTGCGGCGCGGATCGCCCAGTTCAAGGCCTCGCACGAGGCAGGAGATTAGCTCGCGCTTGGTACACTGAAGGTCGAATGCACCCTGATCTCACCATGCTCGAGCATGTGGACGAGCTCGACCGTCTGCTGTCCGAGAGCCATACCCGTCCGTTGCTCGTCTTCAAACACAGCTTTAGCTGCGGCGTCAGCGCCGAGGCGCTCGATGAGCTGATCGACCATCTGAATGCCGATTTGTCTGCGGCCGGAGGTCCCGATCCACGGTACGCGATCGTGACGGTGCAGACCCACCGCGATGTGTCGAACGCGGTCACCGCACGCCTGGGCGTCCGCCACGAAACACCGCAGGCGCTGCTGATCAGAAACGGGCGGGTGGTGTGGGCCGCGTCACACTTCCGCGTCACCGCGGAAGCGGTCCGAAAGGCGCTTAGCGCGCCACCGCAATAACGCTCGCGAGCCTCTTTCCCTCGAACTCCCCTTCGCGTTCGGCGAGCACCTCGAGCGGCGCGACCAGGTCGCGCAGCTCCCCCGGGTCAAGGAGGAACGCCGGGTTCGTCGGCTTCCCGAGGAGCGCCTGCGCTCTAGTGAACGTCTCGTAGACGAGGACTCCGCCGGGTTTGAGGGCGGCCGTCAGCGCCGGAAACAACGCCCGGTGGAGATAGTGCACGACGACAATGACGTCGTAGGCGCCAACCGGCAGCGTCGCGTCGTTCGTTTCCAGATCGACGATTTCAGCGCGAACCGGGAGATGCAGCCGCGCAGCGTTCTCGCGGATACCGGCGATCGCTGCCGCGCTTCGGTCGATGGCGAGTGTTGTCAGCCCGCGCGCCGCGAGCCAGAACGCGTGTCTGCCGCTGCCGCTCGCGACGTCGAGCGCGTCCCCTGTCGCCGGCAGCAGATGTGCGTGGTCGACGAGCCAGCGTGCCGGTGCAATTGTCACGATGCCGCCATCAACCGCGCGATCGCGCGCGATGCGACCCACGCCGACGACCACGCCCATTGAAAGTTGAACCCGCCGAGGCGTCCGTCAACGTCGAGGATCTCACCTGTAAAGAACAGATTCCGGCACACGCGCGATTCCATCGTCGCCGGGTTGACTTCGCCGAGCGGCACGCCACCGGCGGTCACTTCCGCGTAGGCAAAGCCGCGGCTGCCTCGAACCGGCAGCAGCGTCTCGTGGAGCGTGCGCACGAGGGCGTGGCGACGTTCGCGCGCCAGGTGCGCCATCGTGAGATCACGCGGGACACCGGCAGACGCGACCCACCGTTCCGCCACCGCGTTGGGGAGCCTCGACGACACGATGGTCACGACCTGCGCCCGCGGCCGGCTCTGCTCCTGAGCCCGGAGCCATGCGTCGAGCGTCGCACACGTCTCGCCCGGGCACACGTTCAGACTGACCGCGCACGGGCGTCCGCTTTCATGCGCCCGGTGCCAGTGGCGCGACATGTTCAGCGGCAGAGGGCCGCTGGCGCCGAAATGCGTCCAGAGCAGCGATCCGTCGAGCGTGGTGGCGGGCGCGCCGTCGGCCCGCAGCGTCATCGCAGCCGGATGCGTGATGCCAGCCAGCTCCTGCCACCCGTCGAAGACGAGCGGCGCGAGCGCTGGAATGGTGCTGACGCAGCCGTGGCCAAGCCGCGCTGCGAGCTCGTACCCGAATCCGTCGCTGCCCGTCTTTGGCAGCGAACGGCCGCCGGTGCACAACACCGTCGCTCGCGCGCGAAACGTGCGCCCGGACACGGTCGTCGCCACGAAGCCATCGTCATCTCTTGCCAACGCGATCACCCGTTCGCCTGTCACCACCGAAATACCGAGACGCCTGGTCTCGCCGAGCAGGGCGTTCAATACCGTGCGCGAGCTGTTCGAGTCGGGGAACAGCTTGCCGTCCTCCTCCTCGTGGAGCGCGACGCCCAGCGCCGAAAAGAATTCGATCGCTCGCGCCTCCGGAAACGCGCGCAGCACGTTGCGGACGAATCGCTGCGAGCCGCCCCAGAAGTCCTTCTCGGTCACCAGGCGGTTCGTGACGTTACATCGTGAACCGCCGCTGACCAGGATCTTGGCGCCGATGTGCCGGGCGCTGTCGATACACACGATGCGGCGTTCAGGCGCCGCGTGTGCAGTGAAGATTGCGGTGGCAAGCCCGGCCGCGCCCGCGCCGATCACCAGGAGCTCAACAGATTCGACGGGCACTCGCGAACAGCTCGGCTATGGGAGGCATACAAGATGCAACTCGATACAGCGGCGACGCGGCCCACCGCGCCCAGCCATATGTCGTGGTCGGTATCGAGTAAGCGTACCGCCACCAGGATGCGAGGAGGATACGCATGAAACGGGTGAAGCTACTTGCGACCGCGATGGTGCTGGCGGTCCTGGCGGTGATGACCAGTCGAGTCATTGCCCAGGAGACCAACACCTTGGAACGGACGTTCATGACCTTCAGCGGCTCGGTAGAAATGCCGGGCGTAACGCTGCAGCCGGGAACGTACGTGTTCAAGCTCGCGGACTCGCCAACACGCAACGTGGTCCAGGTCTGGGACAAAGATGAGAAGAACATGATCGGTCATTGGTTGTTCGTCCAGGCCGAGCGGCCGCGGGTTACCGAAGACACGGTCGTGATGTTCCGGGAAACCAGGGAAGGCGCCACGCCGGCCGTCCAGTTCTGGTACTTCCCCGGCGAGAAGGTCGGGAAAGAGTTTATCTACCCGAAGGACCAGGCAGAACGAATCGCGGCGCGAACCGGAGCGAAGGTTCGCACTGAGGACGGTGCCGTCGAAGCTGGCGCCGTCGCGGCAGTCACGCCGGCGCCTGCCGAACCGGCACCGGCGGCGGAACCCGCGCCCGCACCGGCCGTAGCAGAGGCCCCGCCACCAGCGCCCGAACCGGCACCAGCGCCGGAACCGGCGCCTGCGCCGGCGGTTGCAGAGGCTCCGGCTCCCGTCGAGGAAAGCCGTGTCGCGGCGGCACAGCCTGAACCGCGCCCGGTCGGGACGAGCGGTCAGGTCGCGGCGGAACTTCCGGCGACGGCCAGTCCGCTTGCGCTCAGCGGTCTGCTCGGACTGCTGTCGCTGGCGGGAGCTGCGGGAATCCGCTTCTTCCGCAGCTGATTGCCGCCACTCCGGCGGATTGTCGTGGGGCGAGTCGCGCCGTAGCCTTAGCGAAGGCGGGCAGGCTCGCCTCGCGAACCCGAAAGGGTTCGCGCCACGTGGAGGCGGCTTCAACTGTCGTACGATGGTCACAGGTGCTGAGGGGCTGAAATGAGGGTGCCTGTCGGTCTTGCGTTTCTGTTCGTGGCGACGCTTGCGGTCCTGTCGGCGCAGGACACGCAGCAGGATCCTCCCGTCTTCAAAGCCGAGTCCGATCTCGTCGTGCTTCATGTCAACGTGTTCGATGGGAAGTCCGACGCGGTGCCGAATCTGCCCGAGACGGCCTTCCAGATCGTCGAAGACAACGCACCGCAGAAGATCACGTTCTTCAGCAACGAAGACGTTCCCGTCACCGCGGGGCTGATCGTGGACAACAGCGGCAGCATGATCACGAGGCGGGCCATGGTGATGACGGGCACCAAGGTCTTCGCCGAGTCGAGCCATCCGGAGGATGAGCTGTTCACGATCGTGTTCAACGAGCATGTCCGCCACGGTCTGCCGGCGTCTCTTCCCTTCACGCGGAATCGCGTACAGATTCAGACGGCCGTCTCGCGTTTCCCACCGGGCGGCAAGACGGCGCTGCACGATGCGGTGATCGACGGGCTCGAGCATCTGCAGGAGGCGTCGCA
>Ga0209486_10000443_pt1 | contig 18596 bp, 17 predicted proteins | sample NCCompost_FD_187518 | JGI IMG/M metagenome (GOLD analysis project Ga0209486, IMG submission 187518) | Agricultural soil microbial communities from Utah to study Nitrogen management - NC Compost (SPAdes) (version 2) | ecosystem: Environmental > Terrestrial > Soil > Agricultural land | place...
GGTGTTGCGGTGTTGTGGTGTTGCGGTGTTGCGGTGTTGGCGGTGTGGACAAACAGGCGGGCGACCGGACTTTTCACCAAAGCTAAATGACGCTCAACGCAAATTCATCACATAAATCTCGTAGTTCCCGTTGCGGTTACTCTCGAACGCCAGCTTTGTTCCGTCAGGTGAGTAGGCCGGGCGGCCGTCGAACTTCGGACCGGCCGTGAGACGTTTGAGATTCTCTCCTCCCGGAGAAATCTCGAAGATGTTCGCCCTGACCCCGTGATATTCGACAACAAACGCGATCGACGAACCATCAGGGGACCACTTCGGTATGAACGTCGAGTTCGGACTCGTGGTAAGCATCTTGAGCTTACTGCCGTCGGCATCGATAACAAATACTTGTAGCCAGTAGGCACCGCCGATTATTTCAGGGCTGCGACTGACGAACGTGACTTTCTTCCCATCCGGAGACCACGAGGCGTGCGTCGCTCCGGTTGTTGTCAGTTTTGAAACATTTCGGCCCTCGTGGTCCATCACGTATATATCTCCACGACCTCCTCGATTGCTCGTAAGGAGGATTCTGTTATCGACCGACCACCTGGGAGAATTGTCCGAGGCTGGATCGTTAGTCAGCCTCCGCGGATTGCTCCCGTCGGCATTCATCACATAGATCTCTTTGTTCCCGTCTCGCAGACTCGTAAAAACTATTCGTTTACCGTCCGGCGCCCATGCAGGTTCTGTATCTTCGGCAGGCGTGTTTGTTATCTGTGTTAGCGAGCTTCCGTCGGCATTCATGACATAAATGTGCTGGTTGCCGTTGCGGTTGCTTGAGAATGCGATCCGGTTTCCGTCAGGAGACCAGTCGGGCGCGAGGTCTTCCGCTGCGTCGTCCGTTAGCTGGACCAACTCGCCGTCAACGCTTATCGTGTAAATCTCCCAGTTGCCATCCAGGTCGGTTTGAAAGATTAGCTTCGAGCCATCGGGCGACCATCCAAGCGAACCGTTGTTCGCGGAGTTGTGTGTCACCCGCTTGAGATTGCCGCCGTCGGAGTCCATGACGAAGATCTGATCCTTGCCTTCGATCTTCCTCGAGAATGCGATGTTGTTACCATCGATGGACCAGACCGGAGCGCCGTCGGCTTTGTCGTAATCAGCGGTTAGGTTTTTCTGCTCTGTGCCATCCGCGTTCATGACGTACACATCGAAGTTGCCATTTCTGCCGGTCATGAAAAGAATCTTACGCCCGTCGGGCGACCACTGCGGACCCACGTCATATTCAGGGTCATCTACGATTCTCTTCACGTTCGATCCATCGGCATTCATCACGTAAACGTCCATGTTGTATGGGTTGTACGGAAGGCCGGTGTCTCGATTGCTGGCGAAGGCGATAAGACTCCCGTCAGGTGACCAGGTGGCAGTGCTATCGAGCGCGTTGTCACGCGTGAGGCGGATCTGGTTGCCGCCGTCGGCATCCATTACATAGATCTCTCTGTTACCGTCCCGTTCACTTTCGAAAAGGACTCTGCGACTGTCTGGCGACCAGCTCGGATTTACATCATCAGCGAGATTGCTGGTGAGTCGCTTCACATTCGAGCCGTCGGCGTCCATTACGTAAATCTCTTTTCCACCGTCTCGATTGCTCCAGAATGCGATCCGGCTTCCGTCGGGCGACCAGGCAGGCTCGCTATCCATAGCGTTGTTGTTAGTCAACCTGACAAGCATGCTCTTAGCGCGGGAAACAGGGGGTGCGGTAACAGCCGGCCGTTTCAAATAAACAAACGCGGCGATAGATAAAATTAGTAACCCACCTACAACAACTGCCGCTTGGATCCAACTCTTCTTACGCTGATCGGTGACGACGCCGGAGGCGAGCGCCTTTGTTTCTACGGCCGGCGGGAATGGTCCATGTTCAATTTCGACCGGAACATCGGTAGCTTCAAACTCATCGCTAATAACCCGGGCGTACGTGTGTTTCTCGATGACCACCGCGTCGCCTTCAAGATCACTGAAACCGATCTGCTCGGAACTCGCATGAGATATCTTCACCGGAGCGACAAACCGGTAACCACGTTTCGGAATAGTTTCTATATAGCGAGGCTCGGAAGAATCATCTCCTAACGCCTTCCTCAACCCATGTATGTTGTGCGAGAGGCTGCCTTCCTCGACGAAGATATCCGGCCACACCTCTTTCAACAGTTGCTCCTTTTCAACAACCTGCGATGCGTGCCGTACGAGGACGAAAAGCGTGTCGAAAGCCTTCGGAGTGAGACGAACCGTCGTGCCGTCCTTCAGCAGAATGCGGCTACGTGCGTCGATGACGTACGGCCCGAATTCATATAACTGATTGTCTTGTGAGGACATAGGGTTCTAAAAATTCTTTAAGATTTCTACGAGAGTTTTCTCACCCCGATTCTAAGAAAACCAAAAAGACTTCTGGGATTGTCCGCGTTTATCGTCTGCCGCGTTCGCGAGGCCGATGACGGACAGCTTCAAAGGCCGTCGCCAAAGTTCGCGAATTATATTGATTATTGATTCAAAGGAGAACTCTCATGAAACGCATTTCCAAAGTTACTGCAATCGCGCTAACCGCTTTCTTCCTGCTGGGGAGTGTTGCCGTACTGGCAGTCGATCGCCCTTTTGCTCTCAATGGAAAGGGAGTCGCGACTTTCACCTTGAATGAAGCGGGTATTCCGGTTCGCGGCGACGTCACCTCTACCAGCAATGCCACCCATCTTGGGTTGTGCACCACGGTGGGGGTGGTCAATTACACCCCCGCCAACGATCCTGAACACCCTGGTCGTCTGCTGTCCAGCGGAACGGGGAAAATCACTGCCGCTAACGGTGATACGCTCCTGATAGAGTTTAGCGGAGTATTAGACCCACCGCCGGCGGGTAGTGCTACAGCTATTGATAAACCTGTTTTCCACTTCGTCGGAGGCACAGGCCGGTTTGCCAACGCGAGCGGATCGGCCAACGCCGTAGTGGTTGTTAATCTGGCCACCGGAGCTTTCGAGATCACGATGGTCGGCAACATCGACTACTAGTACAACCGTGGACTAAAAGGGTGTCTGAAAGCTGCCGAGACGATCGGCCTTTCAGACACTCTTTCCACGTTCGCCGCAGACAAACCCAGGGAGAACTCATGAAAAAAAGGAGGGAGGAGAGGATCGAAATCCACGAACGACTGATCGTACGTACGACGAGTGGATCGTTTCCGGCTCTGTGCGAGAAATGCCGTGCGAGTGACGCGATCCTACTTTCACCAGACCAGGCCAGCACCGTCACCGGCATGCCGGCTCGATTGATCTATCAATTGGTTGAAGCGGGGTCGATTCATTACAGGGAAGTCGCTAGTGGAAAGCTCATAGTCTGCGTCAAGACAATCGTGCTCCACCAAAACGATTTCACTTGATAGGAGGCGAGGAGAGTAGCGAGAAGCGTCCGACCGTGTTCTCTCCGATACTGCCGAAGTAAAGTTTGCCGTCACGCTCGAGGACATTTGCGATCTGCGCATAACAGTCGGAGGAATCGTTTTGGAGGTTTGCGACGATACGGCCCTGCGAATCAAGAGCGACAACGAACGAATAGCGCTCGGGAGCGGGTTGAAGTGCCTTCGGTAGACGAAAGACGACCTTTCGCAGAAACGGGTACGGAAGAAGTTTGTCAAAGAGTGCTTGCCGCGGCGTGACGAGGGCTAACCAAAACTTGTCGTTGCCGTTTGAGGAAATACCGTCAGGAAAACCAGGAAGGTTGTCGATGAAGGTATCGTCCATTCCCTCTTTCGGTTCCTTCAACCAGTAGCGACGGATGCGATACCTGCCCGTTTCGGCAACGAGGACAAACATCTGATCGGGACTCACCGCTACACCGTTGGCGAAGTAGATCCCTCGGAGCAGCGTGCGCGTCTTTAGCGTTTGTGGATCAAACGCCATCAACCGCCCATTGGGCTGGTGTTCCAACACGTCGCTCGCGAATTCCGACATCGGATACTTGTACGACGCCTCGCTGAAGTAGATCGTCCCATCGGCGCCGATATCGAGATCGTTCAAACAACCAAACTTGACTCCTTCGGTTTCGGTCGCGAGCACCTTGATCTCGCCGGTTGGACTGATTGAAAGCAGCCCCTTGATCGCGTCGGTAACGATCAGGTTTCCCGCACGATCGAAAATCATTCCGAGTGGACGACCCTGAGTGTTGGCGAAGAGACGTGGCTGCGTTCCATCAGGTTGAAGCTGCATGATCCGCCCGTCTTCGAGACCGGCGTAAATGCGGCCCTGCGTGTCGAGCGCGACGTCTTCCGGCTTGTGACCGTCGCCGACGGAAAGTCTCTCGACCGGCGAGAGTCGTGTGTTGCGTTCGTATTGTCCAGTTAGTGCAGGAGCCGCTGGTGGTGTCCACGCGGAAGGTGTGATCGGTACTGGCGCAAAGAGCAAATAAGCGAGTGCAGCACCGACGATGAGGATGACGATCGCGAGGACGAGTTTCTTTCGGCTCATAGTCACCGCTCGCCGCGCGCTTTTTCAACTTCAGACTGCAACGCCACGACGAGTTGGCGAATACTCGCCTGGTCCATCGGCTCGATCAATCGCAACGCCTCGTCGAGAATGCGTCGCTGATGCTCTGGCCATCCAGGTTTGCCGGCCACGCTGCCAATCTCGCCGTCGTAGAGCGCAACGCGGGGCGGACGCACGCTCTCGACGATCTCCTGCTCGACCGCCAAAGTCATCGTCGGAATACCGGCGAGCTCCAACGCCCGCGCAACTAACCCAACGGACTGATGACATAGCGCTGACGCAGGAATCAACAACGCCGCCTGCACTTCATAACGTTGCGCACGTTCAACCAAACTCGGCGCGAGCTCATGGACCACGCGCGCCGCATCCGGAATGTAACCACTAAAACTCCAGAAAACGGGATTCAACTCTCCGATGATCCCGTTCTTTTCAAACTCAAGCAGTCGATCGATTGGTATCTGTGCATTGAGATCCTGTTGAATGGCGGCGCTGTCGTACCCTCGCGCTGAGAAGCGAAGGTCAACTGGCTCCACTTCGATCGGAATTTCTTTGAAGCTCAGATCGCCGTCCGCCGAAGTCGCATCAAACGGCGACGTGCCATCGATGTACGCACCTGCCGATGAAATCAGCGCCAGGTTCAACATCGGAAGGGCGCGACGCGCCGGCGTAAACGGAGCGCGTCGATTCCTGACCCAGGTGTACTCCTCGAGGTTGTTATTTCCCGCGGCGCCGCTCTGTTTCCAGCCGGCATATCGCCGTTGCCAAGACTCAATGTCTTCAATAATGTCCAACGCGCTTTCCATCCTTGCGAATCAATGTCGCAGGCCTCGGCCCATCAAGACCAGCGCCACAAGACCGGCAATCATAGCAATCCCGAGGGCTTTAACCGAATAACCATGCAAAGCATTGAACTCCATACGCCGTGGGTCGGCGGCGGCAATCTGGTCGATCGGCAACTCCATCGCCGTCCGCAACGCGCGCATGCGAGCCGCAATCCACCAGTGACCCAACGCCGTCGTTAACGCGATCAGGCCGATACATACGCACTCAATGATCAAACCGAGTCGCGTCTGCGCTTCTCGACGCAAGAACGCCGTTACAAGTAACAGCAACGCGAGCGCAAATCCGGCGATATTGATCACGCCGAGCGTGCGCGTGACGATCGAGCCTGCGATCTCGCTCGCGTTTGGCAAACCAAACGAGCGCAAGACTCCGAACGCCGCGGGCGCGACAACGGCGCCGAAGAACAGCGCGGCTCCCAGCCATGCTGCTAGCAAAGCGAATCGCGTTACACTAATCAAATTCATCGATTGTCGCCAACAACCTGATCTTCGGCGGTCTGATCTGTGGCACGGGTAACTCGCGCGGATCAGCGACGCTCAACAACCACGACAACGCCGAATCGAGTTGCAACTGATAATCGTCAAGGTCCAACGACATGAAAACAGTGCAACCGAGTCGCGCAAACTTTTCTTTTGCCCTCAGGTACATCTGTCTCGCCGCGCCCGGCCGCCCGATGTCCAGATGATGAAACGCAACCGCCGACTGGATCATCGCCTGGAGAAACAGTTTCTCCTGTGGACCAACCTCGCCCATCCAACGCTCTTCCCACGCGTCGTGCGCCGCATGAAACTCGCCCTCGTTGTAAAGATCGATCCCGGCGATGTATTCAACCGGATACGCCGCGATATGCGCGTCGGTGTAGGGGATTTCGAACGCTGTTTCCACGGTCTCAGCCATCTGGTTTTCTATTCAGTCGGGACGAAATAACTTTCGCAGCCGTGGCGCCTGCTCCAGTAGCGCTGCTGATCGTCGGCGCTAACCGGTTCGAAACATCGCCGACCGCAAACACCATCGGCACGCTCGTCTCCTGTTCGCTGTTCACCCCGACGTACCCGTGTTCGTCAACTTGCAGCTGCTCGCGAAAGAGCTCCGTGTTCGGTTCGACTCCGATGCGAATCAACACGCCGCGCACCGCGAGTTGAAAAGGCTTAATCCCGCCCTTGCGCTGGATCTCGACTGCTTCAACTTCCGTGTCGCCCATGATACGCGTGACGACCGATTCAGTGAAAACAGTGATGCGATTGTTGGGCTGGACGCGTTCCGCAAACTCGCGTCTCGCGCGCAGCTTCTTCCCGCGATGGACGAGGGTCACAGTCGCGCACGATTCACCCAGCAACAACGCATTTTCAACAGCCGCATCGCCGCCGCCGATAACACAAACGTCTTTACCGGCGAAGAGATCACGGTCGCGTGCTCCCGATTCGATTAAGCCTTTACCGGCAAATTCTTTTTCCCCAGGAATGCCGAGCTCTCGCGCTCGAACACCTGTGGCGATGATGACCGAGATTGCCTGTAACACTTCACCGCTGCGCAAGGAGATCCGCTTTGCGCGCAAGTCGATCGAATCGATAACGGTTCCGGTCCATAGATCAAAATCCGCGTCATCGACGTCTCGCGAAAAAAGCTCGAATAGTTCCGCGCCGTTGCGGGTCTTAACGCCGAGATAGTTTTTGATGGGGTTGTAAATGCGATGTAACTGACCGCCGATCTGGTCTGCCTGTTCGAGAACGAGCGTGTCGAGGCCCAACTCATCGCACCAGAACGCCGCGGATAGTCCCGCTGGTCCAGCGCCGATGATGATCACGTCGTGCATTTGTTAGAACGTGGTGGTTTGTACTTGCTGCGTACTTAACACGGCAAGCACCTCATCCGGCTGCAATTGCGACGCACCTAACGTTCCATCAGCGTTGAAAAACTTCGCGGCCGACGTCATTTCACGTTTGTCGATTCTCCAGCCGTCAGCGCCGACGCCTTCTTTAGTATTTAAGACAGCAAGCACGCTTGTGAGATCGCGTCGCGGGATCTCGGGACGGACTACTGTTTCCGCCCAGGAGTAATACGGATAATCAAGACGATACGTCCAACCGCCCGAAACCGGCGTCGCTATCAAAAACATCTCGCCGCGAGCGTGTTTCGAAACCGCCATCAACCACTGGCTCAGATCAGGCGCTAACGTGATCAACGAAATCCGTGAATCTTCATGCTCGACCACACGCGAATCGCCGCGCGCAAAACCCTCTAACGCCGACGCAACATGGTTCCAACCGCTTCGCCATAGCGACTCATAAGCGTTGACATTCGAAAGCAGCCGCTCCACTTCCGGCAAAATCAAATCATACGATTGCGAATCATCATCTACGCGGTTTCCGGCGAGAAACGAAGCCAACGGCGATGCGTCATCGTTATCTGAACCCGCCTGGTTGAGGCCCTGGATTGCAATGCTCACCTTCACGCCGTCGTCACTCGTATGCTCTGAAAAATCCCCAGCTTCCGCGGCAGACACCAGCAGATCGCGAAACTCCAATGCGCGCTCGCCATTCAGCACGCTCCAAACGGACAACACGCCGTCGGTGTCGAAATGATTGTTCACAACCAACTCGATGCCTTGCGTCAGCGCCGCGCGATTTGGAGATGCGACAAGATTCAAAGCGATCTCTGTCGAAGTGTCGGCCTTCACTTCCGCGGGGGTCGTGTTTCCTTCCCAGTGTGAGAAGTGGATGCTGTTGGACACTGTGCCATCGACTGACAGTTTGGGAACGTTGTCGAGTGCTTCCGAGTAGAATTGGAATCTCATGCTTTCGAAGTGTAGTGTAAGATATGTTCAGCAAACAAATACGGCAAATCCGAAGACGCGGAGCGAATGATGGAAGAGATCACCTCAACTGAGCTGAAGCAACGCCTCGATCAAGGCGACGACATTCAAATCATCGACGTGCGCGAGGACGTCGAGGTTGCGATTGGGCGTATTCCCAACTCCGTGCACATCCCGCTGGGCCAGGTGCTGAACCGGATGAACGAAATCGATCCGACGCGGGAAACTGTGGTCCACTGCAAAATGGGCGGCCGCAGCGCCCGCGCCATCGACGCGCTCCAGCGTTCGGGTTTCCGAGGGAAACTGATGAATTTAAAGGGTGGGATTATCGGTTGGTCTAATGAGGTCGATCCATCCGTGCCGAAATACTAGCCACGGGTCTTGTTTATTCCTTCGAGCTTAATAAACGGGCTCAGCCGGGTAATCACCATTCCTTCTTCACACTCCAACCGGCACGACAGCCCCGGGCGATCGCTGGCAGCATCCTGTCCTTTCAAGTGATACCAGACCTGACAATTCGTGCAGTCGCCATTCCAACAAAAATCGCCATAAGAAATCGTATTAATTGACAAATACTGAAAGCACCGCAAGAGACGATTTTTCTCGGGTACGCTCACCTCGCGCCCCTCTATCTCGACGTTGATCAGCTTCTCGTAAGGATCGAGCAGGTCCGCCGCAAACTGTCCGAGATCGTCTGCGCTTTGTTCACTCATAGGCAGCGGCAGTATAATCGCTCGCTGCTTAATTTGTAACTTTAACGTGCAGGAGCATTTTCGAATTGGCCTTAGTGATTTATACAAAACCGGGATGTCCTTACTGCCAGCAGGCGCGGGACTTCTACAACTCCAAAGGCATTGCCTTTACCGACTACGACGCGCAAAACGATCGCGCCCGGCGCGCTGAAATGTTCTCGTACTCCGGCGGCGACCCAACAGTCCCGTGCATCGTTGAAGACGGTAAGTACATAGGTTCTGGCTGGGGTAACCCGCCGCGTGGTTGAACGGTTCATGACTGACCGGCCGTGCGCCGGACAACCACAACAAGTTTGATTGTCTCCCCCTCTGCGTTTGCTCCTGCCGACAAGGCTAGTCACCGCGGACTCGAGGACTAAATCATGCTCAGACAAACCGGATCCCTTTTCACCTTAGCACTTCTTCTTATCTTCAGCGTCAGCTCAATCAACTTTGCGCTCGCACAGACAAACGGAGGCGGCGCGCCACTGAAACCACCAATGGCAGAAAAGAAAACAAAAACCACTAACATCCACGGCGAAACGCTCGTCGACGAATATTTCTGGCTGCGCGAGAAGACCAATCCTGACGTGATTGCCCATCTCGAAGCTGAGGACAAATATGCTGAATCGTTGATGCAGCCGACCAAGCCGTTGCAGGAAAAGCTCTACAACGAAATGGTAAGTCACATTAAAGAGACTGACTCGCAGTATCCGTATCGCCGCGGTGATTATTTCTATTACACCCGCACTGAGAAGGGTAAGCAGTATCAAATCTACTGCCGCACGAAGGGCAGCATTAAAGCCCCGGAAGAGATCGTGCTCGACGTGAACGAACTGGCGAAAGGCCAGAGGTTCATGGGCATCGGCGCGTTCGTTCCGAGTGATGACGGAAACCTACTTGCATACAGCACGGACAACACCGGCTATCGACAGTATGTGCTGCAGATCAAAGACCTGCGCACCGGCAAGGTGCTTCCGGAGCGCGTCGAACGAGTAAACAACGTCGCCTGGGCCACCGATAACAAGACCGTCTTCTACGTGACCGAAGATCAGGTAACCAAACGCAACGACAAGTTCTTCCGGCACGTGCTCGGCACCGACAAGTACGATCTCGTTTATGACGAGAAGGACGAACTGTTCGATATCGCCACCAGCCGGACTCGCGACAAGGCGATGATCGTGCTCGACATCTTCAGCAAGACGTCGACTGAAGTCCGTTACATTCCAGCTGACAAACCCGACGCGTCACTGAAAGTGGTGCTGGCGCGCCAACCGGATCACGAATACGATCTCGATCATCGTGACGGCCTCTTTTATATCCGCTCAAACAAAGGCGCGAAGAATTTCCGCGTCGTGACTGCGCCAGTGAGCGATCCGTCGGAAGCAAATTGGAAAGAGTTTGTCGCTCATCGTCCTGCTGTAAAGGTTGAAGCCGTCAGCATGTTTGCGGACCACGCAGTGCTCAGCGAATGGGAGGACGGTCTGCAAGAGCTCGAAGTCATCAACTTCAAGACGAACAAGCGCAACCGTATTGAGTTTCCCGAACCGGTTTACTCCGCGGAGTTGAGTCAGAATCGTGAATTCAATACCTCCGTTGTCAGATACAGCTACAACTCATTGGTCACGCCCAACTCGACGTTTGACTACGACATGAACACCGGAAAATCGACGCTCTTGAAACAGCAGGAAGTTCCCGGTGGCTTTGATCGAACGAATTACAAAGCAGAACGTGTGTTTGCGACTGCAAGCGACGGCACGAAGGTTCCGATGTCGGTTGTTTATCGAAAAGGGGTGAAGCTCGACGGCTCTGCGCCGCTATTGCTCTACGCCTACGGCTCCTACGGCTATTCGATGCCGCCAACGTTCTCTTCGAACCGGCTCAGCTTGCTCGATCGCGGCGTCATCTTTGCCATTGGACACATTCGCGGCGGCGGTGAACTCGGCGAAGAGTGGCGCGAAGCCGGCAGAATGATGAAGAAGATAAACACCTTCACCGACTTCATCGCTTGCGCGGAAGCACTCGTGAAGATGAAGTACACGTCGAGCGATCGTCTTGTGATTGAAGGCGGCAGCGCCGGTGGGTTGCTGATGGGCGCGGTTTCAAACATGCGACCCGATCTGTTCAAAGGCGTCATTTCGCATGTGCCGTTTGTCGATGTTCTCAACACGATGCTTGACGCCTCATTGCCGTTGACGACGAGCGAATACATCGAATGGGGCAATCCAAACGAGAAGGCCGCGTACGATTACATGAAGCAGTATTCGCCGTACGACAATGTCGGAAAGAAAGCGTATCCGGCGACGCTCGTGAAGGTCTCGGTCAACGACAGCCAGGTGCCGTACTGGGAAGGTGCGAAGCTGGTCGCAAAAATGCGCACGATGAAGACCGACGACAATCCACTCTTGTTGAAAGTCAACTTCGGCGCGGGCCACGGCGGCGCGTCCGGACGCTATGATGCTTTGCGCGAAGTGGCGTTCGACTACGCCTTCATGCTCTGGCAAATGGGTATCTCGAAGTGACGTGACTTTCGCCCCTGTGGCGGGGTACAACTCTGCGTATCTCTGCGTTCCTCTGCGACTCTGCGGTTATTGCTTTTACGCCACAGTTACCGCCGAGACGCAGAGGAACGCAGAGATACGCAGAGAAGTCTAAACAATGATCGGCTCGACGCTGGGGAATTTCAAAATCCTCGAGAAGCTCGGTGAGGGCGGTCAGGGGACGGTCTATAAAGCAATCGATTCGAAGCTCGGCCGCACCGTCGTCATCAAGGTGTTACCGCCCGAGCTTACCGCTAAAGAGGCCAATTTGAAGCGTTTCGAGCGCGAAGCTCGCCTCGCCTCCGGGCTCGATCACCCAAACATCTGCACCATCTTCGATCTTCAAGAGATCGACGGCATCCACTTCATCGTGATGCAGTACATCGAGGGCCGCAACGTCAGGCAGTTGGTTAACGGACGGCCGCTATCGCTCGAAAGTGCGTTGTCGATCGCGCTGCAAACCTCCGAAGCACTCTCGGCGGCGCATTCGCGCGGGATCATCCATCGCGACATCAAAGCCGGAAACGTGATGGTGACGCCGACGGGCCAGGTAAAAGTGCTCGACTTCGGTCTCGCAAAACTGCTTGACGAAGAAGCAGCGCGAACTTCAGGCATTCACCACACCGAGATCACTGAACTCGGTATCCCCTACGGCACGGCAACGTATGCTGCGCCTGAACAAGCGCGCGGCGATCGCGTAGATTCACGCGCAGATATTTTCTCGACCGGAGTTTTGCTTTACGAGATGCTCGCCGGCACATGGCCGTTTCGCGGCACCACCGCCGCTGAAGTTCGTCAGGCAGTTTTGAACAACGAACCAGAACCGCTCGCGAAAGTCCGTCCCGGACGCGTGCCGCCTCAGTTACAAACGATTCTCGACAGGGCTCTCGCAAAGGATCCTCGCAACCGTTTTCAAAAGATTTCCCACTTCGCGAACGATCTGCGTGCCGTTATTCGTGAACTCGTATCACCCGATGCTTTGCCGGGAATCGAAGACGCGACGGCTACGGTCGCACCGACGCACTTAACGCCGCGGAATCCGATGAAACGGGCGTTGCGATGGTTGACGGGCAGTCTCACAGGCGAGAGCACATCGACGGTCTCATCGAAACCGTCGGGACGCGTTGGCGAAGCGCATGAGAGTCCGTTGACGAGCCTCGGCGATCACGATCGGAAGAGCGTTGCGATTTTGCCGTTCAAGAATGCGGGTAACGATCGTCAGGTGGATTTCTACCAGTTCTCGCTGGCGGATGCAGTGATAACTGAGCTGGCGCGTGTGCGATCGCTCGTCGTGCGGCCGTCGTCAGTGATCGTCAAATATCAAAATCGCGAAGTCGACGCCGCAGAAGCAGGACGCGATTTGAGCGTCGACGCGATTCTCACCGCCAGCTTTCTGCGCGCGGGCGACAGACTTCGCGTAACGGCCCAACTGCTCGACGTCCGCACCAGCGAAATTTTGTGGAGCGAACGCATCGACGCTGATGCCAGAGATGTGATCGGTGTGCAGGACACGATCGTCCATCGCATCGTCGAAGGCCTGCGTCTCGAGTTAAGCCCAGATGAGAAAGTCGCACTCGCGAAGGGTAGCACCGCGGACGCCGCTGCCTCGGAAGAATACTTGCGCGGTCGCGACTGCCTGGCCACGTTCATCTATCACACGGTCCAACGCGAACATCTTGACTCGTCAATCGAACATTTTCGCCGCGCGATCGAAATCGATCCGGATTTCGCGCTCGCTTACTCCGCCCTGGGCAGTTCGTACGTCAATCGAGTCTTGAAAGGATTGGGCCAGGCCGGAGACCACGACAAAGCGAAGAACGCGTTCAAGAAAGCGCTGTCACTCGATCCCAAGCTTCTGGAAGCGCGCATGCAGATGGTTTTTGTTTACCTGACCGAAGGTCAAAAACAGAAAGCGCGAACGGCGGTCGAGGTGCTGCGTGAGGAGTATCCAAACGATCCGGGCGTGCAATTTGTTCGCGGGGTCGTGGCACGACTAGACGGCGATTACGAAAAGGCGTTGCGTAGTTACGATCGCATGGTCAAGCTCAATCCCGGCGAACGCGTTCTGGCAAGCTACAACCGCGCACGCATTTTCATGTACCAGAAGGACTACGATCAGGCGCTGCGCGAGTTGGACCAGGGCGCCGAGCTCGAACCCGAGCATCCGATGATCAAGGTCATCCGCGCGCGCGTGCTCTTCTACCGCGGGGCGGTCGACGAGTCGATCAATATTGTTCACGACGTTCTGATCCGGCACCCACAAATGGACGGGATCCGTCCGGTTCTCGCGATCGCCCTCAGCGCTCAGGGTCAGCACACGAAAGCCAACGAACAGCTCACCCACAAAGTAAGGCTGGTGGCAGAAGCCGATTACGATATATCTTACTGGCTCGCCTCTGCTTACCTTTTACAAGGCCGTCAGGTAGAAGCACTCAGATGGCTGGAGACTGCAATTCATCTTGGCAACGAGAATTATCGTTGGTTCGAGACTGATCCGAATTGGACCGACATGCATGAGGATCCACGCTTCCTCGAATTGATGAAAGGCGTCAAAGATCAAGGTTTAGAGCCCGGGAACCAGACTGAATGAAAACTTTCGTCGTTGGTGACATCCACGGACGGTGCGCGCAGCTCCTCAACCTGCTCGATATGCTGCCGCGAGATCCGAAAACAGACACGCTAGTTTTTCTCGGCGATTTGATCGATCGCGGCGCGGATGCGCCGGGCTGTGTCGAGCACGTGGAGAAACTCTGTAGTGAGAATCCGGAGCGTGTGATCTGCCTCCGTGGAAATCACGAACAGATGTTGATGGACTTTCTCGAGGGACAGCCGACGATCTGGTTGACGCCGGTGGTCGGTGGGGAGCGAACGTTTGAGCAGTACACCGGGCAGTCGCCGTGGTCCGATCCTGAGCAGGATCAGGAAGATTTGAGACTCACGCTGGAGCGTGCGGTTCCGGTGAAACATCTCAGCTTCATGAAAAGTTTGCCCTATTACTACGAAGACGACCATGCGATTTACGTTCATGCAGGGCTCGATGAAGGTAAGCATCCTAGTGAAAGTTCGCCCACGTCGTTGTTATGGATGCGCGACATGGAGTTCTACAAGAATTATCGCGGGAAGCCCTGTATTTTTGGACATACGCCGACGCCATTGTTGCCGTTGCGAGGGCGGCTCGGGCGTCATGGGATATACATTTCGCACAGCGCGGTTGGGTTGGACACGGGGTGTGAGCGCCAGTCGCCGCTCAGTTGTCTTTCACTGCCCGATTTCAACCTCTACCAGACCTACTCCGACGGCCGCGAAGAGACTTACCAGATCACTTCCTTCATTCCCGAAGCCCTGAAAGAAATGCAACGCCGCGCCGGCCTTCCCTAATGACTTTTCTTTGCGCCTTTGCGCCTTTGCGGGAGAGTTAAGTCCCGATTAAGGAATGATCCCGCAAAGGCGCAAAGACGCAAAGGAAAGCACTAAAGCGATCCGGATCCGGTGAGGACTAGACCTCATGGAACGCATCGCTGCTCACGAAGCGGAAATAGATCTACACCTGTCAGCTTGCGTGTGTTCGGATCGAGCACGACACGCGCTGCCACTGGACCTTTATCACAAGTAAGTCGGACTGTGCTGCTGCGCGTGCCGTTTCCACTCAACGTCTCGCCAACTCGGCACGTTCCCCACGCCGTTGCGGCAGCAAACTGACGTCGCATTCGTTCGACATCCAACGACGGCGCTGCAATAGATTTGACGACGTCCGCGTCCCAGGCGACGATCAGTTTCCCAACCGTTTCAACCGTCTTTGTCATCTCCCCGTCAGGTGGTAACACAGGCGCGATATTGACGAGCTGAACTTTCGGCGGCATCGTCGGCGCAAGCGTGATACCTACTTCGAGCCAACCTCGTTCACACATCATCTTCCACGTTCCACGCAACGCATTCTCCGGCTCGATCGTCGTCCCGGGCCGGCATACGCCATGGTCCTTCGCCAAAGCTTGCCAACGCGACTTGCGCACCTCAGCCGCAACGTCGAGAAACAGATTATCGGCAGCGATGCGATTCGCGAGTGCGTCGTCCCACTTGATAATCAACTGCGACACGTCCGCCTGCGCGGACAACAATGCCGGCGACGGCTGGACCACACGAGGCTTCAATGCGCCAGTCTTATGCAACTCGTTCAGCGCATCGTTGAAGACGCCACCAAAACCACCATACGTCCTGTTGCTCATCCCTATCAGACCGACACCGTACTCGGGCAACCAACGCATCAGCGAACCGTAGCCGGGCAACCCACCTCCGTGACCGACCGTATGATCGAACTTGCAATCCTGCGAAACGCCCAGCCCGTAACCATAACCCCCGGCGCCGAATTGAAGTGGACCATCAACCGTACCGCGAAACGCGCCGCCGGGTTGAAAACGTCCAACCTGCTGCATCTCACGCGCGCTGCTGCGCTTGATTGGACCATTGTCGGCTTCGTCGCGCGGTGGATAGGCTGACATCAGAAACGCGACATAACGCGCGAGATCTCGCGTGCTGGTCCAAAGTCCGCCCATCGCGCCAAACGAGCCATGCGCCAGTATCGGTTCAGGCTTCCAGCCGCCGTCTTCGAAGCGATAACCGAGCGCGATGTGCTCACGTGGCACAGCCGACATCTCAAACGTCGAAGAGTTCATGCCGAGCGGGCGCAGGATGTTGTCACGCACGTAGACCGCATAATCTTTACCCGAAGCGCGCGTCACGATCTGACCGAGCATTCCGAAACCGTAGTTTGAATATTCGAAGGTCGTTCCCGGCGGCGTTGAAAACGGAATACCGGCGCGCATCCAGGCACGGACGGTATCGTCTGTTTGGGCCAACTGGCGATCGCCCCACGGATTGTCTTCAGGAAAACCTTCGGAGTGCGTTAGCAGGTGACGAATAGTGATCGCAGGCGAGTCTTTCGTTGGATAAGGGAGATCCGCCATCGCCGGTATGTAATGCGAGACAGGATCGTCCAACGAGAGTTTGCCGTCGTCACGCAGCTTGAGTATCGCCATCGCCGTAAAACTCTTCGTCATCGACGCGATGCGAAAAACCGTGTCCGGCGTGACTGGCGCCTTGTCCGTTGTCTCACGAACACCGGTCGCCTTCACCCACGCGAGGTCGCCGTCGATGATGACGCCCATCACCGCGCCCGGCATGTTTGCTCGCTGAACATATGCCAGGAACAGTTTTTCAATCTCCGGAAAAGCCGCGGCGAGTTTCTGTTTGCGTTGTGGATCCGCAAACTTCGGTGGCGGCACGGTGCCTTCAGCAAACCGGCGTTGGGCGTTGGTTATTGGCGTCAGGATTAGTGCAGTCAGTAACAGACAGGTTAATAAGCGCATGATTTTTCTCCGTTCGATCCGAACCGGATTCGGGGGTAGGGGGTCATAATAGTTGAATGGCCGGCAAGGCGGCATCTGAAAAACAAATCTGGTGGGTGTTACAGGCACAGTCTGGCAGCCGCGAGGCATTGGACGAGTTGTTCAAGAGTGTTCAGGAACCGCTGTTCCGGTACATCGTCACCGTAGTGAACGACAGGCATCTCGCGGAAGACGTACTTCAAGAGGTGTTTATACGGATCTACCGGAAGCTGCGGTGGCTGCGTGAACCGCAAGCGTTTCGAGCGTGGAGTTATCAGATCGCGACGCGAGAGGCGTTCCGGTATTTGAAACGAGAACGGTTATGGACCGACCAGGTCAGGGACGAAGGCGTGTTGAACGTTATGCCCGCCGCTGAGCCGGTTTATTCGCCGGAGTTGGTCCAGCAGCTTCCGGAATTGGTGGGCGATTTATCGCCCGCAAGCCGGGCAGTGATAGTGCTGTTTTACTTGCACGAGATGTCGTTGGTGGAAACGGCGGCGGTGTTAGACATCCCGGTTGGAACGGTGAAGTCGCGACTGGCTTACGGACTGGAGAGTTTAAGAAGGAGGTTGGAGACATGAAGTTAAAGCATGCGGTGATTGTTTTTGCGATTGTCGAGTTCGTCGTGATCGTAGGCATTGTGGTTTACGGGTTGAATAAGTAATTGAAAATGGAGGTTTGTGATGGCACAAAGAGTAAATCTTGACGAGGTGAGGGCGGCGGCGATTGCGCGCGTCGACCGCAGTGAGCGAAATTTCAAATTGGCATTCATCGGCGCCGGACTGGTTGAGAGCGCATTTATTGTGAGCTTTATCCTGATGGCCGATCTGTCGAACCGTTTGCACCTACTGCTGTTGATCTCAACAGTGAGCTGCTACTCGATCGTCGTTCTCGGCTTGTTCGCTCTGGGAGCGCACTTCAATCGCGGCATCGCGCGTGTACTGAAGGCAGTGGAACTGCTGAAGTAGTAACTAATCATCCGTGTCCTATGCTCAGTTGCGCAGGCGTGACGCACATAGGAACACAAATTTGCGATCTACCGCTGGTAAATCTCGCCGCCCGCTTCCACAAATTCGCGGGCTTTTTCTTTCAATCCGACATCCAACGCCGCCTCGGCTTCGATCTGTTTCTGCGCAGCGTACTCGCGGACGTCCTGCGTGATCTTCATCGAACAGAAATGTGGACCACACATCGAGCAGAAGTGCGCCAGCTTCGCGCCTTCCTGCGGCAGGGTCTCGTCGTGATACTCACGCGCGACTTCCGGATCGAGTGAAAGATTGAACTGGTCTTCCCAGCGAAATTCAAAGCGCGCCTTCGACAACGCATTGTCGCGATACTGCGCGCCCGGATGGCCCTTCGCCAAATCGGCCGCGTGCGCCGCGAGTTTGTACGCAATCACGCCGTCTTTTACGTCTTTCTTGTTCGGCAAGCCGAGGTGTTCCTTCGGCGTGACGTAACAAAGCATCGCGGTGCCGTACCACCCAATCATCGCCGCGCCAATCGCCGAAGTGATGTGATCGTAGCCGGGTGCGATGTCGGTTGTGAGCGGACCAAGCGTGTAGAAAGGAGCTTCGTGACAGGTCTCGAGCTGCTTGTCCATGTTCTCTTTGATGAGATGCATGGGAACGTGCCCCGGTCCTTCGATCATTACCTGGCAATCTTGTTCCCAGGCAATCTTCGTCAGCTCCCCGAGCGTTTCAAGCTCCGCAAATTGCGCTTCGTCGTTCGCGTCGGCAATCGATCCGGGACGCAAACCATCGCCCAGCGAGAACGAAACGTCGTACGCCGCC
>Ga0209486_10000444_pt1 | contig 18587 bp, 13 predicted proteins | sample NCCompost_FD_187518 | JGI IMG/M metagenome (GOLD analysis project Ga0209486, IMG submission 187518) | Agricultural soil microbial communities from Utah to study Nitrogen management - NC Compost (SPAdes) (version 2) | ecosystem: Environmental > Terrestrial > Soil > Agricultural land | place...
GGCCGCCGTGCTTGCCGTACAGGCTGTTCGCGAGGATCAGCGACTTGAGGTGCGGCGACGTCAGCGAGCGGTCGAGGAACTCGCCGAGGCTGCCGGTGGTGAAGGCGACGAGGTCCGGGATCTCGCGACCGCGCACGCCGCGGAATCTCAGGGCGAGCCCGAGCAACTCGCGAAAGCCGGCAAAGCCCTCCCGGTACAGGTCGGGCGGCGCCTGCATGAAGAGCGGCTCGAGGTGGCGCGCGAGCCCGGCGAGCCGGCCCTCCATCGCGAGGAAGCGCTCGCAATCGGCCGGCGCGAACCGCTCGAGCAGCACGCGCATGCGCGCGGGATCGCTCCACCAGGCGAGCACCGTGCCGTCCGGGGTGACCGCCTGCACGGTCGGCTCGGCCGCGACCATGCGCAGGCCATGCCGCTCGAGCGCGAGGTCGCGGATCACCTCGGGCCGCAGCATGCTCGCCATGTAGGAGGCGGTGGAAACGCGGCAGCCCGGCGCTGTTTTGTTATCAATTTCTTCGGTAACCGCACAACCGCCGAGGATGGCGCGGCGCTCGAGGATGAGCACGGAGAGGCCCGCGCGCGCGAGGTAGAACGCGGCCGTGAGCCCATTGTGGCCGCCGCCGATGACGACGACGTCGTATCGTTTCGCCTTCAACGCGCCGATTCCCCCCTCGTCAGATCGCAGGCCCAGGCACGATCGGCGACCCGTCGAAAAAGCGGCCGAGCCGGAATCCCGCGAGCGCGGCGTGATCCGCGGTGCCGCACACCATCCCCGCCACCAGTCTACCGGCGCCGGGCCCGATGCCGAAGCCGTGGCCGCTGAAGCCGGTCGCGACGTAGAAATCGCCGATCTCGCCGGCCGGCGAGATGATCGGGAGGATGTCGGGCGAGGCCTCGATCATGCCGCCCCAGGTCTCGACGAAAGGCAGGCCGGCAAGTTCAGGCAGCCAGCGCCCGAGGGAAGCCCGCATCTCGCGCAATACCCGCGCATCCGGCCTCGGGTCGAGGACGCGCTCGCGCTCGAAGGGCGACTCGCCGTCGAGGGTCCAGCGCGCGGGCGTCGCGAGCGCGCGGAAGAAGTCCGCGCCGATCCGCAGCCGTGTCGATCCGGCGCTCGCCCGCAGAGCCGGCAGGAACTTGAACGCCTCGCGGAAGCTCGCCGGCACGATTGAATGCACCGACGTGTGCCCGTGCGCGACGGTGTAGCCGCCATCGGCGCGCCGGCGGATCGCGACTGCGGGCGACCAGGCCTGTCCTTCGAGCAGCGCCGGTCCCGGCGGAAGGCGCGCGACCGAGTTGAGGACCGGCAATTGCGGCACGCGGATGCCGAGCGATCCGCAGAAGAGCCGTGACCATGCGCCGGCCGCGCAGACGACGGCGCGCGTCGCGACCCGGCCGTGCTCCGTCACGATGCCCGACACGCGCCCCGCCATGGTCTCGATGCCGCGCACCGCCGTGCGGGTCAGGACGCGCGCGCCTGCGGCCCTCGCGCCGCGGGCGATCGCGCGCGTGGCGCGCGAGGGCTCGGCACGTCCGTCGCTTGCCGTGTAGAGCGCGCCCGTCCAGCGCAAGCCCGCCGCGAACACGCCGGCCAGTTCCGGGCCGCGCAGCAGGCGCGTGTCGAGCGCGTGAGCGCGCGCGACGTCGAGCCACGCGCCGAGCCCGGCGAGTTCGGCCTCGTTCTCCGCCAGGTACAGCGTACCGCCCTGGCGGAAGCCGACGTCCTCGCCGAGCGCCTCCGGCAAGGTCTTCCAGATGCCGAGGCTCTCGATCATGAGCGGCAGTTCGACGGGCGAGCGGCATTGCTGGCGCACCCAGCCCCAGTTCCGCCCCGACTGCTCGCCGCCGATGCGGCCTTTCTCGAACACGGCGGCCGACACGCCCTGCTTCGCGAGGAAGTACGCCGCCGAGCTGCCGACGATGCCGCCGCCGACGATTGCGACGTCCACGACCTCCGGCAACGGGTTGTCGGCCGCGTCGAATGCGAACTCGTCGGCATCCCCGGCGTGGATCTGCGCCTCGCCCGTCACATGGAGTTCCCCCTCGGTCTGGCATGCTAGCGAAAATGCCGCCCGTCGCGTCGAATCCCAGCCGCACCGCCTGGCTCGTGCTCGCGATCGTCTCGATCGCGAACTTCGGCAATTTCTACGTCTATGACTCGATCGGCCCGGTCGCCGACCTGCTGCAGCGCATGCGCGGGTTCAGCGACACCCAGATCGGCCTGCTGAACGCGGTCTACAGCCTGCCGAACATCGTGCTGCTGCTGGCCGGTGGGTGGATGGTGGACCGCTTTGGCGCGGCCCGGATGATGGCGGCGACCGCCGCACTCTGCTGCGGCGGCGCGCTCCTGACGGCGCTCGGCACGGGCTTTACCGGCATGGCGGCCGGGCGGCTCGTCTTCGGCATCGGCGCTGAGACTTTCAACGTAGCGACGCTCGCGGCCATCGTGCAGTGGTTCAGCGGGCGCCACCTCGCCTTCGCGATCGGCGCATCGCTTGCGCTCGGGCGGGCCGGCGCGTTTGCGGTGGACCTTTCGCCCACGTGGATCGCCGGCGCCTACGCCGGCGGCTGGCAACCGCCGCTGCTCGTCGCGGCGCTGTTCGCGGGCCTGTCGCTCGCGATGGCGCTGGCATACTGGCGCCTCGACCGGAGCCGCGACGCGGCGCATGCGCCCGTCGCCGCGCCGGCCTTCGCCTGGCGCGACCTGTTCCGGTTCGGCCCGGATTTCTGGCAGCTGCTTGCGCTCTGCATGTTGTGGTACGCGGTGATCGTCGCGTTCCGGAGCACGTTCTCGATCAAGTTCTTCCAGCATGCACACGGGTTCGAGCTCGCCGCGGCCGGCGCGATCAACGGCACCGTCTACCTCACGGCGCTGCTCGCGACACCCATCTTCGGATGGATCGCCGATCGCACGGGTCGCATGGCGCAGTTGCTCGCGTTTGGTGCGATGCTGCTGCCGGTCGCGGTGCTGGTGATGATGTCTCCCGCGCTGCCGTTGTGGATCGGCACGTTGCTGATCGGGACCAGCTACTCGCTCGTGCCCGCGGTGCTGTGGCCGCTCGCTTCGCGGATCGTGCCGGCCGCGCGCCTCGGCACCGCGCTCGCCGCCCTTGCGGTCGGCCTCAATACCGGCATCGCGGCCGCGAACCTCGCAGCCGGCAGCCTCAACGACGCGTTCGCCGCGGGCGCCGGGAATCCCGCCGGCTACGGGCCGATGATGCTGCTGTTCGCCGCCTGCGGCACTGCGGGGTTCGCGTTCGCCCTGCGTCTCTGCCGGAATCAAAGGGGACGCGCCCCTTCACATTCGCAGAGGGGCGCGTCCCCTTCGTGACGGTGAAGGGGCGCGTCCCCTTTGATTCCGCGCTGCTACACTACGGCCCCGTTTGGCGGCCCCCGGGAGCTTTGCTTGAAGAAGCCTGCCACCGTCACCATCACCGGCGCCGCCGGCCAGATCGGTTATGCGCTCGCCTTCCGCGTCGCCTCTGGACAGATGCTCGGCGCCGACCGCCCGGTCAACCTGAACCTGCTCGAGATCACGCCCGCGCTGCCTTCGCTCGCGGGCGTCGTCATGGAACTCATGGACTGCGCGCTCCCGACGCTCAACCGCGTCACCGCGACCGACGACGCCAGGGCGGCTTTCAAGGACTGCGACTACGCGATGCTCGTCGGCGCGCGCCCGCGCGGCCCCGGCATGGAGCGCAAGGACCTGCTGCTCGCCAATGCGCAGATCTTCTCCGCCCAGGGCCGCGCGATCAACGAGTCCGCGAGCCGCGACGTGCGCGTGCTCGTGGTCGGCAACCCGGCGAACACCAACGCGCTGATCGCGGCGTCGAACGCGCCCGACGTCGCACGCCGCAACTTCACCGCCATGATGCGGCTCGACCACAACCGCGCGCTCGGCCAGCTCGCCGCGAAGACCGGCGCGCACGTCGGCGACATCCGCCGCATGATCGTCTGGGGCAACCACAGCGCGACGCAGCACCCTGACATCTCGCATTGCACCGTCGGCGGCAAGCCCGCGAAGTCGCTGGTCGAAACGAAATGGTACCGCGAGGAGTTCATCCCGACCGTGCAGCAGCGCGGCGCGGCGGTGATCAAGGCGCGCGGCTCCTCCTCCGCCGCCTCGGCCGCTTCGGCCGCGATCGACCACATGCGCAACTGGGCGCTGGGCACGCCGGAAGGCGACTGGGTCAGCATGGCCGTGCCATCGGACGGCAGCTACGGCGTCGCCGAAGGCGTCATCTATTCGTATCCCGTCACCTGCGAGGACGGGCAGTACGGAATCGTGCAGGGGCTCGCGATCGACGAGTTCAGCCGCGAGCGCATGGACGCGACGCGCAAGGAGCTCCTGGAGGAGCGCGACGGCGTGAAGGACCTGGTTTGAGGAGTACCGCGATGACCCTTCCACTTCGCGCCGCCGTCGCGGCGCTCGCCGTGGCCGTGCTCGCGACGACAGCCGCGTTCGCGCAGGAGAAGACGCAGAAGCCGCCGCTGCACGGCTCCCACTGGATGGCGATTACCGGCAAGCCGCTCGCGGCCACCGCGGGCGCACGCATGTTCGAGCGCGGCGGCAACGCGGTCGACGCCGCCTGCGCGATGCTCGCGGCAACCTCGACCATGTGGGACGTCCTGTCCTGGGGCGGCGAGACGCAGGCACTCATCTACAACCCGAAAACGAAGAAGATCATCGCGATCAACGGGCTCGGCGTCGCGCCGAGCGGGGCGACCGCAGAGTTCTTCAAGGCCAAGGGCCTGAAGTACCCGCCGGAAGACGGGCCGCTCTCCGCAGTGACGCCCGGCACGCCTGGCGCGCTGATCACGATGCTCGCCGAGTTCGGCACGCTCTCGCTCGCCGAGGTGCTCGCGCCATCGATCACCCTCGCCGACGGCTACGCGATCGACGCCGAGACCGCGAACCGCATCGAGGCGGAGAAGGCGAAGATCAAGGAATGGAAGTACGCGAAGGCGGTGATGCTGCCGCACGCCGGGCAGGAGCGCGAGGCGCCCGTCGCCGGCGAGATCTTCCGCCAGGCCGATCTCGCCGCGACACTGCGGAAGCTCGTCGAGGCCGAAGCCACTGCGCTCGAGGCCGGCAAGTCGCGCAAGGAAGCCCTGCAGGCCGCCTACGACCGGTTCTACCGCGGCGACGTCGCCGAGGAGTTCGTGCGCGGCGCGCAGGACGAGGGCGCCCAGGTCACCCGCGACGACCTCGCGACCTGGAGCGTGAAGCTCGAGGAGCCACGCCACACGTCCTATCGCGGCATCGACGTCTACAAGCTCGACCGCTGGACTCAAGGGCCGGCGATGCTGCAGGCGCTCAACGTCCTCGAGAACTTCGACCTGAAGTCGATGGGCTACAACAGCGCAAACTACATCCACACGGTCTACCAGGCGATGAACCTCGCCTTTGCCGACCGCGACTTCTATTACGGCGATCCCTACTTCGCGCCCGAGGAACCGATCCAGGGCCTGCTCTCGAAGGACTACGCGAAGAAGCGCGCGGCGCTCGTGAAAGCGGACGGCGCGAACGACGCCGCGATCGGGCCGGGCGACCCGTACCCGTTCCAGGGCGGCACGAATCCCTACGCCGACCTGCTGACGACGAAACGCGCTGCCATCGCACCCCCGTTGTTCGACGCGGCCCGCTTTGCGGCGGCGACGGACCCGGTCACGGGCTCGTTCCTGCGCGGCACGACGTCAGTGGTCGCGGCCGACAAGGACGGCTGGCTCGTCTCGATGACGCCCTCGGGCGGCTGGCTGCCCGCGGTGATCGCGGGCCGGACCGGCATCGGCATGAGCCAGCGCGCGCAGATGTTTGTGACGGACCCGGCCGAGAACCCGTTCAACGTCGTCGAGCCGGGCAAGCGTCCGCGCGTCACGCTGACGCCCTCCCTCGCGCTCAAGGACGGCAAGCCCTGGCTCGCCTTCGCCGTGCAGGGCGGCGACACGCAGGACCAGAACCTGCTGCAGTTCTTCCTGAACGTCGTCGAGTTCGGCATGACGCCGCAGCAGGCGGCGGAAGCGCCGAACTTCAACAGCTGGCAGATGCACGACTCCTTCGGCGCGCACGAGATCTTTCCGGGGCGGGTGACGCTCAACGACTCGATACCGGACTGGACGCGCCGCGACCTCAAGTCGCGCGGCTACGAGCCCGAGTACGCCTCGAGGACGTCAGGCCCGATCAACGCGATCCTGATCGACCCGGCCCAGGGTACCTTCTGGGGCGGGTCGAGCAACCACGGCGAGGATTACGGGATCGCCTGGTAGCGACCGAAGGGGACGCGCCCCTTCATATTCGCAAAGGGGCGCGTCCCCTTCAATGTCAGCCCGTCGGCTTCGCCTGCGCGGCGGCCGCGGCCTCGAGGCCCGCGACGTTGACGCCCGAGGCCAGCGCGGCCTTCAGCTCGTTCATGCTGGCGGCCGTACCTTCGATCTCTACCGAGAAGCGGTTCGCGACGATTACGCTGTACTCGCCGCTGTTGCTGGTCGAATCCCAGCGCTCGTGGACCATGCGGCCGCTGTCGCGATACGTCTTCTCGTAGCCGCCCTGCCACTCGCGCTCTTCCTCGACGTTCGCCCAGGCCGCCAGCCCGAGGAGGCCCTGGGCGCCGCCCGTGTCGTTGATCTCGAGCCGCAGGTTCCGGCCCGCGCCGTCCGAGTAGTCGGCGTTCGCCTCGGCGACTTCGAAGCCCATCGCGGCGTTACGCTGGGCGGACAGGCTGGTCCGCGGCAGTCCCGCCAGCGTTTCCGGCAGGAAGGCCTTGATCTGGTCTGCCGGGAGGGCAGCGACGCCAGGCTTGCCGCCGACGGCGGCCCCGATGAGCGCCCCGACCGCGGCGGCCGACGGCGCGCCCGCGTTCTGCTCGGCCGACTGCTCGACCTGCTTACCGGCTTCTTCCATCTGCTTCGCCCATTCCTCGAGACCGGCGCCGACGCTGCCCTTCTCGAAGCCGGTGTCTCCGACCGTCACGTCGGGGCCGCCGTAGCCGCCCCACATGCCGCGGCCCAGAACGCTCCCGATGATGGCCCACAGGATCCAGGACAGGACGATGGCGACGATGATGGCGACCGCGGTGTATCCCGCGGCGCGGTCGGCGGGCGCCTTCATCGTGTGCGGCAAGCCGAGGTAGAGGAGGTAGATGCCGTAAACCGCGGCCGCAATACCGATCAGCCAGCCGATCCAGGGCACGAGCTGTCCGATGCTTCCGACCCACGCGGCGGTCGCCGCGTAAGCCGCCGTCTTCAGGGCCTGCACGGAATCCTTCTGGCCGCCGAACGTCGGCGCGAGGACGTTGATGATCAGCGACCACAGGTAGACGCCGACGAGACCGGCGACGTACAGCGTCACCGCGTACCCGATGCCCGCGCCCACGTCCATGCGGTACGTGCCGATGAACGTCGAGGTGCCGATCAGCGATGCCTTCACGAACATCGCGATCGCGGCGACCGCCGACACGATCAGGATGTACTTCGTGTAGAGGCCGGAGGTCGTCTCCGGCTCCGCGGCGATGACCGGCCATTCTGTTTTCGGCGTCATCAGGATGTTCTGGACGCGCGTGACGAGATTGCTCATTGCGGAATACCCCCTTGAACAAGGAGCATAGCGCCGGAGCGCCTTTTTGCAGTGCAAACGCGGTATAAATACGTCAGCCCATGCTCTTGACCGCACTCTGGTTGCTGCTCTTCGCGGGCCTCGTCGGATGGCTTGCTTATCACCGTGTCAGCCTCGCCACGACCACCCTGGCGCTCGGCGTGCTGCTCGCCGCCTACACGCTCTGGGGCGCGGGCGCCCCGTGGTGGAAGGCCGTGCTGTGGGTCCTGTTCGTGCCGCACATCCTCCTCAACGTCCGCCCGCTGCGGCGCGTGCTGATCTCCAACCGCTTCCTGCTCGTCTTCAAGCGGATGCTGCCGCCGATGTCGCGCACCGAGCGCGAGGCGCTCGAGGCCGGCACGGTCTGGTGGGACGGCGAGCTGTTCACCGGCGGCCCCGACTGGAACAAGCTGCTTTCGGCGAAGGCGCCGGCGCTCTCGGCCGAGGAGCAGGCGTTCATCGACGGGCCCTGCGAAGAGCTGTGCCGGATGATCGACGACTTCGACATCACGCACCGCCGTGCCGACTTGCCGCCGGAAGTGTGGGACTACATCAAGAAAAAGGGCTTCTGGGCGATGATCATCCCCCGGAAGTACGGCGGCCTCGAGTTCTCGGCTTACGCGCACTCGACGGTGGTCGTGAAGATCGCGAGCCGCTCGAGCACGGTCGCCTCGACCGTCGTGGTGCCGAACTCGCTCGGGCCGGCGGAGCTGCTGCTGCACTACGGCACCGAGGAGCAGAAGAACCGCCTCCTGCCGAGGCTCGCGCGCGGCGAGGAAATCCCCTGCTTCGGGCTCACCGGCCCGCGCGTCGGCTCGGACGCGAGCGCGCTGCCGGACACCGGCGTCGTCTGCCGCGGCACATTCCAGGGCCGCGAGACGGTCGGCATCCGCCTCAACTTCTCGAAGCGCTACATCACGCTCGCGCCGATCGCGACGATCATCGGCCTCGCTTTCCGCCTCTACGATCCCGACAAGCTCATGGGCGGCGAGGAGACCGATCATGGAATCACCGTCGCCCTGGTGCCGCGAGATGCGCCCGGCATTACGATCGGGCGCCGCCACTTCCCGCTGAACGGGCCTTTCCAGAACGGGCCGATCGAGGGGAAGGACGTGTTCGTGCCGCTCGACACGATCATCGGAGGCCCCCGCATGGCTGGGCAGGGCTGGCGGATGCTCGTGGAGCAGCTGTCGGTCGGACGCTGCATCTCGCTGCCCTCGATCGCGACCGGCGGCGCGAAGGGCGGCGTGTACTCGACGGCGGCTTACGCGCGCATCCGTCGCCAGTTCAACCTGCCGATCGGCAAGTTCGAGGGCGTCGAGGCGGTGATCGCACGCATGGCGGCGCGCACTTACATCATGGATGCCGCGCGCTCGGTGACGACCGGCGCCATCGACGGCGGCGAGCGCCCCTCGGTGCCCGCCGGCATCCTGAAGTACCACATCACCGAGCTCGGCCGCATGACCGCGAACGACGCGATGGACGTCCAGGGCGGCAAGGGCATCATGCTCGGGCCGAAGAACTACATCGGGCGCGCCTACCAGATGGTGCCGGTCAGCATCACCGTCGAGGGCGCGAACATCCTGACGCGCAGCCTCATCATCTTCGGCCAGGGCGCGGTGCGCTGCCATCCGTTCGTCCTTAGGGAGATGAACGCCGCCCAGGATCCGGACCGCGAGAAGGGCTTCCGCGAATTCGACATCGCGCTCTTCGGCCACATCCGCTACACGATCTCGAACGCCGTGCGTTCCTTCATCGGCGCGATCACGCTGTCGCGCATCGTGAGATCGCCGCTGCCGGGCCCGACGACGCGGTTCTACGAGCACATCAACCGCTTCAGCGCCTCGTTCGCGTTCGCGACCGACGTTGCCATGCTCTCGCTCGGCGGCTACCTCAAGAAGAAGGAGAACCTCTCCGCCCGGCTCGGCGACGTGCTCTCCGCCATGTACCTCGCCTCCATGGTGCTGAAGCACTTCGAGAACCAGGGTCGACCGGCTGCGGACCTGCCAATGGTCGAGCACGCCTGCCGCTCGCTGCTGTACCACGCGCAGGAGCAGCTCCACAGCTTCCTCCGGAACTTCCCGGTGCGCTGGCTCGCCGCCATCATGCGCATCGTCATCTTCCCGCGCGGGCTCACCTACTCCGCGCCCTCGGACCGGCTCAACCCGAAGATCGCGGACCTGGTCATGAACCCGGGCGAGGCCCGCGAGCGGCTCTGCCACTACGTCTACCGTACGCTCGAGCCCGGCAACCACCTCGGCCTCGTGCAGCAGGCCCTCGAGCTCGCGATCGCCGCCGAGCCGCTCGAGAAGAAGGTCCGCGTCGAAGGCGTGAAAACCGGGCTCGTCACGGCGCTCGACCTGCCGGGCCAGATTCGCGAGGCGCTCGCGGCCGGGATCATCACCGAGGCGGAGGCCGCGCAGCTGCGCGAATACGACCGCAAGGTGATGGAGATCATCCACGTGGACGACTTCGAGTCGCACGAGCTCGCCGCCGGCGACACGGGCGACGGCAGCGCGGGCATCGACACCTTCCAGGTGGCCTAGCAGGACCGGCCCGACGTGTACGGGAAACTGGTTGTGCTGGCGCTCGTGATCTCGAGCCTTTCGGCTGTGCTGCCCGCATCGGCGCAGACGTCGCCAGTCTCCGAGGAGGACATCAGCGGCACTTACATTTACCTGCTTGGGCGCCTGCTGGTGATGCGCCAACAGCAGCTGGACTTCCAGGAGGGCTTCAAGTGGAACGAAATCGTCCACCGCAAGCCCGGCGGCGTGGACTGGCCCAATCCCAACCTTGACGTGGCGTATTCGGAAGCCTGGATCGCCGTCGACGAGGGAAGCTGCACGATCGTGAGCGTCCCGAAGGTCGATGGCCGCTACTACACCGTGCAGTTCCTGAACGGCTGGGGCGAGACGCTTGCGAACATCAATGAGCGCGTCTTTCCGAAGCGCGCCCACGGCGATTTTGCAATGTGCCTGCGCGATTCCCCGGTCAAGGTGCCGGCCGGGGCGCTGCGCATCGACCTGCCGGTGCGGCACGCACGAATCCTCGCCCGCGTGGAGCTCGGCGCCGACTGGGACGCCGCGGTCGCGCTGCAGCAGCAGTTCAAGCTGCTGGCAACCGGAACGCCGAAGCTTCCCGCACTTCCGAAAACCCCCGTGTTCGAGCTGGAAGCGCTCCCAGGGGTCGAGGCCTTCGACTTCGCCGAGGCCGCGCTCGACAGCGAGGCCGACGTCAATCCGGGCCTCGAGCCAATGCAGGAGAAGACGCGCGCCATCGCGAAGTCGATCCGGGATCCCGCCGAGCGCAAGCGTGTCGATGAGATTGTTCGCAGCCGCGGGTTCGCCGACTTCGCGAAGGGCGGCAGGATCATCGGCCACGGCACCGTCCTGAACGGCTGGGCGCGCCCGGGGATGGTCGGCGAGTACGGCCTCGACTACCTCGCACGCACGCTCGTCAACCATGGCGGCATCTGGGCCAACGTCAAGCCGGAAGTCCTCTACTACCGCGGCGGCGTGGATTCGACGGGCGCGGAGCTCGACGGCGCCAATGTCTATACGCTGACGTTTCCGAAGGATGCCCTGCCCGCGCGCTTCGCGACCCATTTCTGGTCCGTGATCGCCGTCGACGGTGCCCGTTTCCGCGTCCTGCCCAATCCGCTCAAGCGCTATCTACTCAACAACCAGTCGGAGCTTGAGTACGGCGCAGACGGCTCGCTCACGCTCTACTTCGCCGACCGGAAGCCCGCGACCGCGCCCGAGGGCAACTGGCTGCCCACCCCCAAGGGGACGAAGTACCGGCTGACGTTCCGCTTTTACCGGCCCGTCGACGGCGTCACGAACGGCACGTACTACCCGCCTGCGCTGGTGAAGCGCTGAGGCGCGCCCCGGGAAGAATCCGACCGCGTTCACAGGCAGCGCGGCTTCGGCACTCGCGGCTGCCGACTGCTATCTCAAGCTGCGACGCAGTCTGCAGAATCGCGCCGCGCCAAGCGCTCAACTGGCGCCATGGAGCTCCAGACCGTCTCGGACGTGCGCGAGTTCTTCCGCGACGCGCTGCAATCGGCGCTCGGTCACCAGCACCTGCACGTCCAGGACCACACCGAGCACTACATCGTCAACCTGCTGGCGATGTTCGCGCACACGGACGCGCTCTTCGAGCCTGACGAGAAGCGTTCGCAGCTCAAGCCGCTTGCGCTCCTGCTCGCCGAGGCGGTGGACGCACCGGACGAGCGGCAGCGCTTTCGCACGCTGCAGCGCCTCGGCGACGTCGCGCTCTTCGTTGCGGGATTCCTCGCCGGCGGCTCCTCGCGCAGGCCGGTGGACGTCGGCTACCACATCGCGATGGGCGGCCGCGCCTACGGGACGCTCGCGCATGCGTCCTGCCACGGCGCCCAGCGCGTGCTGGGCGGCGTGTTCGCCGAGCTCGGGACCAAGTTCCAGCCCCTGGTGGACGCGCTCAACGAGATCGGCGAAGGCGCGGCAAAGAACTCGCCACGCGACATGCTCCGGCTCTACGAGCTCTGGCACAAGACCGGCAGTGCGCGTGCGCACCGGCTGCTGCTCAAGCTCGGCATCCAGCCGGTGGCCGCCGGCGCGTTCGCGAATTGAAGCGCCATGGCCGCACGGGCGCTCGGGCGGCTGGAGGACCTGCTGACCGGCATCTACGACCTCGATACCGGATGTCGCGTCGAAGACTTTCTCGTCACTGACCGCGCGCAGCTGCCCGGCGGCTGCCGGGACGCGCCGGGCGACGAGCAGCTTTTCGTAGTGGCCGACGGCGAGGAGCTCTGCGTCTCGCTGTTCCTCGACGCCGCCCTCCTCGAGCGCCTCGACCGGCACGACCCGAGCGACGGGCTCGACGCGGGCAACCTCGCCGACTGCTGGACCGCGCTCGAGGGCATCAGCCACTTCCTCTGCGTCGCGCACAACGCCGGCCACGACCGGCCGGTGTCGCGGCTCGCGCTCGAGATGCAGGCGGAGATCGACAAGTACGTCGCCTGCGTCGCGCTGCTGCGGCGCAGCGAGCCGCGGCGCTTCCCCGCCGAGCTGCACGCGCTCCTGTTCCGGCGCACGCGCGTGGATCCGCTCCTGGCCGCGGGCCATGAATCGCTCTACCGCCGCGCGAGCCGCGAAGCAGCGCGCTTCTGCGCCCGGCTCGAGCCGGGATTGCGCGCCTTGTGCCGCCGGGAGGACGGCGGCTGGCTCGCGCATCTCAGGCGCTTCTACCGGCTGAGCGATTTCGGCAAGCTGCGGCACATCGAGCGGGCCTCTGCCGCTGCCTGACCCCCGCCTGCGCTAAGATCCGCTGTCGCCCCGGGGAGCGGCAGCTTGACCACGAACCTCATCTACGAAGTCGAGTGCCAGCTCGACCCGGACGTCGTCGCCGACTACGACGCCTGGCTGCCCGGCCATGTCCGCGACGTGCTGGCATGCCCGGGCTTCCATGGCGCAAGCATCGAGAGCCCGGAGACGCCGCCCGGCGAGCGTCCCCGCCGCCGCGTCCGCTACCGCGTGGAAGGCGCCGCGGCGCTCGACAACTACCTGGAAAACGACGCGACGCGGCTTCGCACCGAGACCGCGCAGCGTTTCGGCGGGCGCGTGAACTGCGAGCGACGCGTGTTCAAGCCGCGGCACGAGCTGACGCCGCCCGCACGGGAGCCGGGGCGCTGCCTCAACTGCGGGACCGTCGTCGAAGGCCGGCACTGCGCGCAGTGCGGCCAGGCGGCAGACGCACACGTCCTGTCCATGAAGGAAGTGATGGGCGACGTGACGCACTCGCTCCTGCACCTCGACAGCCGGGTGTGGCGGACGCTCCAGCTCCTCGTGCGACGGCCCGGTGAGCTGACGCGCGAGTTCATCGCCGGCCGGCACCAGTCGTACATCCCGCCGTTCAGGCTCTACCTCGCGGTCAGCATCATCTACTTCGCGCTGTCGGCGCTGCTGCCCGAATCCGGGCTGCTGGACGTCGACGCGCCCGTCATCCTCGACGACGGGTCCGAGACCGCCGTTGCGAAGCCGGCGCCGCGGGCGCCGGCCGAGCTGAAAGACGTCACCGGCGAGCTGCGCAAGGAGCTCGCCGCCGAGGGTGTGCCGCAGGAGGACATCGACGAGGCGCTGAAGCGCGACGGCAGCTGCAGGGTCAGCATCTTCGGCGACACGCCCAATTCCACCGACCTCGAGCGCGCGCTCAGCCGCGCCTGCGAAAACATCAAGCGCGACCGCGGCCGGCACCTCGCCGAGCGCTTCGCGGCGACCGCACCAAAGCTCATGTTCCTGTTCCTGCCGCTGATAGCGGCGGCGGCGATGCTCTTCTACTGGCGGCCGCGGCGGCTGTACGCCGAGCATCTCGTGCTGTTCCTGCACAATCACGCGTTCACGTTCCTGCTGCTCGCCGTCACCGCGATCCTGAACGAGATCGCCGAGCTCAAGTTCCCGTTCGCCGGCGTCCTCAACCTCGTCATGTTCCTGATGTGGTGCTGGCTGCCTTACTACGTCTACCGCTCGATGCGGGTCGTGTACGGCAACGGCCGGGCACTGACGGTCCTCAAGTTCTTCACGATCTCGACGATCTACTTCGTGCTGCTGGGCATCACCATGCTGGGAGGGCTCATTTACACGGTTTACGGGCTGTCGTGAGCGACGTGCAGCACACGGTGCTCCACGTCGACATGGACGCGTTCTACGCGGCCGTCGAACAGCACGACCGGCCCGAGCTCGCGGGCCAGCCGGTGGTCGTCGGTGGCGCGGGCGGGCGCGGCGTGGTCGCGGCCGCGAGCTACGAGGTGCGCCGGTTCGGCGTGCGCTCGGCCATGCCGATGCGCGAGGCGCTCCGGCGTTGTCCCCACGCTGTCGTGGTCACGCCGCGCTTCAAGCGCTACCGCGAGATCTCGGCGCAGGTGTTCGAAGTGTTCCGCGAGTTCACCGACCTCGTCGAGGGCCTCTCGCTCGACGAGGCCTTCCTGGACGTCTCCGGCAGCGCGGGCCTGTTCGGCAGCGGCGAGGAGATCGCGCGGGAGATCAAGAGGCGCATCCGCGAGCGCACGGGCCTCACCGCCTCCGTCGGCGTCTCGCACAACAAGCTGCTCGCAAAGCTCGCCTCGGACATGGGCAAGCCCGACGGGCTCACGGTGATCCGCCCGGAGGACGTGCACGCGATGCTGGATCCGCTACCGGTCGGGCGGCTATTCGGCATCGGCCCGAAAACGGCGGCGCGGCTCGAGGAACAGGGCATCTTCACGCTCGGCCAGCTTCGCGCGACGCCGGAGGCGGTGCTCTGGCCGCTGCTGCGGCGGGAGGCGCGCAAGTACCAGGACCGTGCCGCCGGCATCGACGAGCGGCCGGTCGTGTCCGACGCGCCGGAGAAGCAGATCAGCTCCGAGGAGACCTTCGACGTCGACATCCGCGACCACAAGGAGATGCAGGAGCGGCTCGCCCAACTCGCCGACCGCACCACGGCGCGCCTGCGCGCGCGCCAGTTCAAGGCAGGCATGGTCAGCATCAAGGTGCGCCGCCGCGACTTCGAGACCTACACGCGCCAGCGGAGCTTCAACCCGCCGACGCAGGAGACGCGCCTGATCGCGCAGGTCGCTGCGGACCTGCTCGACCATTGGCTCGCGGAGCAGCCGCGCGCCGCCGTACGCCTGCTCGGCGTCGGCGTCAGCGACCTGGAACCCGAGACGCAGCTCGACCTGTTCTCGACGCCCGATTTCGCCGAGTCCCGGCGTCTCGACGACGCCCTCGACCGCATCCACGGGCGCTTCGGCGACGACGCCATCCACCGCGGCAGCGACCGCTGAAGGGGCGCCGAAGGGGACGCGCCCCTTCATATTCGTAAAGGGGACGCGCCCCTTAGCGAATATGAAGGGGCGCGTCCCCTCTCTTAACCCATTGACTTTGCAGTGTGCGGCGCGCGGGGGCATCATGCCCGCCACATGTATACGAGTTTCTTCGGGCTCAACGAAAAGCCGTTCGCGATCACGCCGGACCCGCGCTACCTCTACCTGAGCGAGCGGCACACGGAGGCCCTCGCGCACCTGGCTTACGGCATCAGCGAGGCCGGCGGCTTCATCCAGCTGACCGGCGAGGTCGGCACCGGCAAGACCACCGTGCTCCGGAGCCTGCTGCAGCAACTGCCGTCACACTGCGACGTCGCGCTGATACTGAACCCGCGGGTCACGCCGGCCGAATTCCTGCTCGCGATCTGCGACGAGCTGCACGTCCAGGTGCCCGAAGGCTCGGCCGGCAGCGTCAAGGCGCTGGTCGACATCCTCACCCATTTCCTGCTCGATGCGCACGGCCGCAACCGGCGCATCGTGCTCATGGTGGACGAGGCGCAGAACCTCGACGCCGACGTACTCGAGCAGGTGCGCCTGCTCACCAACCTCGAGACCGCGACGCAGAAGCTGCTGCAGATCATCCTGATCGGGCAGCCGGAGCTGCGCGAGGTGCTGGCACGGCCGGAGCTGCGCCAGCTCGCGCAGCGCATCACCGGCCGCTATCACCTCGAGGCGCTGAAGAAGGGCGAGACGATCGCGTATGTGCGTCATCGCGCGCGCGTCGCCGGTGCGACCCGCGACCTGTTCACCGCGGGCGCGCAGCGCGAACTGCACCGGCTCTCGGGCGGCGTGCCACGCATCATCAACGTGATCGCGGACCGTGCGCTGCTCGGCGCCTTCACGCGCGAGGATCCGGTCGTGAATGGCCCGCTGGTTCGGCGTGCGGCTTCCGAGGTCTATGGCCGGCCGGTGCTCGCGCCCTGGGTCCGCTGGCTCGCGATCGGCGGCGCGGCTGCCGGCATCGCGCTGCTTGGCGTCGTGATGTGGCGCGCCTGGCCGGCGCTCGACCGGCCCGGGTCGCCCGCCGTCGCAGCGACGGCCGCGGAGCCGGCCGCCGGTGCGCCCGAGCCTGCGCCGGCGCGCGTGGCGCTGGGCGCCGTGCTGGCGAAGGATCCCGCCTCGACGACGGCCGACGCCGCATTCGGTTCGCTGTTTTCGCTGTGGGGCGCCCCGTTCCAGCCCGGCAACGGCGTCGCCTGCGACCAGGCGCTGTCGCACGGGCTGTCCTGCGTGTGGCAGCGCGGCTCGTTCGCGCAGCTCGAGCTGATCAACCGACCCGCGATCCTTTCGCTCGTCGACGCCGAGGGCGCGACCCACCAGGTCGTGCTGTCAGAGCTCGGCGACGACAGCGCGCGCCTCCTCGTGGGCGGCGGCGAAACCCGCGTGCCGGTCACGGAGCTCGACGACTACTGGTTCGGCGAGTTCCTCGTGCTGTGGCGCCCGGCCGCCGCCGGGCAGCGGCCGCTGCGCGCCGGGATGCGCGGCGACGACGTGCGCTGGCTGCGCCAGGGCTTGCAGCAGCTCTCGGGCCTGCCCGCGACGGCCGACGGCGACTACTTCGACGCCGAACTGGAGCAGCTCGTCGAGAACTTCCAGCGCAGCCGCCGCCTCGCCGTGGACGGCATCGCCGGCCTGCAGACGCAGCTCGTGCTCGACGCCGCGCTCGGCATGCCCGGTACGCCGACGCTCGCGCAGGCCGAGCCGCAGGCGGGTGCATGAGCTTCATCCTCGACGCGCTGCGCAAGTCCGAGATCGAGCGCCAGCGGCAGAACGGCCCGAGCGTCGTCGAGTTCCCGGTCGCGCGAGAAGACCGGCGCCTGCCCGTCGCGCTGATCGCGATCGGCTTCCTGCTCGCCGTGAACCTCGCGGTCATCCTCTTCTTCATGCTGCGCGATGAAAGCGGGCCCGCCGCGGAGCCGGAGCCGGCCGTGCCCGCCCCCGTGGCCGCGGCTACCGCGACGGACGCCGCCGCGACGCCCGCGCCGCAGACCGAGCTGCAGTCGCAGCTCGCCTTGCCCGCGATGCCCGAGGAACCGCCGGCGGTTTACTACGACGACGCGGCGACGCTGCCGCCCGATGCGCCGGACCCGACGCTGATGCCGGATGCGTCCGTCCCGAGCGCCGACGTCACCTATGGCAACGCGCCGGCGCAAGACCCGTCGTCCGTCGCCGCCGCCACGGGACTGCCCGAACTGTCGGTGGACCTGCACGTCTTTGCCGCCGACCCGGCGAAGCGCGCCGTGTTCATCAACGGGCGCCGCTACACGCAAGGCGCGCAGATCGCCGAGGGACCGATGGTCGAGGAGATCACCCGCGATGGTGCGGTCCTCACCTACCGCGGCCGACGCTTCGTCCTGCCGCGGCTCTAGCCGCCAAACCCCGATGATCGCGGCCGCGGAGCCTACCCTCGCGCTGGACGGCGTGGCGCTCTCCGCTGCGCTGCGGACCGGCATCCACCGACTCATCTCGCGCGAGGAGGTCATCAACAAGATCAACGTGTTCCCGGTGCCGGACGGCGATACCGGGACGAACCTCGCCTTGACGCTGCAGGCGGTGCTCGCGGCGCTGCGCGCCCGGCCCGAACCGCACGCCGGCCAGCTCCTGACGCGCGCGGCCGACGCGGCGCTCGACGGCGCGCGCGGCAACTCCGGCGCGATCCTCGCGCAGTTCCTCCTCGGCGTCGGCGACCGCGCGGCGACACTGGCGGCGCTCACGGCGGAGCAGTTCGCGGATGCCATGGGCGCCGGCGCAACTTACGCCCGCGAGTCGCTCACGGAGCCGCGCGAGGGCACGATCCTCACGGTGATCGCCGACTTCGCCGAGGCGGCCGCGACTGCGGCACGCGGGGGTGCCGGTGACTTCCGGCCGATGTTCCGCCATGCGCTCGCCGCCGCGCGCGCGTCGCTCGACGCGACGCCCGACAAGCTCGAGATGCTCCGGCGCGCCAACGTGGTGGACGCCGGCGCGCTCGGCTTCGTCGAGCTCGTCGCCGGCATGGCCGACTACGTCGAGACCGGCGTCGCGCCGCCGGAAGGCGCCGAGATCCAGCTGCTTTCCAACGACGAGGCGACGGCCGGCTCGCAGGTCGACCTCGAGCACCGCTGGTGCACGGAATGCACGATCACGGGCGAGGCGATCGACCATCGCCGCCTGCGCGAGCAG
>Ga0209486_10000445_pt1 | contig 18550 bp, 15 predicted proteins | sample NCCompost_FD_187518 | JGI IMG/M metagenome (GOLD analysis project Ga0209486, IMG submission 187518) | Agricultural soil microbial communities from Utah to study Nitrogen management - NC Compost (SPAdes) (version 2) | ecosystem: Environmental > Terrestrial > Soil > Agricultural land | place...
GGACACCGATTGCACGGACCGAACTCGTTCCCGATGTCGGCGTGCCGTACACCGTCACGTTCGCAAGATCAAGCAATCCCGGTACGGCCAGTGTATTACCACCAGCGCTGAGCCCATCGGCATCCGACCGCTCGAACGAGTAGCGGACGTTGAGGCGAGTCTGCAGGTCGGAGATGCCTAACGGGTTGTTCTGACGCGCCGTGCCGTTGAGGCTCATGTTGTACGACGCGTCCGAGTTGGCGTCTTCCTGATACGTACCGAGGTAGACCGTGCTCTGGTTGGTTCGAGTGACGCGAAACCCCTTTTCCCGAAGCTGCCAGAAGTTATCTCGACGCCGGTCCAGCGCGGCGTTGCCTTCGAAGTCCAGCCATGGGAACGGTGTATACCTCGTGGTGAAGGAGCCGAGGTAACGGTCCACGTTCTCGCGCGAGTTCAGATTTTCGGCGTCCCAGAGCGGGTTTTCATTCTGCTGGCCCTGGTTGAGCGGGTTCGAACGGATGAAGAGCCGTCCGCGGCTGTCGCGGCGGAGCAGGTCAACACCGGCCGGCACACGCGTCAGCACGAAGAAGTCCGTTTCCGGATAGTTCGTCGTACGGGCGTACAGGGTGGAGAGCTGCATGGTGAGGTCTTCGCCCACAGCCTGGTCGACGTTCAACCGTGCCGTGTTACGGCGATACCCATCGAGGAACTTGACGGCGCCTTCCTGAATCAGGTTGGACGCGCTGGCGAAGAAGCCGGTGTTACCGAACCGGCCGCTCATGTCGACGTTGTTATTGCTGTACAGGTTGGCCGTGGTGGCGGCGTTGACCGGGTTGTACCGGACGGGCCACTGGTTGACCTGGAAGGTCGACTTCAGCACCGCCTTGGACGGCGCCTGCCCGATGCCCCCGTCGCCCGTGAAACCGAAGGGCGCGCGAGCCTGCACTTCATCACCATTGTCGTTCACCCAGAGCGCATGCTCCTGGAAGTCCACGACACGCGAGCAGGCCGGCTGGCCGGAGACGTTGACGCAGAACTTTTCCATCTTCTCGTCCATCACCAGGAAATGGCGCTGGGCGAAGGGATAGGCGCCCTGAATGTCCTGGAATCCGTTTTCCGAGCGCACGTTGAACCGCGCGCCCTGCTGAGCGGTCGCGCCGCTCTTGGTCGTGATCTGGATGACGCCGTTCTGGGCGCGAGCGCCGTACGTCGACGACGCGGCAGCACCCTTCACGACTTCGATGCTCTCGATGTCCTGCGGGTTGATGTCGTTCATCCCGCCGTTCATCACCACGCCGTCAACGACGACGAGGGGCGACAGGCTGAGGTTGAGCGACTTCGCGCCACGCAGAATGATCGACGGGGCCTGACCCGGGCGGCCGCTCGGCTGAACGACCTGCGCGCCAGTCACCTTTCCGGCGATCGACGACAGGGCACTCGTGGCCGGAACGGGAAGGTTGGACTGGTCGACCTTGTCGACCGTAAACGCCAACTTCTTCGTCTCCGTGGCACCGGTTACGCCCGTCACGACGACTTCCGACAGGCGGTTGACGTCGACTTCAAGCGTGAAGTCGTGGTCCTGATTCCCGGCGTTGATGGTGATCTGCTTCGTCTGCGGCTTGAAGCCGATCGCACGCACCACCATCGAGACTGTCTGACCGCGAACGCGCTCGGGAATGAGCGTGATGCGGTATGTGCCATCTTCACCGGAACCGACTGAGACGTTCAAGTCGGCGATGCGGATGTTGGCCGCCTGCAGGTTCTGACCCTGGGCGGATTTCACCGTTCCGGTAATGACAGCACCCTGTGCGAACGCCGTGCTCGCAAGCACGGTAGTCGCAAGTCCGGCAAGCAAGCTTGCCAGACGACTGCTGCGACGGAACCTGGTCATGTGTTCCTCTCGGGTGAGGGGCTGTTCCGTTTCCTGTCAGCCCCGCGCTGACAGGGGTCCTGCGTCTCGCGCGCACTCACAGGGGGCGAGTGCATGCGGGTGGGGGAAATCATTCGTGAAAACACAAATGCCGGCGCCAACCACACTCCTCCGCCGACGGCGATTCCCCATCAGTCGGGAAACCGTCCTGTCACGGATGAGTCTCGGTTGGTGACGGCCCTCATATTGTTGGTCAACGCGAGGGTACGCAAGCACAGGATTCCGGTGTCAGGGCTCACGCGACGCACCTTCCGTCGGGCAAACACGCGCTTCTGGGACGACCGGTTACGAGGCCATAAACGGGCCATTTCGAGGGGCGAAACGAAGCTTCGCCGGGCGAAAATGCAAAGCGTAAAGCGGCGCGGTTTCGGGCCAACTTTGCGCCTGTTTTCGAAAATTCCTTACAACTATAGAGAGGGTCAGACAGGCCGGGGGCCAGACGCCAGAGGCCAGACCGAATTCGTCCTACCGACCGCCCTCGACGGCTCTCTCGGTTACGACCCTGACCGCGTCGTTCAAAACCTGAAGGAAACCGCCAGAAATCTGAAAGCGGCCGGCATTCCCGTCAGGGCCGAGCCGCAATTCACCCTTCCCCAGCAACGTCATCATCGGCGCGTGCTGGGGGAGGATACCGACTTCTCCGTCGAAGGCGGGTGCCACGACGCTCTCCACTGTCCCTTCGAACAGCACCTTCTCCGGTGAGATGACCGAGACGGTGAGCATGATCAGGCCTTGGCCAGTGCTTCAGCGTTGCGAGCAATATCATCCGCGCCACCGCACATGAAGAACGCCTGCTCCGGGTACTGATCGAACTCGCCGGCGACAAGGCGCTCGAAGGACGCGACGGTGTCTTCGAGCTTCACGTATTGTCCTTCGCGACCCGTGAACTGCGACGCCACCGCGAACGGCTGCGACATGAAGCGCTGGATCCGGCGCGCGCGGGCCACAACGATCTTGTCGTCCTCCGACAATTCGTCCATGCCGAGGATGGCGATGATGTCCTGGAGCTCCTTGTACCGCTGCAGGATGCGCTGGACTTCCGAGGCCACCCGGTAGTGCCGCTCACCGATGTACTGGGCATCGAGAATACGCGACGACGACGCCAGCGGGTCGACCGCGGGATAGATGCCTAACTCGGTGATGGCGCGCGAAAGCACGACGGTGGCGTCGAGATGCGCGAACGCGGTCGCCGGCGCGGGGTCGGTGATGTCGTCGGCCGGCACGTAGATCGCCTGCACCGAGGTGATCGAGCCGTTGCGGGTCGACGTGATGCGCTCCTGCAGGTCGCCCATCTCCGTGGCCAGCGTCGGCTGGTAGCCCACGGCACTCGGCATTCTGCCTAACAACGCGGACACCTCGGACCCGGCCTGCGTAAAGCGGAAGATGTTGTCGATGAAGACCAGCACGTCGGCGTTTTCGCGGTCGCGGAAATACTCGGCCACGGTGAGGCCGGCGAGACCGACGCGCAGTCGGGCGCCGGGCGGCTCGTTCATCTGGCCGTAGATGAGCGCCACCTGGCCGAGGATGCCCGCTTCCTTGAACTCGAGGTACAGGTCGTTCCCTTCGCGCGTACGCTCGCCTACGCCGCAGAACACCGAACGGCCGCCATGGCCCTTGGCCACGTTGTTGATCAGCTCCTGGATGACGACGGTCTTGCCGACGCCGGCGCCGCCGAAGAGACCGATCTTTCCACCCTTCACGAAGGGGGCGATGAGGTCCACGACCTTGATGCCCGTCTCGAAGATCTCGGTCTTGGGCTCGAGGTTGACGAAGTCCGGCCGCTTGCGGTGAATGGGCCAGCGTTCCACGCTGGCCGGGATCGGGTCGCCGTTGTCGACCGGGTCGCCGGTCACGTTGAGGATGCGGCCTAACGCGGCTTCACCCACGGGGACGGTGATGGCCTGCCCGGTGTCGACGACCTCCATCCCGCGCACGACGCCGTCGGTCGATGACATCGCGACCGCGCGCACCTGGTTGCGGCCGATGTGCTGCTGCACCTCGACGATGACCTTGATCGGATCGCCGGCGTCGGACGTGCCGGTGATCGAGAGCGCGTTATAGAGCTCGGGGAGGTGGCCGGCGTCGAATTCGACGTCGAGTACGGGGCCGATAATCTGGACGATCCTGCCAAGGGTGGCCGTGGCCGTCATGCGTGATTCCTCTTAAAGAAAGCTGCGTGCTGATTGCTGATTGCTGATGCAATTGCTTCGTGCTGGTGCCGATTGCTGGTGCCATGTGCTGGAGCTGTTGCCGGGCAGCGCCAGCACCAGCACGCCGCACCCAGTATCAGCAATCAGCAATCAGCACGCAGCTTGTCTTATTCCAGAGCGGCGGCTCCGCCTACGATCTCTGCGATTTCCTGCGTGATCCCTGCCTGACGCGCCCGGTTGTACGTGCGCGTCAGCGTATTCATCATGTCACTGGCGTTGTCCGTCGCATTCTTCATCGCTGTACGGCGCGCGCCCTGCTCACCAGCCGCGGTTTCCACCAGCGCGCGGTAGACCGCGTTCCGCACATACGCCGGCAACAGCTCGGTCAGAATCGCCTCGGCCGACGGGTAGAGCAGGTAGTCCGGCAGCGGACCTCTTCGCTTCGGGGGTTCGACCGGCAGCAACCGCTCAGTTGTTGGCGGAGTGGAAATGGCGGACCGGAACTGCGCGTACACGACGTACACGGCGTCGAGCGCGCCTGACACAAAGTCCGTCATCAATCCGTCTACGAGGGACGATGCATCTTCGGCGCGGGGACGATCGGTAATGTCCGTCCGCTGCGAGGCCATCGCCTGCGCGACGTACTTGAAGTAGCCGATACCCTTGCGGCCAACGACGTGCAACTCGATCTCGGTGCCCTGCTCGCGCAGCCTCTTGAGCAGTCCACGCGCCTCGCGGATCAGGTTCGCGTTGAACCCCCCGGCCAGGCCACGGTTCGACGTCAGCAGGATCACCGCGGCTTTCCGCGCCCGCTCCGGCTGCCGGAGCAACGGGAACCGGTCGGCGAGGTCCGGCGAATACAGGCCGGCGATGACGTCGCCTAACGCGCGCGCGTACGGCCGGGCCGCCGTCACCCGATCCTGCGCCCGCTTCATGCGCGACGTCGCCACGAGCTCCATCGTGCGCGTGATCTTGCGCGTGTTCTCGACGGTCTTAATACGGCGCTTGAGCTCTCTGCCCTTAGCCATGAATCAGGGTGCGAGGGTGCGAGGGTGCGAGAGTGCGCATTACTTCTGCGCGAACTTCTTGTATTCCTCGATACCACGACGGAGCGCGGCCTCGTTGTCCTTCGAAAGCGCCTTCTCGGTCCGCACGCCGTTCCCGACCTGCGGGAACTTCGTTGCCATGAATTCGTGAAAGCCCTTCTCCCACGCCTTGAGATCCTTCACCGCGAGGTCGTCGAGGAATCCGTTCGTCACCGCGAAGATGGTCATCACCTGCTGCTCAACTGGCGACGGCGAGTACTGCGGCTGCTTGAGCACTTCAACGGTGCGCGCACCGCGCTCGAGCTGCTTCTTCGTCGCCGCATCGAGGTCCGACGCAAACGCGGCGAATGCCTCGAGCTCACGGTATTGCGCCAGGTCTAGTCGCAGCCGACCCGCGACCTGCTTCATCGCCTTGATCTGCGCGGAACCGCCCACGCGCGACACCGAGATGCCGACGTTGATCGCGGGACGGACGCCAGCAAAGAACAGGTCCGACTCGAGGAAGATCTGGCCGTCGGTAATCGAAATGACGTTCGTCGGGATATACGCCGACACGTCACCAGCCTGGGTTTCGATGATGGGAAGTGCCGTCAGGCTGCCGCCCGGCTTGAAGATCGTCTTGCCGTCGACAACGTCGTTGTCCTCGCGCAGCTTGGCTGCGCGCTCGAGCAGACGCGAATGGAGATAGAAGACGTCGCCGGGGAACGCCTCACGACCCGGCGGACGACGCAACACCAGGGAGAGCTGCCGATAGGCGGCAGCCTGCTTGGAAAGGTCGTCGTACACGCACAGCGTCGGCTTCCCTTCGTGATACATGAAGTACTCGGCCATCGCACAACCGGAATACGGCGCGATGTAAAGCATGGGCGCCGGGTCAGAGGCCGATGCGGCGACGATAATCGTGTAGTCCATCGCGCCGGCTTGCTTCAGCCTCTCCACGACCGACGCGATCGTCGACGCCTTCTGGCCGATGGCAACGTACACGCAGATGACGCCCTGCCCCTTCTGGTTGATGATGGCGTCGACCGCGATGGCCGTCTTGCCCGTGCCGCGATCTCCGATGATCAGCTCGCGCTGGCCACGGCCGATTGGAATCATCGCGTCGATGGCCTTGATGCCGGTCTGCAGCGGTTCCTTCACTGGCTGCCTGACGATGATACCCGGAGCTTCGGACTCGACGCGGCGCGACATGGTCGCGTTGATCTCGCCCAGTCCGTCGATGGGGCGGCCGAGGGCGTCGACGACGCGACCAATCAGGGCTGGGCCGACCGGAACTTCGAGCACGCGCGAGGTACGACGGACCTCGTCGCCTTCCTTTAGTTGCAGGTAATCGCCGAGGATAACGGCGCCGATGTTGTCTTCTTCGAGGTTCAACGCCAGACCGGTAATGGTGTTGCCGGTTTCGGACGACGTGACCTCGAGCATCTCGCCCGCCATGGCCTTCTGGAGACCGTAGATACGGGCGATCCCGTCCTTTACTTCGAGCACCGTGCCGACTTCTTCAACGTCGAGCTCATGGAGGTCGGCGGCCTCGATTTCACGGAGGAGGATGTCCTTGATCTCGCCGGGTCGGAGCAGGGTCTCGGAAGCCATTCGGGCGGTGTTTTTATGGGGGGTGAGCTTGTGAAAAATATCACAAGCTCCTGCGGAGGGTCAAGCGGACAGGGGCAACTGACGGCTGCGTGCTGATTGCTGATTGCTACTGCTTTTTGCTACGTGCTGGGGCTGGGGCTGGGGCTGGGCTGGGGCTTGGACTTAGGGCTGATGTCCGTTTTGCGAGAAGCGCGTTATTTCGATGGGGCGTGCGTTCTGCTGGTGATGCCGTTTACTCCTGCTACTGACATCGTCATGCGTGCCGTCGCTCCGCGATCGACTTTTGGCTTTTGAAGAGAGGCCTCCCGCTGACCTCTTTGGGGATCCGATTTGGCGTCTTCCTGCCTACAGAATTTCCCTTTTCCTCGCGGATGTAGCGCTGGCCGATACAACCTTACTTCAAAAGCAGCGCTGCCCAGCTCGTATCGTCGACCAACTATCACGGGCGGTTGACTCGATCAGCATCAACATTACTGAAGGATACTCCAAGTACTCAGGTCGAGAACGCGCGAGATATTACGAAACCGCTCTCGGCTCGGCGCGAGAGTCTCGAGACTGGTATCGGCGCGCTATCCCATGGCTTGGAGAGCAGGAGTCGTTGGAACGCGCGGCGCTCCTTACTCGTGTCATCAAGATTCTTCTGGTTGCCGTCCCCCAGGAAAGGAATGGCGCCACTGAACGCCGCCTGCGTCGAGACAAGCGATCCCAGGATTGATTTCATAATCCCAGCCCCAGCCCCAGCACGCAGCATGGAGCAGTAGCAATCAGCAATCAGCACGCAGCGTTGTGTTAACCACGACTGCGCGTCCTTCCCTTTACGAACCGGTCGATGAGGTCGACGCCGCGGAGCCTCGCGAGGGAAGCGGGCTTGGTGCCCGCAATACGCTGCGACGTAGTGGAAAGGTGCGACGACGACGCGTATTCGAGCACCCGCGCCACATCGGCCACGTCGTAGCCGGGGTTCTTCGCCAGTTCCGCCGCTGCCATGAGCCGCACAAGGTCGATGATGCGCTTGAGGTTGGCCGATCCCCCGGCGCTGAACGCCCGGCTGAGGTGCTCGCGTGTCACGCCTAACGCGGCGGCGATGGTGTCGGTGCGCACGGACCGGCCGCCATGGGCGACGAGGAAGCGCCATGTCGCGAGGTGCAGTTGCCCGCCCAGGGAAAGCGTCGACGGTGGGTCGCGGAGGGCGTCGGTGAAACGGGCGGTGAACGTTCGCGGCAGCACCAGGTCGCGCAGGACCCCGTCGTCCACGCCCTCGGTCACCAGGTCGGCCACTTCAGCGGCGGCGCAGCGGGCGATGATCGCGGCGTCACTGGGACGCAGCGGTGTCAGCGCAAAAAACGGCGCACTGGGAAACTCCGCGGCCAAGCCAACGGCCTGCCACGCGTCGTCGCTCGGGGAGTGCACGTCCAGGACCGCGGCGTCCACCAGCATCTCGCGAAACGTCCGCTCGAGCTCCGCCGCGGTTCGCGTGAGCACGAGGCGGCAGCGGCGCCTCGGGAAGGCGGCGCGGGCCAGCGCCCGTGCCCGGTCACGAGTGGCACAAACGGCGATCGTGACCGGGGCGACGTACGAGGAAGGAACGAGCATTGAACTCGTCAGGCCGTCGCCGACCGGCGCGGTTCCTGGCCGTGTGCGCGACGCAGGACGTCGCGCGCGTTCTCGTACGACACGAGGCCGACCGCATCATCATACCGTTCCCAGCGACAGGCGGTGATGCCCTCATCGGCCTGGGGGCGGGTTGTCGTTTCCTCCGCCTCCATCAGGAAGAAGTGACAGACCTTGTGAATCAGTTTCCCGCGGAAGCGAAAGTACCAATCGATGGTGTGGATCGGGGCGCGCAACCGGACGTGGTCGAGTCCCGTTTCCTCGCGCACCTCGCGTAGCGCGGCGTCTTCCGGACGCTCGCCGTTTTCGAGGTGGCCCTTGGGAAAGCCCCAGTTGCCGTAGCTGTCGCGGATGAGCAGGTAGCGGGGCCCGTCTTCCGCGGCGTGCATAACGACGCCGCCAGCCGACGTCTCGAGACGGGCTTTCTGGCGGCTCATCGTCAGGCGACGGCGCTCAGGTCGATCTCGGCCCGCCCTTCGATGAACTGCCTGACGACGGGATCGGTGGACTGCCGGATCTCCTCGACGGTCCCGCACTGCCGCACCCGCCCTTCATAGAGCATGGCGATCCTGGTGCCCACGCGGTACGCGCTGCGCATGTCGTGCGTGATGACCACCGACGTCACGCCCAGCTTGTCGCGCATGCGGACCATGAGCTCGTCGATGACGGCACTGGTCACGGGATCAAGGCCAGTCGTCGGTTCATCGTACAGCAGGTACTTCGGACGCAGCGCGATGGCGCGGGCGAGACCGACGCGCTTGCGCATGCCGCCCGACAACTCGGCGGGAAACCGGTCCTCAACGTTAGGCAGGTCGACCAGGTCCAGGGCCTCGGCGACGCGCTTGTGGATGCCGGGTGTGTCGAGCTTCCCCTGCTTGCGGAGGCCCATGGCGATGTTTTCGCCGATACTGAGCGAGTCGAACAGGGCGGCGAACTGGAAGACGTAGCCGATCTGCGTACGCAACTCGTACAACTCGCGCCGCGGCAGCTTCGGGACTTCCTGGTCGTCGACGAACACAGTGCCTTTGTCCGGCTCCAGCAGGCCGACGATGTGTTTGATCGCGACGGACTTTCCCGATCCGGAATAGCCGATGATCACCACGGTCTCTCCCTCGGGCACCTCGAGGGAAAAGCCCTGGAGCACTTTCTTCTCACCGAACGATTTGTAGACGTCGCGCAGCGAGATCATCGGGTAAACGGGTAAACGGGTAGACGGGTAAAACGGGCAATCGAAGAACGAGAGCCGTCGCTGCAGCAGGAATGTGACCACCTGCTGCTGTTGCGGAAAGTGGCAAGAAGAACGGGACGCTGAAATCAGCGCCCCGTTTACCCGTTTACCCGCTTACCCGGCCTTATGCAGCAAAGCTGCTCAACGCCCGTCCCACGTCGCCTTCGCGCAACCGCTTCAGTGCACGGTCGCGCAGTTGGCGGACGCGCTCGCGGGTGACGCCGAGCATCGAACCGATTTCCTCGAGCGTGTGTTCGCGACCACCTTCGAGCCCGAAGTACAAGCGCAGCACTTTCGCGTCGCGCGGCGGAAGTGTGGACAACGCGAGCTCGATTTCATCGGTGAGGAAACGATTCATCGCTTCCTCCTCGGTGTCCGGCATCTCATCGGCGACGAAGCGCTCGATGAGCGAGCGATCGCCCTCGGGATCCATCGGTGCGTCGAGTCGCACGTCGCCGGTGTTGAGGGCGGCGAGCGATTGGACGACGTCGACGGACAGTCCGGTGAGCTGCGCCAACTCCTCAGGACTCGGCTCACGACGGAGCTTCTGCCGGAGGATTTCGGACGCCTTGATGATTCGCGACAGGTCCGCGGTACGATTGAGCGGTACGCGCACCGTACGACCCTGACGCGCCAGCGACGACAGGATTGCCTGACGAATCCACCAGACGGCGTAGGAGATGAACTTCACCCCCTGATCCGGATCGAACTTCCGCGCCGCGGTGAGCAAGCCGACGTTCCCTTCACCGATCAAGTCAATGAGGGGGAGACCGCGGTTCTGGTATTTCTTGGCGACCGAAATAACGAAGCGAAGGTTCCGCTTAACGAGTTCCTGGAGGGCGTCCTGATCACCGGAGCGGATCCGCCGGGCGAGCGCGATCTCCTCCACCGGCTTGAGCAGCGGGTAGGTGCTGACCTCATAGAGGTATTGGTCCAGAATGTCTCGCTCAGGTTCACTTGGAGCGATGCCCGGCGGGGCTGCACGGCGCCGCCGGCGCTTGACCTCAGGCATGTCGTGATGTCCTCAGACTCCGGAGGAGTCGTTGATACGGTGAAGGGCGCTCGGAACGGTCTGGGTCTTCAAAACGGCAGGATCCGAGTGCGGTGGTCAGCACGAGAAATCGGGCCAACGCCGGGATGAAGATACAGTGCGCAACGTGTTTCGCCAGAGTGATTTGCTTGACTTGGTATCTACTCCGGCGTACACTTTCCGGTTCCTGAAAGATGGGCTTTTTCGGGGCCCGGGGGCGTAGCTCAGTTGGGAGAGCGCTTGAATGGCATTCAAGAGGTCAGGGGTTCGATTCCCCTCGCCTCCATCGGGTAAATCGCCACCGGTTGGACACACCCAGAACAACTGCTGGTTGCTGATTACTGGTTGCTAGTCCTGGTACTGGTTGCTGGGGCGAGAGCTGGTTTGCGGGTGCTGGGGCGAGTGCTGATTGTTCTTGCTGGAGTTGCGGGAATAGCTCAGTTGGTAGAGCACAACCTTGCCAAGGTTGGGGTCGCGGGTTCGAGTCCCGTTTCCCGCTCTGTATAAATCAGATGGCGGAAGTCGGATGGCAGATGGGGGATGAAGAAACTCCCATCCGATATCTGCCCTCCGCTATCCGTTTCCGGGCGGTTAGCTCAGTTGGTTAGAGCGCCACGTTGACATCGTGGAGGTCACAAGTTCGAGTCTTGTACCGCCCATTACTGACAGATGGGGCCTGGGGCATGGGGGAGGAAGCTTCGAACGGATTGTGCTGCAACGGGTTGGAGAGCGTTCTGCCATCCTGAAGCGCTTGACCACTTCGACCATCCCGGGTACTATGCGGCCCGCCTTGCGGGCCGTTCCTCATCTATATGAATGCGACACCGGAAACTGTGTCGCTTCGCACGTCTCAGGCGCCCTTAGCTCAATTGGATAGAGCATCTGACTACGGATCAGAAGGTTGGGAGTTCGAGTCTCTCAGGGCGCGTGCGGGTGAGGCGGCGAGCAGCGGATAGCGAGACGGGGGTAACGAGCACGATGTTGCTAATCGCTGGACGCCAATCGCCACTCGCTTGCTGCTCGCTAGATCGCTGTTCGCTTCGCTGTTCGCTGGTTTTCGGGGCGTAGCTTAGCCCGGTAGAGCGCCTGCTTCGGGAGCAGGAGGTCGCTGGTTCGAATCCAGTCGCCCCGACTGAATAACAGATGGCCGATGGGGGATGGCGGATGTCGGACACATCACCCGTCTGCCTTCGGCTTTCCGCCATCGTTCCAAAGCGCGAGTAGCTCAGCTGGATAGAGCGTCGGCCTCCGGAGCCGAAGGTCGTGGGTTCGAATCCCGCCTCGCGCACTGCCTAACGCCTTCGAACGTGGTAGCTGTTCGGAGGTCCGGCACATCCCCTCTCCGATTCGTTGGGCTTTTCGCCCTGTGGGTTCGCCCACATCCGCCATCCGCCATCTGCCATCTGAATTCAGATGGACATCGCCGAACTCAGAAAAAAGTCGATCCCCGAATTGCTGGCCCTCGCCGACAGCCTGAACGTTCCCAACTCGTCAGGCTTGCGGAAGCAGGACCTCATTTATCGCATCGAGCAGAAACTGCTCGATGGCACCACGCTGCAGGCGGAGGGCGTCCTCGAGATCCTTTCCGAAGGATACGGATTCCTGCGTGCGCAGGACTGGAACTATCTCGCCGGCCCGGATGACATCTATGTGTCACCGTCGCAAATCAAGCGATTCAGCCTGCGGACCGGTGATTCGATCAGCGGTGAAGTGCGCCCGCCGAAACCGTGGGAACGGTACCTCGCACTCCTCCGACTCGAAACGATCAACGGCAAAGAGCCGGAAGCGGACGCCAGCCGTCCAAACTTCGATACGCTGCGGCCGGTGTACCCGGATGCGCGCCTGCACCTGGAGGATGGCGACCTGGCGATGCGCATCGTCGACCTCATCGCCCCGATCGGCAAGGGGCAGCGCGGCCTGATCACCGCGCCGCCACGCGCCGGCAAGACGATTCTCCTGCAGAAGATGGCGAACGCGATCTCGAGCAATCACCCCGAAGTCACGCTGATCGTGCTGTTGATCGACGAGCGCCCGGAAGAGGTCACGGATTTCCGCGAGAACGTGCCGGGCGCAGAAGTCATCAGCTCGACGTTCGATGAATCGCCGGAACGCCATGTCCAGGTGGCGGAGATGGTGATCGAAAAGGCAAAGCGGCTGGTGGAAGCCGGCCGCGACGTGGTCATCCTGCTCGACTCGATTACCCGCCTGGCCCGGGCGCATAACTCAGTCCTGCCGCAGTCGGGCCGGATCCTCTCGGGTGGACTCGACGCAAGCGCGATGCAGAAGCCGAAGCGCTTCTTCGGGTCTGCCCGGAAGATCGAGGGCGGCGGATCCCTAACGATTGTCGCCACCGCGCTGATCGAAACCGGATCGCGGATGGACGAGGTAATCTTCGAGGAATTCAAGGGAACAGGCAACATGGAACTCGTGCTGAGTCGCGACATTGCCAACCAGCGCATTTTCCCCGCGATCGACATCCTCAAGTCCGGCACGCGGAAGGAAGAACTGCTGCTGGACCAGGAAGAGCGGAACCGGGTCTTCCTGCTGCGGACGTTCCTGGGCGACATGCCCGCGGAAGAATCGATAACGTTCCTGATCAAGCAGATGAAGAAATCGAAGACGAATCGGGAGTTCTTTCAGCTGATGACACAATGACGGATGGCCGAGGGGGGATGGCCGATGGGCGATAACTACCACCGCCGACGTGGACCAACGTCCGCCGGCAAATTCGGCCATCTCCCATCCGCCGTCTGACGTCCTTTATGCGAATCCTGGCGATTGACATGGGAGACCGTCGCATCGGACTGGCGATAAGTGATCCTACCGGGACCATCGCGTCCCCAGCCGGTCATATCCTGCGACGGCCGGGAAAGCGACTGCCCGTGAACGCAATCCTGGAGCGAGCGAAGGCACTGGAGGCCGAAGGCTTTGTGGTGGGGTTGCCACTCGACCAGAACGGCGATGAAACCGAGCGCAGCGGCGAAGCGCGGCGGGTCGCGGAGTTGTTAGGCACGCGCAGCGGCCTGACGGTCCGGCTGGTGGACGAGCGATTCACGACCGCCGCGGCCCAGCGCGCCATCCGTGAGATGGGCGGCTCGACGCGGGGGCGCAAAGGCGACGTCGATGCGCTGGCCGCCACCGTGTTGCTGCAACACGCCCTCCAGTTCCAGGAGCACCAGCCGTGACGTTGCGTCGCACTCGGTGGGTCAGGGTCGGCGTGGCCGTGAGCCTGCTTGCCACGGCCGGATGCGGGCCGTCCGGGATGGCTCGTGTCACGGTGCCATCGGGTGCGAGCCTGCGACTGGCTGCCGACTCGCTCGAGGCCGCGGGGGTCATCGGGTCGGCGAAACTCTTCAGCGTGTACGCCAAGGTCACCGGACGCGATCGCAGCATCAAGGCCGGCACGTACATCCTCGATCGTCGCGCGTCGTGGGACGACGTCGTCAACGCACTGGTCGCCGGAAAGGGGATCGTGCTGACCCTAACGATTCCCGAGGGGTGGGACGTCAAGACGATCGTCCCGGCGATCTCACGAGTCATGAAGGTGCCGGAAGCGGAGCTCGAGACGGCGGTCCGGGACACGGCATTGCTCCGCCGGCTCAACGTCCCGACACCCACGCTTGAGGGGTATCTCTTTCCGGAGACCTACCTGCTGCCGGAATCGAGCGATGCCCTTCCAATCGTCAGGCGCCTCGTCGCCGAATTCGAGCGGCGATGGAAGCCGGAGTGGAACGCCCAGCTCGAGAAGCTCGGCATGACCCGTCACCAGGTGATGACGCTGGCATCGATTGTCGAGAAAGAGGCACGGGTGGCCACCGAGCGACCCACGATCTCCGCCGTGTACCACAATCGCCTCAAGATCGGCATGATGCTGCAGGCCGACCCCACCGTGCTGTATGCGCTGGGCCGCCACGAGAATCGCGTGCTGTATCGCCATCTCGAGGTCAAGTCGCCATACAACACGTACCGGAACGTCGGGCTACCGCCGGGCCCCATCGCGTCACCGGGACTCGCCAGCATCGAGGCGGCCCTGTTCCCGGCCGATGTGCCGTACCTGTATTTCGTCGCCCATCCCGACGGTCATCACGAGTTCCGGACGACCGTTCGTGAGCATAACGAGGCGGTGCGGCAGATGCGCCTCCTGCGGCGACAGGCCGCACGCGCCGCGCGCCCGTAGGCCGTGTCCGACTCGGCCACGGTATCGCAGCGGGGAGCCCAGCGCTGGGAGCGCGGACATCCCTGGATTTTCAAGAGCGACGTAAAGAAGCGGCCCACTGTACCAGCGGGCGCCGTGCGCGTTCGCGATGACCGCGGCCGGTGGCTCGGCGTTGCCTTGTGGAGCCCATCGTCCGAGATCTCGCTGCGGTTGCTCGACCAGGAACCGGATGCCGTTGTCGACGGCAGATGGTGGATGGACCGCTTGTCGCGCGCGGTCGAACGCCGGACGGGTGCAGGACTCGACGCGGTGACGAACGCCTATCGAGTGGTCCACGCCGAGGGAGATGGGCTGCCGGCGATGATCTGCGATCGATACGATCGCTGGCTGGTGGTGCAGTTGCTCAGCGCCGGCGTGGAATCGTTCCGCGACGTCATCGTGGAATCACTCGTCAAGCTCACCGGCGCCGAAGGGGTGTTGGCGCGTCATGATGTGCCGGTACGGTCACGTGAAAGCCTTCCCCGGGAGACGGTTCTGCTGCACGGTGACGTACCGCGGGAGGTCGTGGTGAACGAGCACGGCGTTCGTTATGCGGCGGCCCCGTGGTCCGGCCAGAAGACGGGGGCGTTCCTGGATCAGCGGGAGAACCGCGTCCTGCTGGGGAACCTGGCGCGGGGCCGAGCGCTCGATTGCTTCAGTTACCACGGCTCCTTTGCCCTGCACCTGGCGCTCCGTGCCGATCAGGTGATTGCGGTCGACTCCTCGGCCGAGGCCATTGAGCGGGCGAAAGCGAACTTCACGCTCAACGGGTTCACGAATGGCGAGTTCGTGGAAGCCAACGCCTTCGATTACCTGCGGGACCGGGACCGGGCCGGAGACCGGTTCGACACGATTGCCCTGGACCCCCCGGCGTTCGCCAAGACTCGCGACTCGCTGGAGGCGGCGCTGCGCGGGTACCACGAGATCAACCTCCGGGCGATGCGGCTCCTGGCGGCCGGCGGCGTGCTGTACACGGCCAGCTGCAGCTATCACCTAACGCGGAGCCTGTTCCTGGAGATGATCGAACGGGCGGCCGAGGACAGCGGACGGCGGCTGGTGTTGCGGCAGGTGTTGGGGCAGCCGGTGGATCATCCTGAGATTCTGGCGATTCCGGAGACGGGGTACCTTAAGGGAGCGATACTACAGGCGGACTAACTGCAGCTGCGTGCTGATTGCTGATTGCTGCTGCTAATGCTGCGTGCTGGTGCTGGTGCTGGTGCTGGTCGGTGCTCGCTTGCTAATCGCCGGTCGCCGGTCGCCGGTCGCCGGTCGCCGGTCGCCGGTCGCCGGTCAATGCTGGCACTTCGGGCAGTAGTAGGTCGAGCGAGCGGCTTGCGTTATGCGCTTGATGCGGCTTCGGCAGCGGCGGCAGGGCTCCCCTTCCCGGTCGTATACCGCAAACCGGCTGTACTCCTCCGCCGTAGCGTTGGAGTTGTAGTACCGCTCCTGTCGCTTGAGAGCCGCCGTTAGGGTCGTGCGAATCGCGCGAAGGAGCGTGCGCAGGGCCGATGGGTCGATGCGGTTGGATGGAGTCCGTGGATCGAGGCGGGCGCGCCAGAGCGCTTCGGAGGCATAGATATTTCCAATGCCGGCAACGACGCCCTGGTCGAGCAAGGCGACCTTGATCGGAATCCGCCGCGTAGCGAGTGCCGCCGCGAACGCCGTGGCGGTAAGGCCCGGATCGAGCGCATCAGGGCCTAGCCCGTCATCAGCGGCGGGACTGGCACATAACGAGACCACCGAAAGCGCCCGGGGGTCGTCGAGGACCAGGCGAGATCCATCGTCGAACCCGAACACCGCGCGCACGGTCCGAGGCAGCTCCGACGTCCCTGGCTCGAGCCAATCACCGGTCATGCGAAAATGCACGTGCAGCTCACGACCGCTGGCCAGGCGGAATCGCTGGGATTTTCCCCGGCGCTGCACCTCCAGGATGCGATCGCCGATCAGGGACTTCGCGGCGCGAGCCGGGAGGCTGCGCCGTTGGGAAGGATGCAGGACACGAACACTCGTTATGGTCCTCCCCACGGCAATGCGTCGCGCAATAGCAGTGGCGTGTTCGACTTCGGGAAGTTCGGGCATATGAACATTTGGCAGAATGCTGCGTGCTGATTGCTGATTGCTGATGCAGATGCAACGTGCTGGTGCTGGTGCTGGTGCTGGTGCTGGTGCTGGTGCTGGTGCTGGTGCTGGATGCTGGTTGCGGCGAGCGGACGGAAGTAGGGGAAACGTGGCTGCCGCAGCGTCAGTGGAAATCTGATTTCTCCCACGTCTCACGTCCTCCGTCCGCTTTCTCAATCAAAGAGGAGCAGAATAAAAATTCTCACTGGTTAGGTGTTGCACCCTGGTACCGTGCTTCCCAGCAAGTCGCAATCAGCCACGCGACACGCTGCACTTGCAATGCCTGACGAGTGCGCCTAAGTTGTCGCGCGACCCGCCGCCGAGGGACATGGCACCGCGCTGGCAAGTTTCGCTGAAGCACGCGTATGAGCTGTACGTGGAGCAGGAGATCGAGAACTACAAGTTCTCTCTCCCGCGTAGCGCCATCCTCCGCATTGGCGACGAGGCTGTTACGGCGTTGCGCGACCGCACCCAGCCGGAATTCGATGAGCTGGTCCTCTGTTCCGAGGTCGACCGGATCATCAGCCAGCGACTGCGCATCCCGTCGTATACCACGTGGCGCAAGCGCCGGTTGAAGTTGCTGGCCCAATATCGGAAACCGGAGCACTGGGGTCTCGCCGCTGATGCCCCGCTCGTTTGCGAAATCATCCCGGACACCGATTCCCGGGTCCTGGTCGCGGGCGTGCGGCGCGAAGGACCGGTTCTGTACCTCGCGGCGCGCGGATGCCAGGTCACGGCGCTCGAGGATAATGAAGAAGCCGTGGAACGAGTGGTGAGCGCGGCAAGCCAGGTCGGACTCATGGGCCGGGTGAAGGGAGAGCCGATTGGCCTCGACTCCTGGTCTCCCGATGCCCCGCTCAATGCCGTCGTCGTCACGCCGGCCGCGTTCGAGGGGCTTTCCGCCGAGCAGCGGACCCGCGTCATCGACCTGCTGAAGCGGTCGACGCTCGATGGGGGAGTCCATATGGTGGACCGCCTCGTTGCCGACGGCTCTGACGTGACGATGGAAGAATTGAGGGCTCGCTATCGCGGCTGGGACGTGTCCGTGGTCAACGACGGAAGCGAGAACAGCACGTTCCTGGCTCGCAAAAGCGTCGCATAGGGGCAGCGACGCAGCGGTCGGCGACCAGCCAGCAGCAAGCGGTCAGCGATCGGCGAGCAGCGACCACACCAAACTGGGCTCGTTGCGAATCAACACAGGTGTCCTTCTTCGGCCGTGTCGTTTCGCGACGCGAATGACAATCGGCGGGCGTTCGCCCCGCTCCACTCAACGACTTGCAGCAAGTCCCGGGTGGCACTGTCGTTGCACTAGGCGCGAGTTCCGCGAACACGGAGTTCGCTCCTACCATGAAGAGAGATTCGATGCCGAAGCGCCGTCAGCCGAAAGAGCCGCAGGAACCGATTGGAATTGTCATCTCCGGCGGTCCGCACGAAGAGCCGACGCCGAGGCTGTCGGCGTACGTGTACTCCGATGAAGACGAGACGAGCGGTGAACCGATCGTGATGACGTAGCGGAAGCAGATCCCCGGAAACAAGAAAGCCGGCGCAGAGCGCCGGCTTTTTTGTTACAACCAACGAACGGAGCCTACTTCTTCTTCTTGGCGCCGCCCTTCTTCGCAGCCTTCTTTTTCTTCGCAGCCATTGTTCTCTCCATGGAGAGGGTGTTGAAC
>Ga0209486_10000446_pt1 | contig 18529 bp, 2 predicted proteins | sample NCCompost_FD_187518 | JGI IMG/M metagenome (GOLD analysis project Ga0209486, IMG submission 187518) | Agricultural soil microbial communities from Utah to study Nitrogen management - NC Compost (SPAdes) (version 2) | ecosystem: Environmental > Terrestrial > Soil > Agricultural land | place: USA...
CCGCTGACGGCCACCGGCAAAGTCGACCGCGACGCGCTGCCGCCCCCGGATGCGGCCAACGTCACCGCCTCGCCGGACTACGTCGAGCCGCGGAGCGACACCGAATCGGCGATCGCGGCGATCTGGTCCCGACTGCTCGGCGCGCCGCGCGTCGGACGCGACGACGACTTTTTCGAACTCGGAGGCCACTCCCTGCTGGCGGTGCAGGCATTGGGACGCCTGCGGCAGACGTTTTCGATCGAGCTGCCGCTCGCAGTGCTGTTTGGCTGCTCGACCGTCGCGGAACTCGCCGCCGAAATCGATCGCCGTCTCGCGCGGCACGAGCCGCCGGTCGAACCCGAACTCGTCCTGCTCGCGCGCGATCAACAGCTCCCGTTATCTCACGCGCAGGAACGGCTCTGGTTCCTCGATCAGCTCGAGCCGGGGTCGGCGGCCTACAACGTGCCGATTACGCTCGCACTCGAGGGAGCGCTCGATGCCGTCGCACTCGAACGGGCCTTTACCGAAATCGTCCGACGGCACGAGGTGCTGCGAACGACGTTTGCCGACGACGAGGGACGGCCGTTCCAGGTGGTGCGTGAGGCCGCGTTCCGTCTGGACCGCGTGGACTTGCGCGCGCTGGATTCGGTCCGGCGCCAGAGCGAGCTCGAGGCGCTCGCCCGTGCCGACGCGCTCGCGCCGTTCGATCTCCGCCGCGGGCCGCTGATGCGCGCCTGCCTTGTTCGGCTCGACGACGCCGAGCACGCACTGCTCCTGAACCTGCATCACGTCGTCTGCGACGCCTGGTCGCTGCGCGTCCTTGTTCGCGAACTGGCGACCCTGTACGACGCGTTCTGCGACGGTCGTGCGCCGGAGCTGCCTCCGGTTGCCCTGCATTACTCTGATTTCGCCGTCTGGCAGCGGAAGTGGCTCACCGGACCGGAGCGTCGACGGCAGCTCGACTACTGGGTCGCCCAGCTCGCCGACACTCCAACGCTGGAGTTACCGCGAGATCGTCCGCGGCCGGCAGCACCGACGTACAACGGCGCGCATCACGCGTTCACGATCCCGGGTCCGCTGAGCGATGGAATCAAGGCGCTGGCGCGACGCGAGGGAGCCACGCTCTTTACGACGATGCTCGCCCTCTTCAAGGCGCTGCTGTTCCGCTACACGGGCCAGTCGGACATCGTTGTCGGGACACCAATTGCCTATCGACCGCGCCCCGAGCTCGAGCCGCTGATCGGCTTCTTCTCGAACAGCCTCGCGCTGCGGACCCACGTCGACCCCAACGGCGCGTTCCCGGAATTACTGGGCGCCGTACGCGACGTCACGGTCGACGCGTTCGCCAACCAGGATGTGCCTTTCGAACTCGTCGTGGATGCCGTGCAGCCGGAGCGGCACCTCGATCGCAATCCGCTTTTCCAGACGCTGTTCACGCTGCAGCACGCGGCCCCCGACGCCGCCGCGCTGCGAGGACTGACGATGAAACCGATCGAGGTGGAAGGGCGCAGCGTCCGCCTCGATATGGAGTTCCATATCGGCGAGAGCGCCGAGGGACTGATCGGCGCGATTTACTACAGCACGGATCTGTTCGATGCGGCGACGATCGCGCGCTTCGCGAGTCATTTCACGCGTCTGCTGCAGAGCGTCGTCGAGGAGCCCGAGCGGCCGGTCGCCGAACTGACGTTGATTCCTGCGGACGAGCGCACGCAGATTCAGGCGTGGAACGCCACCGCGGCGCCACTGCGCCGGGAACTCACCATCATCGAATGGTTCGAGGAGCAGGTCGCGCGGACGCCCCATCACGTGGCGGTCGAATTCCATGGCCTGCAGCTGACGTACGAAGAGCTCAACGCCAAGGCGAATCAGCTGGCGCGTTGTCTGAAGGAGTACGGAGTCAGACCGGACGATCGCGCCGCGATCTGCGTCGACCGGTCGATCGCGTTGGCCGTGTGCGTGCTGGGCGCGCTGAAGGCGGGCGCCGCCTATGTGCCGCTCGACCCGTCGTACCCGGCCGATCGGCTGCAGTACATGCTCGGCGACAGCGGGGCCAAGGTCGTGGTGATGCACGAGCACCTGCTGCCGCTGCTCAGCCCCAAGGGGCGCCGGCGGCGGCGCGCGACGAAGCGTGCCCCGGCGGCTGCGCCGCCGACCGTCCTGTGCATCGATCGTGATTGGGACGTCATCGCACGCCACGACGATCACGATCTCGCCCGGACCTGCGGCCCCCATCACCTCGCGTATGTGCTCTACACGTCCGGCTCCACAGGGCGTCCGAAAGGGGTGGCCATGCCGCACCGGGCGCTGGTCAACCTGGCCGAGTGGCAGCTGGGCGCATCGCAGGAGCGGGCCGCCGGGCGCACGCTGCAGTACGCCCCCTTGAGCTTCGATCCGTCATTCCTCGAGATGTTCTCCACCTGGTTCGCCGGCGGCACGGTGGTGCTGATCGAGGAGGCGTTGCGCCGCGACTTCGTGGCCCTGCTCCGATTTCTGGACCGGCACGCGATCGAGCGTCTCTACATCACGCCCGCCGCGCTGCACCAGCTCGCCGATGTTGCGGAGACGTGGCGTATCTATCCGCGCGCCCTGCGCGAGGTGAACGCGGCCGGCGAGCGGCTGGAGATCACGCCCGCCGTCGCACGGTTCTTCAGGGCACTGGGTGACTGCACGCTCTTCAACCAGTACGGGCCGACCGAATCGCACGTGGTTACGGCGTCGATGCTCGACGAGCGCACCAGCCCGTGGCCGTCGTCGCCCTCCATCGGCTGCCCGTTGCCCAACACGCAGGTGTATCTGCTCGACGGGCGTGGTGGATCGGTGCCCATCGGCGTCCCGGGTGAGCTGTTCATCGCCGGCGAATGTCTGGCGCGCGGTTATCTCGACAAGCCACGTCTGACCGCGGAGCGATTCGTTCCCGATCCGTCGCCGTCCGCGAAAGGCGGACGGCTGTATCGGTCTGGTGACCTGGCGCGTCGGCGCCATGACGGCAGCATCGAGTTTCTCGGACGCACGGATCATCAGGTCAAGCTGCGCGGGTACCGGGTCGAACCGGGAGAAATCGAAGCGGTGCTCACCGAGCACCGCAGCGTCCTCCATGCCGCGGTGGCCGTCCCCGAGACGGCCGGCAAGTCCAGACAGCTCGTGGCGTACGTGGTCGCGCGGGACGGGCACCACGTCTCGGCGGAACAGCTTCGTGCCCATATGGCGCGGCGCGTCCCCGATTACATGGTGCCTTCAATCGTCGAGCAGCTCGAGACGCTGCCGCTGACGCCCAGCGGAAAAGTCGATCGCGCGGCGCTGCCCGAACCGACTGGCGCGGGATCCGGAGACGGGTATCTGCCGCCGCGCACCGATGTCGAGCACAGGCTCGCCGCACTCTGGTCGGAGATCCTGGAGGTCGAACGGGTTGGGATTGCCGACAACTTCTTCTCGATCGGAGGCCACTCGCTGTCGGCCGTGCAGGTGGTGTCACGCGTACGGCGCGAATGGGGAGTGGAGATCCCGATACGCACGCTCTTCGAGTGTCCGACGGTTTCCGGCCTGGCGGAACGGCTCGAGGACCTGCTCTGGATGGCGCGCCCACGAGACCGCCAGCCAGCGGGTGCCGAGCGGGAAGAGGGCGTGTTGTGACTGTTGCGAAACTGCTCGCGCGGCTTCGCGATCTCGACGTGCGATTGAGCGTCGACGGCGATCAGCTGCGATTCGACGCACCGCCCGGTGTCGTCGCCGACGAACTGCGGGCCGCCATCAAAGCGCAGAAGGCCGAGCTCATCGCCTGCCTGCGCGGGCCAGGGCCCGGAGGGGGCATTGCCCGCGTGCCGCGGGGCGGCCCGATGCCGGCCAGCTTCGCGCAACGGCGGATGTGGTTCCTTCATCAGATCGCCCCGTCCGAACCGGTCTACAACCTGAACGGCGGGCTCCGCCTTCGTGGCTCGCTCGACGTTCACGCACTCGGACAGGCTCTCGATACCGTGCGCCGGCGGCACGAGATCCTCAGGACGACGTTTCGTCTGGAGGAAGGCGAGCCGGTGCAGCACGTGGCAGCGCCGATCGACGTGCCGCTGGACGTGGTGGACCTGTCGTCGCTGGAAGAGGCGACACGGCTTGGAGAGTTCGAGGATTTCAAGACCGAGTGGACGCGGCAGACGTTCGACCTCGGTTCCGGACCGTTGTTCCGAACGCGCCTGGTACGACTGGCTGCGAGTGACCATGTGCTGCTCCTCTCGTTCCATCACATCGTGTGCGATGGCTGGTCGCTCGGGATCTTCACCCGCGAGCTGACGGCCGCGTACGCATCGGCGACGACGGGAGCGAATCTCGACCTGCCCGAGCTGCCGGTCCAGTACGCGGATTTCGCGGCATGGCAGCGCAGCGTCGCCGACGGGCCCGAGCTCGAGCGCCACCTCGACTACTGGCGCCGGAAGGTCGCGCCGCCGCTGCCGGTGCTGGAACTGCCGACCGATCGTCCGCGCGCATCGGTCCGCACCGCCGCCGGCGCCGTGCGCCCCTTCCATGTATCCGACGCGACCGCGCGGAAGCTGGAGGTGCTCGCACAGAGTCAGGACGCCACGTTGTTCATCGTCCTGCTCGCCGGCTTCAAGGCGCTGCTGTTTCAGTACACGGGACAGCGCGACATCGTGGTCGGCTCGGGTTTCGCGGGACGCGAGCGTCCCGAAGTTGAGCCGCTCATCGGATTCTTCGTGAACGGACTCGCGCTGCGCACGCTGCTGCGGCCGGAGATGACCGTCGCCGAACTGGTGCGCGACCTTCGCCAGACATGCCTCGAGGCCTTCGAGCACCAGGACGTTCCCGTCGAAAAACTCGTGGAGGAACTTCGCCCGTCGCGGGATGCCGGCCCAAACCCGTTGTATCAGGTGATGTTTGCGATGCAGCCGGCGGCGACGGTCCGATGCGAGCTGCCGTCGCTGGACATTTCAGCGGTGGCGCTCCCGGTCGCGACGTCCAGGTGCGACCTGACCGTGTCGATGACGGCGGGCGGTCGCGGGCTGGCGGGCCTGGTCGAGTACAGCAGCGACTTGTTCGACGCCGAAACCGTCGACCGACTTGCGGCCCACTACGTACGCCTGCTCGACCAGTTGGTGGACAACCCGACGCAGACCGTGGAGGAGCTGAGCCTCGCCGACTCGACGGAACAGGCTGCGCTCGGGGGGTGGGCGTGTGGAGCGGCGACGCCGAGTCCCGCGGGGACGGTTCCGCAGTCGATCTCACGGCGTGCGGCGGCGAATCCAGAGGCGATCGCCGTGTGGTCTGGCGGTGCGCGCCTGTCGTACGGCGAACTGGAGACGCGGGCGAATCGCCTCGCGCACCTGCTGCGCGGCCAGCGCGTGGGGCGCGACGTGCGGGTGGGCGTGCTGTTCGACCGCTCGATCGAATACGTCGTCGCCGCGCTCGCCGTGCTTCGTGCCGGCGGCGCCTATGTGCCGCTGGATTCGTCGTATCCGGACGGCCGGCTTGCGCAGATGGCGGCGGACGCCGGGATTTCGCTCGTGCTGACGACCGCCTCGCTCGAAGCACGGGCCCGAGGGTGGGCTGATCGTGTTGTCGCGCTGAACGCGGACGATGCCGTTACGGACGCGTGGCCGAACGCTGTCCCGGACGTTGCCATCGACGGAGAACAGCTCGCCTACGTTATCTACACATCAGGCTCGACAGGCATGCCGAAGGGCGTCGCCGTCACGCACAACGGCCTGAACAACCTTGTTCAGTGGCACGTACGCCGTTTCGGAATCACTTCCGATGACCGGGCCACGCTCGTGGCAAACGTGGGATTCGATGCGAGTGTCTGGGAGCTGTGGCCCAGCCTCGTCGCTGGTGCGTGTGTTTACGTGGCGGACGACGCGCTGCGTGCGTCACCGCGTGATCTGTACGCGTGGCTGCGCGATGCGGCAATCACGATCACGTTCCTGCCCACGCCGCTCGCGGACGCCATACTCCAGGAGCCCACACCGGCCGGGCTGCGTCTCCGCTGGCTGTTGACTGGTGGTGATCGCCTGGTGCGTCTGCAGCCGCCGGGCTCGTCCTTCGCGCTTGTCAACAACTACGGTCCTACGGAGAACACGGTTGTGTCGACCAGCGGCGTTGCCGCGCCGACGGCCGCTGGTCCGCCGACCATCGGCCGCCCGATCGACAACGTGCGTACGTACGTGCTGGACGATCGATTGCGCGCCGTGCCGCGCGGCGTGGTCGGCGAGCTGTATGTTGCGGGCGCCAGCCTGGCTCGCGGGTACATCGGCCGCGCCAGGGAGACGGCAGCGCGGTTTCTCCCCGATCCGGCGGGGCCGACGGGCGCGCGCATGTATCGCACCGGCGACCTGGTCCGCTGGGTCGCTGACGGCGAGCTTGATTTCGTCGGCAGACGGGATCACCAGGTGAAGATTCGCGGCGTTCGCATCGAGCTCGGTGAAGCCGAGGCGGCGCTGCGGGCCCTTCCGGGTGTGGCTTCCGCCGTGGCCACGGTGCGCGGTCCGGCCGACGATCCCCGGCTCGTCGGCTACGTCGTCGCGGAACCGGGTGCCAGAGTGGATCCATCGACGGCGCGCACGACACTCCAGGCGCGCCTGCCTGGATATCTCGTACCGTCTGCGATCGTCGTGCTCGACGCACTTCCGGTAACGGGAACGGGCAAGGTCGACCGCGCCGCGCTTCCCGAACCGTACGTGGCGGCAGCCGCAGCTGCTGCGCCTCCGCGGTCGGCGATCGAGCGCGAGATCGCCGCGGTGTGGTGCGACGTGCTTGGGCTGCCGCGGGTCGCGGTCGATGCCAACTTTTTCGATGTCGGTGGACACTCGCTGCGCCTCATCAAGCTGCAGTCCGCACTGGAAGGCCGGCTCGGTCGCCCCGTGCCGCTCGTCGCGCTCTTTCAGCACCCCACGATCGCCGCACAGGCCGAGTACCTCGCCGACGAGGTGAGCGCCGCACCGGACACGGTCGCCGCGCCTGCTCCGCGCGAGGAACCGATTGCCGTCATCGGCCTCGCCGGCCGTTTTCCCGGCGCGCCGAATCTGGATACGTTCTGGGAGAACCTCCGCGCCGGGCGCGAGACCCTGCGGCGGTTTTCGCCCGGCGAGCTCGAAGCGGCCGGCGTGCCTCGTGCGCTCATCTCGGACCCACGGTTCGTCCCCGTCCGCGGCGTTCTGGACGAGATCGATCGGTTTGACGCGACGCTGTTCGGCCTCTCGCCGCAGGAAGCAGCGCTCCTGGATCCGCAGCAGCGGCTGATGCTCGAGTGCGCGTGGCAGGCGATGGAGAACGCCGGCTACGCCGCCGGCGCTCGTCAACGCCATCGAACAGGAGTGTTCGCCGGCACGAGCGTGAACACGTACGTGGCCGCGGCCGATCCGGCGGCACTCCGGGACGCAGGACCCGCGCAGGTGCTGATCTCGAGCGACAAGGACTTCCTGGCGACGCGACTGAGCTACAAGCTGCAGTTGACCGGCCCGAGCGTGACCGTGCAGACAGCGTGCTCGACCTCGCTCGTCGCGGTGCACGCCGCATGTCAGGCGCTTCGATCGGGCGAATGCGAGATGGCGATCGCCGGAGGTGTGTCGGTGACCGTTCCGGCGGTCGGTGGGTACCTCCACCACCCGGACGGCATCACCTCTCCCGATGGCCGTTGCCGCGCGTTCGACGCACGAGCGGCCGGCACGGTGCCGGGCAACGGTGTCGGCGCGGTCGTACTGAAACCGCTCCGCGCGGCCGTCGCCGACGGCGATTCGATCCATGCCGTCATCGCCGGCAGCGCCGTGAACAATGACGGCGCCGACAAGGTCGGGTTCACCGCGCCCAGCGTCAACGGTCAGGCGTCAGTAGTTGCGGCGGCGTTGAAGGCGGCAGGAGTGACGGCGGACGAGATCGACTATGTCGAGGCGCACGGCACCGGCACGCCGCTCGGCGATCCGATCGAAGTCGCGGCGCTCGGCCAGGTCTTCGGCGACTCACCCTCGCGCGGTACGTGCTGGCTCGGCTCCGTCAAGTCCAACATCGGCCACCTCGATGCCGCGGCGGGCATCGCCGGCCTCATCAAGACCGTGCTGGCACTCGTCCACCAGGAGATCCCGCCGAGCCTGCACTTCGAGACGCCCAACCCGCGGCTGGACCTTGGTCACTTCCACGTTCCGACCTCGGTGACACCCTGGGTTGCGCGCGAGGGGGCGCCGCGCCGCGCCAGCGTGAGCTCGTTCGGCATCGGCGGAACCAACGCCCACGTGATCGTGGAAGAGGCTCCCGCGGGCCGCGCCACGGATCGCGGGCGCGTGTGGCAGCTCGTGCCGGTGTCGGCGCGTACGGTTGATGCCGCCGGCCGCGCCGCCGCGCAGCTTGCCGACTGGCTCGAATCGCACACGGACGTGCCGCTGACCGACGTCGCGTACACCCAGCAGATCGGCCGCGCGGCGTTCGAAAGCCGGCGCGCGGTCGTCGGCAGTGACGCGGCGTCCGTCGCCGCAGCGCTGCGAACCGCGCCGACGCGAACCGCCCGCTCGAATCCCGACGCCGGCATCGTGTGGCTGTTTCCAGGCCAGGGCGCGCAGTCGCTGCGCATGGGCCAGGCGCTGTACGAATACGAACCGATCTTCCGCGCCGAGATCGATGCGTGCGCAACGGCCCTGGACGGATGGCTCGACGGCGACCTCCGCAGGGTGCTCTATCCGCGCACGGTGGAAGAGGAAGTCGACGCGACCAGCCTCCTCGCGGGTGCCACCTGGGCGCAAGTCGCCCTCGTCGCGGTCGAGCTGGCGCTCGCGGCACTGTGGCGCTCCTGGGGTGTTCGCCCGGCCGTCGTGGCCGGACACAGCGCTGGCGAACTGGCCGCCGCCTGCGTGGCGGGCGTGATCGCACGGGACGATGCGATCAGGCTTGCCGCACGGCGGGGACAGCTGATGGAGCGCGCGGCGCCTGGTGGAATGTGCGCGGTGGCGATGCCGCCGGCGGAGATCGAGCTGGAACTCGGGCCGGATCTCTGGCTCGCGGCGATCAACAGCGACACACAGTGCGTGGTCGCCGGAACGTCGAACGCGGTGACCGAGTTTGAAGCGCGCATGAGCCGGACGGGGCGGATCGTGCAGAGACTGCCGGCCGCCGGCGCGTTCCATTCGGGGTTGATGTCCGACGTGGCCGATCCGCTGGCGGCCGCGGCGGCGTCATTCGCCATCCGGCCGCCCCAGCTCGCGTGGATGTCCAGCGTCACCGGTGAGCAGGTCAAGAGTATCGACGCGTCGTACTGGGGGCGGCAGGTTGTCGCCCCGGTCGAATGGGCGGCAGCGGTCGCGTCGGCTCGCGCACTGGCTGGTACACCCGTGTGGATGGAGCTTGGGCCCGGCCACACGCTGATCAATCTGGTGCGCGCAGGTGCCTCCCACGACGAGCCGGCGATTCCCACGCTCGACGGCGATGATGCCGCGTACGCGGTGACCTCGGCGCTGGCAAGCCTATGGAGCGAGGGCTGCTCGGTCGACTGGCCGGCGTACCACGCCGGCTCGCACCATCGGCGAATCGCGCTGCCGACGTATCCGTTCCAGCGGGAGCGCTACTGGCTTGGTGCCGGCGCCTCACGGCGGCACTCCGTGTTGCAGCGCGCGTGGACCGGGGCGTCGACCTACCAGCCCGTGTGGAGGCAGGCGACGGGGCGCACGCCGGAGTCCGGCACGCAGCCGCCGCGCCGATGGCTGCTGCTCGCCGACGGCGTTGGGCTGTCGGAGCAACTGCGCGCCGCGCTCGAGCGGGACGGCGAGTCGGTCATCTTCGTCGAGGCCGGGGAGCGATTCACGCGGCGCGGCGCGAACCATTATGCCGTTCGTCCGCGCGAAGGCGCCGATTACGACGCGCTGCTGCGCAACCTCGAAAGCGCGGGCGCCCCGCCGACCGACGTGGTGCACGCCTGGGCGGTCAGCGGCGAACCGGTCGACGAAGCCGACCAGGGCGCCGTTTCGGTGGCGCACGACCGGTGCTTCCACAGCCTGATGAACCTCGCGCGTGCACTGTCGCGCCGAGCGTCGAGCGACACGCTGCGGATCACGGTGATCAGCAACCACGTCCATGCCGTCACCGGCGACGAGATCGTGTCGCCAATCAAGGCGATCGTGCTCGGCCCCTGTCGCGTCATCCCGGCGGAGGTTCCACGGACGCTGTGCCGCCACGTCGATGTCGTGTGGCCGGCGCACGCCGGCGGCACAATCGACCGGCTGCTGCGCGAGCTGCGAACGCCGGGAAGCGATCGTGTCGTCGCTCTGCGTGGGCGGCACGCCTGGACGCACGCGTTCGAGCGTGTCGAGGCAGGTGAGGGCGATGGCGTCGGCCTCCGGCGGGACGGCGTGTACCTCATCACCGGCGGACTCGGTGGCGTCGGCTCTGCGCTCGCCGAACTGCTGGCGACGCGCTGTCGCCCGAAGCTGATTCTCGTCTCTCGATCGCTGCTGCCGCCGCGTCACGCGTGGGACGCCTGCACCGACAGCGACGGCGCTGACGCCATGATGGCAAACCGCATTCGCCGGCTGCAGCGCATGGAGGCGCTTGGCGCGGAGGTCGTGATCGAACGCGCCGACGTCTGCGCCTTCGCCGAGATGCAGCAGGTCGTTGAACGGGCGTACGCGCGCTTCGGACGTATCGACGGCGTCATTCACGCGGCGGGCGTGGCCGGCGGCGGAATGATCGCGCGCCGCAGCCGCCAGGCGGCGGCGGCCGTGCTGGCGCCGAAGGTGGAGGGAACGCTGACGCTCAGCCGCCTGTTCGCGCAGGCGCCGCTCGACTTCTTCGTCCTCTGCTCCTCCCTCACCGCCTTTCTCGGCGGGCTGGGACAGGCGGATTACTGCGCCGCCAACGCGTTCCTCGATGCGCACGCGCAGGCGCGGTGGTGCGCGGGCGACTCACGATTTCTGTCGATCAACTGGGACACGTGGCGCGAACGGGGAATGGCGGTGGATACGCAGGTCCCGCGCGAGCTGACGTCGATCCGTGAACAGGCGCTGAACAGCGGTCTGTCCGACGGCGACGGGCAGTCGGCGTTCCTTCGCGCACTGGCCGCGCGGGTGCCGCAGATGGCGATCTGCACCAAGGACCTCGACTCGTTGATCGAGGCGATGGACAGGCCGTCGTCACCGCCGGGCGCCGCAGACGAGGCGCCGGCGGTCGAACGGCATGTGCGGCCGCAGCTGCGCACCTCCTATGTCGCGCCGGACAGCACCACGGCGCGCGAGGTATGCGCCGCGTTCGAGCGGGCGCTCGGCGTAGAACCGGTTGGCATCAACGACAACTTTTTCGAGCTCGGCGGACATTCGCTGTCGGCGGTGGAGCTGATGGCCCGCTTGAACCGGCGCTTCGACGCCGACGTGCCCGTTGCTGCGCTCTACGAAAAACTGACCCCGGGCTTCCTCGCCCGCCTGTTCGACGACCGCGCCGACGCGTCTCGCGAGCTGGCCGGCGTGGGGCAGCGGAACGATAAAGGACGGCGGCAGACGCTGCGGACGAAGCGCCGCGACGCCCGCGTGGAGAGGAGATCACGGCGATGAGTTCCAGACCCGACAACGGCACGCGCACCGACATCGCAATCGTGGGAATGAGCGGACGCTTTCCGGGGGCGCGAACGCTGGAGGAATTCTGGCAGAACCTGCGCGATGGGGTGGAGTCGCGGACGGAGTTCAGCGACGAGGACCTGTTGAACGAGGGCATCGCCGTCAGCACGCACCACCCGCGTCACGTCCGGGCCGGTTTCGTGCTCGAGGACTGCGACAAGTTCGACGCCGGCTTTTTCGGCATCAACCCGCGCGAGGCCGAAACGCTCGAACCGCAGCATCGCGTGTTCCTCGAGTGCGCGTGGGAGGCGCTCGAGAACGCCGGATACGATGCCGAGCGGTTCGGCGGCCGCATCGGAATCTTCGCTGGGGCGACCTACTGCAACTACCTGATCCTGAATCTGTTCCGTTCGGCGAAGGCGGTCCGCCACACCGGTCACCGACAACTGGTGTTTGGCAGCGTGCCGGACTACATGGTCACGCGCGTCGCCTATCGGCTGAACCTGACGGGTCCCGCGTACTTCGTGCAGACCGCCTGCTCGACGTCGCTGTCCGCTGTCCATCTCGCCGCGCAGAGCCTGACCAGGCACGAGTGCGACATGGTGCTGGCCGGCGGCGTGTCGGTGAAAGTACCGCAGCGGCTCGGCTACCTGTACGAGGAAGGCGGTATGGAGTCGCCCGACGGCCGCGTGCGGACGTTCGACGCGAATGCGAAGGGAACAGTGTTCGGCAGCGGCGTCGGCGCGGTCGTGCTGAAGCGGCTGACGGACGCACTCGCCGATCGGGATCATATCCACGCCGTCATCCGCGGCACCGCCACGAACAACGACGGCTCGACCAAGGTGGGCTTCACGGCGCCGGGCGTCGTCGGACAGGCCGAGGTCGTCGCGCAGGCGCTCGAGAACAGCGGCGTGTCGGCCGACGCGATCGATTACATCGAGACGCACGGCACGGGGACGGAGCTGGGCGATCCGATCGAGATCGCGGCCTTGACGCGCGCGTTCGCGACGCACACCAGCCGGCGCGGCTACTGCGCCATCGGATCGGTAAAGCCGAACGTCGGACACCTCGACGCCGCCGCTGGCGTGAGCAGTCTGATCAAGACCGTGCTGGCGCTGCAGCACCGCCAGATTCCACCGACCATCAACTTCGAGCGCCTCAACCCGAAGATCGAGCTCGAACGGTCGCCGTTTTTCATCAACACGACGCTTCGCGACTGGGCCAGCGCCGAGGGACGCCCGCGGCGGGCGGGCGTCAGCAGCTTCGGGTTCGGCGGCACCAATGCCCACGTGGTGGTGGAGGAGGCGCCGCCCGAGCCGGCCGCGTCGGCGTCGCGACAGCACCAGTTGCTGGTCCTCTCCGCCCGCACACCTGCCGCGCTCGACGCCGCAAGCCTGCGCCTCGCCGATTACCTCGCGCGCGATGGACGCACGAATCTCGCCGACGTCGCGTTCACACTGCAGATGGGCCGGCGGCCGTTTGCGCACCGGCGCGCGATCGTGTGCGACGGCCGCACGCGCGCGATCGAGGCGCTGCACGGCGATGCCATACGGTGGACGTCCAACGATCGGGCGTCGGCAAAGGATCGCCCCGTCGTATTCATGTTTCCGGGTCAGGGCGCCCAGTACGTGAACATGGGCCGCGCCCTCTACGACGAGGAGCCGGTCTTTCGTGAGGTCGTCGCGGAATGCGCGGAGTCCCTCCGGCCCCACCTCGGCTTCGACATCCGCGACGTCCTCTATCCCGGCGCCGACGCGGCCGCCGACGCGACGCGGCGGCTGACACAGACCTCGGTGACGCAGGCGGCGATCTTCACGATCGAACTCGCTCTCGCGCGGACCTGGATCGACTGGGGCGTGACGCCGACGGCGATGATCGGACACAGCATCGGCGAATACGTGGCGGCCGCGGTGTCCGGCGTCCTCACCGTGGCGGATGCGCTGCGGCTCGTTGCCCTGCGTGGCCAGTTGATGGAGTCAATGCCGGCGGGCGCGATGCTGGCCGTGCCGCTGCCCGCGAGCCAGCTGGCGTCGATGTTCGGCGCGGATCTCTGGCTGGCCGCCGCGAACAGCCCGTCACTCTCGGTTGCGTCGGGCGGGGAAGACGCGATCCGGACCCTCGAGCGGCGGCTCGCCGACCAGGGTATCGAGGGGCGCCGGCTGCATACATCCCACGCGTTTCATTCCGGCCTGATGGATGGAGCGGTGGCGGCCTTCGTCGACGCCGCGCGCAGCGTGACCTTCCACTCACCGTCGATCCCGTACGTCTCCAACGTCACGGGCGGCTGGGTCACGGCTGATCTGGTCGCCGATCCGAACTACTGGGGAACTCACATCCGCCAGACAGTGCGGTTCGCCGATGGGGTAAGCCGGCTGCTCGAAGATGACGATCGCGCGTTTCTGGAGGTCGGTCCGGGGAACACGCTCAGTACATTCGTCCGTCACCAGTCCCAGCGGCCCGACAGCCGCGTGATCGTGTCCTCGATGCGGCATCCGAACGAGGACGTCGCCGACGGTGCGGTGGCGCTGAACGCGCTGGGCCGGTTATGGGTCTCGGGCGCCGCCGTCGATTGGAAGCGGTTTTCGAGCGGAGAGGAGCGGCATCGGGTTCCGCTCCCGACCTATCCGTTCGAGCGCGCCCGTCATTGGGTCATGCCGGACAAACCGGACCTGAAGGCCGTGCGGCGTTCGTCGGGGTTCCTGCAGCCGGATCCGAAGAACTGGTTCTACGTGCCCGCCTGGACGAGCACGCCAGCCGTCCGTGCCGACGCCGGGGCGCCCGAAAGCTGGGTCGTCTTCGAAGACGAGAGCGGTGTGGGCCGTGAGCTGACGGGGCGGTTGCAGTCGGCCGGGTCGCGCGTCGTCACTGTTCGAGCGGCAGCCGCGTTCAGGGAAGCGGGCGACGGTGCGTTCGAGATCAATCCCACGTCGCGCGCCGACTACGTCACGCTCGTCCGCAGGCTGCGGCAGCAGTTGCCGCGCCCATCCGCCATCGCGCACTGTTGGATGGTCGGCGAGGCGCCCCCCGATGCGCCGGACCAGTACTGGGACGAACGCGGGTTCTTCAGCCTGCTCTATCTGGCGCAAGCGCTGGGCGAAGCCGGCGCGTCATCGTCGCTCACAATCCAGGTACTGACGACCGGGCTCCACGACGTTTCTGGAGACGAAGAGCTCACGCCACGCAAGGCCACCGTTCTTGGACCGGCGCGGGTCATCCCGCTCGAGTTCGGACACATCGCGTGCCGCGTCATCGATTTCTCGCTGGCCGACGCCAGGCCGCAACTGATCGATCGACTGACCGACGAGCTCCTCGGCCGCACGGACGATATTGCTGTTGCATACCGCCGCGGCCGCCGCTGGGCGCTTTCGTACGAGCAGCACCGTCTCGAGGATCCAAAGGGTCCGCCGAGCCGCGTCCGCGACGCGGGGACATACCTCATCACCGGCGGACTGGGAGGCATCGGCCTCGTGCTCGCCGGATGGCTGGCGAAGACCGCGCGCTGCAATCTCGTCCTCACCAGTCGCCGCGGTCTCCCGCCGCGCGATCAATGGGATGCGGTGCTGGCGCGGTCCAACGGGTCGGACCAGACGGTCGGCCAGATTCTGCAGGTGCGGCAGCTCGAGGCCGATGGAGCTCAGGTGCTCGTTGCCAGCGCGGACACGGCCGATCGCGAGCGGATGCGCGAGGTGCTCGCCGAGGCGACGGCGCGGTTTGGGGCGATTCACGGCGTGATCCACTCCGCGGGCGTGGCCGGCGGCGGAATGATCCAGCTGAAGAAGCCCGAGGCGGCGGTCTCGGTGATGCGGCCAAAGGTCGACGGAACGATCGTCCTGGGCGGGCTCTTGGACGGGCAGCCGCTCGACTTCTTCCTGCTGTGTTCGTCGCTTACGTCCGTGCTCGGAGGAGTGGGCCAGGTGGACTACTGCGGCGCGAACGCATTCCTCGACGCGTACGCCAGATGGCACTCGGCACGCACCGGCACCTTCACGGTCGCGGTGAATTGGTCGGCATGGCGCGAAATCGGCATGGCCGTCGACACCGACATTCACGAGTCGCTGCGCGGTCAGTTCCGCGACCGGATGCTGGCGGCGGGCCTCGGCAACCGTGACGGCATCGAAGCGACCAGACGGATTCTCGACGCGGCACCCGCGTCGCAGGTGGCGGTATCGCAGGTCGACGTCTACGCGCTGCTGCACGCCGTTCGCGACAGCGTGTCCGACGAGGCCGACACGGACGCCGCGGCGGACACACGCACCGGCGCGCAGAGCGGCACGAGCCGGCCCGAGTTGGCGTCGACGTTTGCCGCACCACGGACAGAGACGGAGCGGAAGCTGTGCTCGCTCTGGCAGGAGAGTCTCGGCATCGCGCAGATCGGCGTCAACGACAGCTTCTTCGATCTCGGCGGCCATTCGCTTCTTGCCGTTCGCATGATGACGCGAATCAACGAGACGCTCGGCACGGAGATACCGGTCGCGAAGCTCTACGAGGGGCTCACGGTTGCGTTCCTGGCACAACTGATCGACGGCAAGAAAGACGCGGCCGTGTCTGAAGCCGCCGATTTCGAGGCGCGCGACCGGCGGCGTGAGAAGGCGCGACGGCAGAAGGAACATCAGCAGCGGCGGCTCGCCATGGCGCGGCGATAGAGGAACGGGTATGTCTGAAAACGATCACAACAGGTCCGGCACCGGCGTCGCCATCATCGGCATGGTCGGGCGTTTCCCCGGCGCGCCCGACCTCGACACGTACTGGCGCAACCTCAGGGACGGTGCGGAAACGATCACGCGCTTCGAACGTCCGGGCGCACCGTCGGGCGGCATCCTGCCCGCGTGGTTCGACGATCCCAGCTACGTTCCGTCGCGCGGCACGCTCGACGGCGTGGACCTCTTCGACGCGTCGTTCTTCGGCTACAGCCCGCGCGAGGCGACGATCATGGATCCGCAGCAGCGGCTCTTCCTCGAGTGCGCCTGGGAGGCGCTCGAGAGCGCCGGCTACGATCCGAAATCCTACAAGGGTCTGATCGGCGTCTATGGCGGTTGCACCGCCAGCTCCTACATGCCGCTCGTCTATGCGGATCCACACGCGCTTGCGCAGTCCGACGGACTGGCGATTGCCATCGGCAACGAGATCGCCTTTCTGACCACGCGCGTCTCCTACAAGCTGGACCTGCGGGGGCCCAGCTGCCCGGTGCAGACGGCGTGCTCGACATCGCTGGTCGCGCTGCACCTCGCCTGCCAGGGTCTGCTCAACGCGGAATGCGACATGGCGATCGCCGGCGGCGTCTCGGTGCGGCTGCCGCAGGAGGCGGGCTATACCTATCAGCCATCCGGCATTCTGTCCCCCGACGGACACTGCCGGCCGTTCGACGCGCGCTCGCAGGGGACGCTCTTCAGCAACGGCATCGGCGTCGTTGTGCTCAAACGACTCGAGGATGCACTCGCCGACGGCGACTCCATCCACGCCGTGATTCTGGGCTCGGCCGTCAACAACGACGGCTCGCAGAAGGCGAGTTTCACGGCGCCGGCGGTGGGCGGCCAGGGCGAGGTCATTGCCGATGCTCTCATGCATGCCGACGTGGATCCGGAGTCGATCAGCTACCTCGAGGCGCACGGCACGGCGACCGCGCTCGGCGATTCAATCGAGATGCAGGCGCTCAACCGTGTCTTCCCGGCCGACGAGCGCCGACAGTACTGCGTGCTGGGCTCGGTGAAGTCGAACCTGGGCCACCTCGATGCGGCCGCCGGTGCGGCCGGACTCATCAAGACGGTGCTCGCGATGCAGCACCGCGAAATCCCGCCGACGCTGCACTACGAGCAGCCGAACCCGGACATCGACTTCGAGAACAGTGCGTTTCGGGTGAGCGCGCGCCTCATGGAGTGGACCACCGACGGCGGCGCGCCGCGGCGCGCCGGCGTGAGCTCGTTCGGCTTCGGCGGCACGAACGCGCATGTCGTTCTCGAGGAGGCGCCGCTGCGCGAGCCGTCCGGACCATCGCGGCCGTATCAGCTGCTCACATTGTCGGCAGACGCCGAGGAAGGCCTCGACCGCGCAACTGCCGGACTGGCGCGCCATTTCAGACGCCACCCCGACGAATCGCTGGCCGACGCCGCCTACACGCTCAAGGTGGGGCGGCGGGCGTTCCGGCATCGCCGCATCGCAGTCTGTGCAGACGCTGCTGGCGCTGCGGCCGTTCTCGAGGCGCGCGATCCTGCGGCCGTGTTCAGCGGCGTGGCGGACGCCGGTGATCGGCCGGTCGTCTTCATGTTCCCGGGACAGGGAGCGCAGCACCCGAACATGGCGCGGGAACTCTACGATCTCGAGCCGGTTTTCCGCCAGGTCGTCGACGAGTGCTGCGAAACGCTGCGTGAGCCGCTGGGGCTCGATCTGCGCGAGCTGCTCTATCCGGCCGAGGACTCCGCCGACGCCGCCGAACGTCTGCAACGGACCAGATACGCGCAGCCCGCGCTGTTCGTCGTCGAGTACGCGCTGGCGAAGCTCTGGATCAGCTGGGGCGTTGAGCCGGAGGCATGCATCGGACACAGCATCGGCGAGTTCGTCGCTGCGTGTCTTGCCGGCGTCATGGCGCCCGACGACGCGTTGCGGCTGGTCGCGCTGCGCGGGGCGCTGATGGATGCGATGCCGCACGGCGTCATGCTTGCGGTGCCACTGGCGGAGGAGCGTGTCCGTCGCCTGTTGACACCGCAGCTCTGGCTGTCGGTCGTCAACTCGCCGGCGATGTGCGTTGTCGGGGGGGATGAATCGGCAATCGAGCAGCTCGATCGCCGGCTTCAGACCGACGGCGTGCAGACGCAACGGCTGCACACGTCGCACGCCTTTCATTCCGGGTTGATGGACAGCGCCGTGGCGCCGTTTGTGGAGGCCGTGGCGAAGGTCAGGCTCGCGCCGCCGTCGCTCCCGTACCTGTCCAATGTGACCGGTACATGGATCGAGCCGTCGCAGGCGTGCGATCCGACGTACTGGGGCCGGCAGTTGCGCGAGACGGTGCGGTTCGGCGACGGCATTCGCGA